>Ga0123352_10008292_pt1 | contig 16170 bp, 8 predicted proteins | sample TergutLab28metaG_FD_89700 | JGI IMG/M metagenome (GOLD analysis project Ga0123352, IMG submission 89700) | Labiotermes labralis P1 segment gut microbial communities from Petit-Saut dam, French Guiana - Lab288 P1 | ecosystem: Host-associated > Arthropoda: Insects > Digestive system > Gut ... | reverse complement strand
TGAGTCGACCCCAGGGCCATAGTGCGATCGGAAGGATTTTATGTCAATGAAAAATCCACTGACATCAGCTGGGATCGAACCAGCGACCTTCCGATTTGTAACACAGCACCTTAACCACTGTGCTACGGCGGTCCCCCGAAACATGTAGAGTACTGTATCAAAATACATTTGAGAAATAGTGCATCTCGTTGGATTTATTATAAGAACAAGAACAGAAATATAATTTAAATATGTCGAAATCACTATACAGTTTAAAAATTATACAGTTTTTGGTTAAAATTCACTGTTGAATAATGAAATAAAACAGCGATGAGTACAAAATATCAGAAGTGAAAAACTGTTGTTTGGAGTATGTGGAGTGATGTGCGTAGAAAATACATGGGGAGAATTATGATGCAGATTGAGTGGTGGTACAGTCTGTGCTGTAAACTGTGAATTTTAACCTAAAAGTACACGCTTTTGAAACCGCGGAGCGATACATAATTATATTTGTATTCTTGTTCTGCGCCTGCCAAAAGTCAAAACACTTGACTCCTCGGCCGCCCGACTCATATCGCGTCTATGTACCGGCTGAGCTACCGCGAAGAGGTGAACAGAATACAAACAAAATAAGCAATGTACGTGCAATGTAATATTGAGGCGCATTCGCGTAATGATTGCTATTGTATAAAAGCAATAAGTATTTCATATTCTGAGTGTGTGTGTCTGTAGCCTTAGATATCAAGCATGTAGAGCGCATGTGCCGTATCGCCATCTGTGTCCTGTCTGGCACGATTCTCGGTAAGAAGTTATTGAACATAAAATGTGTGTTTTGATTTTCTCTACAAATTTTGTATGAAACGTTTCTCATTCTAAGAAGAATTCAGGGGGTTCGATCACAAATGCGCATTGGTCGTCACTTAAAGTACCCATTTATCTTGTCAGAAACTTCAATTTTCTGCAGACTTTTCGAAAAAAATTCTTAAATATGAAATTTCATGAAAATCCGTCTAGTGGGAGCTGAGTCGTTTCATACGGTCGGAGAACGGACAGACAAACAGACATGACGAAAATAATTGTCGCTTTTCGCAATTTTGCGAACGCACCTAAAAATTCAGTGCTGACATGTTAGTACTTTCAAAAACCGGCAAGCCTAGTATGAATATACTTGTGTGAGATTCAAATGACAGATCTTAGCAAATGAAATGTTAAGTATGAAACATGTTAGGTTCAAATTTAAGGTCAGATTAAAATTCGCAGCTGCCACTCAGGTTATAAAACGTACTACAAAGTTTGTTCAGAAGCAAGTTATGATATACCTAGATTGTTCACAATATTTCAACCTCTGGCCCGAATGTCAATCGCTACATCTCCACAGCATCCTGACGTCTGCCTTTGTTAGGCTTAGTAAATGCATTACACCTACATTAAAAATAAGATGAATCCCTACATCAATTTAGAAGATTGCATTCAAGATGGCGGTACAGCCATTCCCAGATTGGCTCCCAGACTTGCTCACTACTCCCTTCCGTCTCACCTCCTACCGACCGCCAACCTTCTGGCAATTCTACTGTTTTTGGCAATGTGCTGTGCGCCGACTCTGTCACCCTTTGCCGCGCCCACCCTCTTTTTGGAGATGTTGATGGACGTTCTGCGAGACCGCACCCTTGCAGCAAGCCTCAGGTCAAGTCCCGTCTCATAAGAAATCACCATTTGCCATCTCTTAACTGGCAACTGCCAATTCTCTTTCAGTCGCACACTTTAAACAAAGCTGTCTATCATCTAAGACCCAGTCCGTTAATTACAAGATTGCAAATGGTGTATCTCATGACGTAGTACCAAGACTTTACCCTGGCGTTCTTTACGTTCAAATGCCACACGTTTTTAACGGTACATGCGTATAATTTCATTACACCTACAACAAAAGTACAACCTTTCCACCCTTCACAAATTCTCAACAGCATTAGGTGGGCATTTCTATGCCCAAGAGTCACTCACATCGGACAGATAGCGTGGAAGGGGCGGAGAGGAACTCATCTACGCCCCTATGTAAAGCATGATTTTCACTGCTTCTATTTTCACGAAACTCGCCATCACGCAAAATAAATATTCGTGTGTATGTACCGAACTGTACCCAGATCGGAAAGAAAATGTACAAAATAAGAACTAAATTTCATTTAGGCCTTAAGGTATGGATTCCACAACTCTGATTTTCAAGAAACTGACACCCCTAAACGGTATGAAGCGGTGATCTTATGTACCGAATTTCACAAAATCCGTTACGTCATTGGGCAATTAGGGATCGAAATTCATTAATGCCTTTAAATAAGACACGACTGTCGGTGGACCGATTTTCACAAAACTTACACTCGCTAGAACTACAACCAAACACATAAAAATGCTACACTGGTCGCTGATAACAGGTTATGGTCGGACAGGTGGTCGTTTCCTCCAAATATGGCGTTCAGGTCTTAGTTCATAACAAACGCCCAAAAAAGTCAGATACACTTTCGAATATATTTCTCTGACGAAAACCGGTGACTGTCGAAAAACAAAACATTTTATGAGATTTGACGTACTTACGGTGATGAATGAGATTACTGCCTTTTGGGATCTGGTACAAGCTGGACAAGGCTACAGTCGACCCTACCGGCCGCATTTAAAAGAGACTTTTATTGCATTATGATTTGGCGTATTTGAAAAGCAAAAAACGCAAAAACTATAGTTTCAGTTATCTTCGGTTGAATTCAACGGAGCTAAGACTTCTGTACCTCATTCGGAAGCAGTACCTTAGATATGAATATATTTTGAAGCCTTTGCATCGAACTAAAAGCTTTTGAGTCCAGTTGACTGATAAAAGAAGTGGGTAGTAGATTAACTCGCGCTTACAAGTAAAGCAGTAAATCTTTTATGTTACTAGAGAGACAGCGACTAATATTTGAGCCATTATTAGAAGCCGTGAGTAAGGGATAACAACGCCGAGAGTGATAGAGGCCCATTTTAAATAAATCGAAAATCTGGATACAATGCGCTGTGTTGGAATCAACAGACATAACCTGACACACCGGTGCACGGAACAGAACTGCTACGAGTGCTCAGTAATTTCGGGAATTCAGAGGTCTTCGCGCAAACTACAATGTGACTAATTGGCGCCAAAAAGCGTCGACTAGGAATGCTGGATATCAGCCGACAACATGATTTAATTTGTAACTCAAATCACGATAGTAATGTGATCCCTGACAAACAATTTCGTGTATTTTCTACGTTCGTATTTCTTCATTTTCTGATAAGACGGAAGGAAACGTCACTTATTTTGTTCTTGTCACGCGAAATGAAATCTCTCTTCAAAACTCCGTTGCCTTCTGTACACAAGGTGACGTCACGATTACAGTCATTTGATTTTTTCTTTGCATTAGTGATTTAAACCACGTAGTTTAAGAAGCAATCAAGAAGCAAAAAGATTATATTAAACCAATTAACAATTTTAGACCTTTAACTCAACTAAACAATATATAAAATTATTCCTACCTCACAGAAAGCACAGTGTTTATTATATTGCAAAGGTCAAACCGTTCATGGTGTATGGGTAAATAATCGCTGTTTATTGCAGTATTCCTAAGGAACTACTACACCAAAATACAACCTGTGTGTACCACTCAGTCTTGTCGATGTAAAGCCGGTAATGAGCCTTACAGAAAATTTGTAGTCACGTTGGACATTCAATATTTAAAGTGCAAGTTAGGACAATTTGCACAGGTAACATATCAAAACTAATAATTTTCAAGACTGCTTTTCCTATTGTTGTACAAGTATTGTTGAGACTTCCCTTGCAGTCTGTGCGCCATATCTATAGCACCATCATGTCACCAACACAACACATGTACACCAAATACCAAATGACCACTTACAAAAATCAAACTTTTCCTTAGCCTACTCCAAAACTGTATCTTGTGTCACCCTCATTAATGGAAGGAGAAACAAACAGAATTATAAATTATTTTGAAAGATAAGATTTATGTAAAAAAATTCTAAGTTTAAAAATTCCGAAAATTTATTGCCTGCACCTAAATTCTGTTGGTTTCCTAAAGAAAAATCACGGCAAAAAGTCTAGTGACTGAAGACGAACAAGGAGAAATCACAGAGAAAAAGACAGAAACAGAGAGAGAGAGAGAAAAAAAAAGGAATAAAATCGCACATAAACAAAATTTATATGAAATACTTAATTTTTAATAATGAAATTTCCGTGACAGTGTAATAAGCATATCCATTTCGGGAAATGAAGAAAAAACACTTCCGAATATTTTTATTCCAGTCTGTCTTATGAAATGATAAGAATTACACAACTACACGAAGCAGTCATTCTTTAAATACTGACGGCTCCTCTGCTAGTCAAGCAATTTCCCGCATCTTATTGAGCTGGAAGGCTCATGTCTAAGTTCACCGGAGGTCGACATCCATCCGTATCCTGAGCCAGTCGAATCCAGTTCTCGCCCCCATTCGATTTTTTAAGGTCCATTTTAATATCATATTCCCATCTACGCCGAGATTTTCCGAGTTGTCTCTCTCGCTCACGATCCCCCCCACTAAAACACTCTACGAACCTCTCCTCCTTTTCCCAGCGTGCCACATGCACCGCCAATCTCATTCAATTTGTTTGAGTACTCGAACATTATAAAGTTACAGGTTTGCTTGATGATTTCTGAAGGTGCACAATTTGGCTGTTCGCGTGAAGGTAGGAAAGAAGACTGACGATATGAAACCAATCGACAGATATAAAATAACAAATACCTGTGGATTAGTTTTGATAATATTATAACTTCATCTTATACTTTTCAATTTACCCAACCTTCGTATTTCATCTTCCTATAGATGCCCACATATTTGGCCACGATACGGAGGTGGCGGTTGTGCATACAAACTAATTTAAACGTACTTGTTTGCATTTGTCTGTACCATTATTGTATATTCTCTCAATGCGAGTTTTATCAGCTAAGGCTCCTTGTTCCGACATCCATATAAAACACAGGAACACCATCTATGGGACAATGTAGAATTTTTAAACGTTTAAACCGTCGGGACATTACATAACATTATATAACATTACATAACATTACATAACAACCTGCCTTAAAGGGTCAATGTTGCAGGGTAAGAATATTAAATGGTTAGATCAAAATAATCAGACAAGCCAATGCGTTACCCAAGGAGCTAAACTCTGAATTGTGCCATCCCCGTTGTGTAGTATAAATTAGCAAGTAGGTATGAAGTCAATAACACAACTATTGTTTAATTAGATGTTATATTCTAGGTTAAAAGACTACATGTTTCGGCCGGTAGTGGCCATCATCAGGTCTTTGTCATTCGACATACTTAAGATTATTTATATAATTATATAATTGTTTTGTGTTTTATGATTTTTTGCCCCTGGGTTTGTTTTGTTTCGTTATATTTGTTTCTTGGTTTTTTTTTGGTTCTTTTTTCTTTTGGTTCCTTATTTCTTCGGTCTGTTGACATTATCAAAGCATACAGTTACGTATTATAAAGCAGTTCACCCATACACTTAATACAGATATGCTATACTCAAACAAAGGCCCTTGATGTAGAGATCTCCTCATCAAACAAGCCGCCACACAATTATATAAATAATCTTAAGTGTGTCGAATGACAAAGACCTGATGATGGCCACTACCTGCCGAAACATGTAGTCTTCTGACCTAGAATATAACATCTCATTAAACAATAGTTGCGTTATTGACTTTATACCTACTTGCTAGCTAAGGACGTAAGTTTCCCTTATTTTGGAATCTAAGAGAATATAGTTCCCACTGTGGACGCAGGTGCAATAGGATTCGTAATATTCCGATTTGAGGGGTTGATATAGCACGCGCCACCCAGCGAAGCCGTTAGCTCTGCGCTGTGCTGAAAATCAATAGACGCATTACGTCACACCAAGCAGAGTACAGGCGGGTCGCTTCCGTTAGGGGCAGGAAGGGAAGAGACCAGGGATGAGGGAGTTTCCATGGGGGTTCAATGGGGAGAAAATAAGCAAACAACAACAGGCAGGCCTATAACTTGAAAGAGAAAGAAAGAGAGCGTGGTTAAAAACAGGTCGATAAAAAGAGAGAATACTTCTTCCCTAGCACACTTCCTCGCTCGCCCCTATACACAACCCCCCCAAACTCTGTTTAAAAAAAAAAAGCAAACCGAGTCCCGGAAATGACTTGCTAAACGCAAAGTGAACACAGTTCACACTTGAGTAACAGCATTATCATTATCATTATTATTATTATTACAATAAGCTGGCTGGTGGACAGTTTCTCAACAGTTTCAACCGTTCCCATCTGGAATCTTCAAATTGTGAATCCAAAATGACAAAAAGTGGAACGTAGCTGTAATTTCAAAACAATTAACAAAAATAGAATGGGAACTTACAGAGTCAAAAGATGTGCTTGAACGACAAACTTCAAGCATCGTGCAGAATTTCCGTTAACTGAACTTTGTGCAGAGTCGCAAAAGAAAACTGGACGCAAAATACCGCAGAATGTATAGTAAATTGTGGTGGCATGATGGAGCATGTAATTGAAAGCGGCATCATCTCGAGATACGCAGATATTTAGCATCGCCACAAATGGTATGCCGCACAGAAGGCTCCTTTCTTCCAACGTTAGGCCCCAGTAACCTCCCATCACGTCGATTCACGCTTTGTTCGCCCTTTGGAATGAGAGACCAACTTCTGCTGCAACTAGCCACATTATGTGCTGTTTCTGCTAGCCTTTACTGGAACAAGAAGGTAAATGTGAAGTCGACTGCAGTTGAAGATTTTTGTGAATTGTACCTTGATGATGATTTGTAAAATACAGAATTTAGAAATTCCTTCAACCTGAGGGAACAGACCACTTGGAAAACCCACAGATATGGAAACATTATTAAAATGGGTCTTTGGAATGGCGTATGCGTAGGATATGAGTCAATGACAATCGCAATGGTCAATGGACCATCGCTTTTACCCAAGCCGAACGATTATTCAATCCTCAAGACGGGCCCTTTTCCTTGGAACTGGTTATTGTCACCACTGAAACTTTGGCGCCGGAATTAAATTCTCCGTGCACTCTGCAAACTCACGGATTTAATATTTGAATAAAGGTGGACCAACTTGATGACACTTGCTTTATTATGTCAATTTACTTCTCAACATTTTTCGGATGTTAATACATCCATCTTCAGGAGCTTGCGACTCCTTGGTGCGTTATTGTGTAGGCTGTATTGTGCTGTAATGACAGAGGTTTATTCAAATATCCACTAGATAAATAAATTAACACATAAACCTCTATCATTACAGCACAATACAGCCTACACAATAACGCACCAAGGAGTCGCAAGCTCCTGAAGATGGATGTATTAACACCCGAAAAATGTTGAGCAGTAAATTGACATAATAAAGCAAGTGTCATCAAGTTGGTCTACCTTTATTCAAATATCAAGATGATGCACGGTCCAATACGCATAATATTCACAGATTTAAATTACAGGATTAATTTTTTCAAGCAAACTGCTAACAAAAACAAAACAAAAAGCAAAAGCATTGGGGGGGGGGGGGCACCAACCGGGTTGTACGAGAATCGGCACAATTTGCCGATACTTATACTGCGTCTTTGGGGTATCGAAACCTGCTTCGCAGCATACGCGTCTATTGGTGCCTAAGAGTTAACGTGCAAGGAATACGTATAGGCCGTTTTTGTAGAGCGAATTTGTGTTCCGTTGTGCAATGAACGTGCGTTACGATACCGCTAGATGGGACTTGAGGCAGCACTGCCGAGCAAACCGAGACAGAACACGTTTCCTTTAAGCAGTGTCCATTAGTTACCAGTAAAAATTTTGGTACCTTCCAAGCGAAATACCGTTTAAATGCCGCTGCATTACGAAGCAGAACCGGAGACAACACACAAAAGCTACGTAGCACCGATCAAACTGTACTGAACATCCTTCCAGTGGTCCGAAGAATAACGTGCTTTAACAGAATTCTATTCTTTCCCTCCTTTGATACAAATAATGTGGTAAAACTGCGTGTAATTGAAATCGTCACATATAATGTACAATAGGTATGTTATGTAAGTTGCAGGAAGTTCTGTCATGTCTCTTTTTTATGTTGCCATTCGTTACGTACAAAGAAAGTGTTTAAATTGAACCACAATCTGCGAAAAATTTGAAATTAACTCGATGCAAGAAAAATTTAATTCTGTTTCTATACAGCGGATGCATAAACAATGGGACCTTTACTTCTAAAATAGGTCTAACAATTTTCAAATATACTTTCAACTTCCTTTTTAACTGATATGGAGAGAGAGAGGGCAATATAACAATTTTTTATGCTTAATGAATGTTGTAAATTAATTAGCACACGTCAAAAATTATATGCATTTCGTGCTGAATAAATATTACACAAAAAGAAGAAACAGTAATGTGTAGTTTTGGTAAGCAGCACATTTTCTAATTACAGTAATGTACGGGTAAGTAAAACCGTCGGAAGTCAGCTGGCTTACTAATGATTCTAATTCCCGTTAGCAGCTCGCAGCATGAGGCCAAAAGGAAGTTGAATACAGGTACCAGGATAATCAGCACCAGGAGTCTGCCGCTGGGTTATCCGGCGCCGAACGTGTAGGAAACGGTAAGGCGGATCGAACGTGCGGTTCACTTCCGGAACGACTCACTGGCCCTCTCAAGTATTTGGGTGTCACTTCGAAATTCCTACAGACTTACGAGAATAAACTCGATCTACAAGGCTTCAGGAATGAATCCTGATACGGAAGTTAGATCTCGCAAAAGGATACAAAATGCGACATTGTACCGTTCCACTAGAGATGGCCACCGGATTAGGACACCTCACTGCAGCGCCTAGAGATTCTCAAAATGTTTCTTATGCTCCGTTTCGTGTATTATAATTCAGTTATTACAATTCGAACCAACAAAGCAAACAATGTTGGTGTGTTGCAATATCAATGTGGTTGGAATAAAATTGTGTGCATTCGTTGGTTCGGACTGTTAATTATAATTATTTTTAATTACAAAACATTCTCACACTAACATTTTTGGTGCAAATTATATACACAGTTTAGCTTATTATTACTATTATTACCACTACTGATAACACCATCACCACCACCACCACTACTACTACTACTACTACTAAACTATACTGCTACTACCACCACCACTACCACCAACACCACCACCACCACCAGCACACTATCTCCATCTCCATCACCATCACCACCACCACCACCACCAACAACACCAACACCAACATCACCGCCGCCGCCACCGTTCATTTTCCACCACACACTGGTTTGAAAGGGAGGCCACGGCTTACAGCAAATATTGCAAGTGTTTGCAATACACCTAAAATACATTTCGTAATTTAGGAGTCCAAGAACTGTCAAGCACTGAATTATTCGTAGGGAATTGCCAACACCAGCAACAGTACTACAATCACATGCCAAAAAAAATACTTTTGTCTTTATGATGACTCCAATTGTGGGCCGTACGCGAAATGTGCTTACAGGTCACTATTATCTGAAAATACTGTTCGGCCACACAGAGATAACCTGTTCTTGTGCTTTTAGTTACTGATGATGTGACAGTGATAGACTGCCCATGCACAATATTATTATTATTATGGGTAGGTGATAGTAGTTGTAGCAGTATCAGTAGCTATAGCAGTAACAGGAACCCACCCAATCTCCTACTATGCAATGGGTACCGGGGCTCTTACCGAGGGTAAAGCGGCCGGTGCTCGAGACTACTTACCTTAATCTAGTGCCGAGGATAAGAACGAGTGAAGCTAAACCCCACGTCCCTCATACGCCTTCACAGCACGCAAAGGGGTATCATTACTTTCACCTGTAGTAGTAGTAGTAGTAGTAGTAGTAGTCAGTTTTAAAATAGTCACTGCGCACACTATTCATCAAAATGCCTGGTCATTAATGCAACGGAATCCTGAGCTGTATTCATTGTAATTGTGCGCATTACATTACTATGTGTGTTTCGCGCTTTGGTCTTGTTTTGCTTTTGTTTGGTGTAATCTTAATTAGGCTCTTGAGTCAGCACGTACATAAATGCACAACGACCTGAACCATCATCATAATTACCGTTGCTGGTGCTCTGTTATTAGTTCAGTCCCGTAACTGTGTCAGGTGGAACACACACAGACGACCTAGGCCTACACATTAATCATTGCCACTGTCTTATCAGCAACGCAGCCTATCACAAAATATTAAGCAAAGGCTACTATGACAGTCATAATTAATTTCCAGGCAATAACTTAGAAACCCCATCACAATTCGATCCGCACACCCCCCTCTACCTCACCCCGCAGACAATGATAGGGGTGCAGCAGTGGGGCTGCTTAAGCAAACATTTACAGTGTAAGAGGATAGCCCATTACCGCTGAAGGGAAGCCTCATATAGCCTTACCCAGCCCATTCATACGGATTACAACACCTATGAACTGCATATATGTCTTCTATCGGTCCAAGACCACGCGACTGATGGACTGGTAAAAAGACCATTTCACGTCTATGTACTAACCGCGTGTATAAACAAGAAGAAGAAAAATGCGCGGGGAAGCAGCTGAATAAATTTATTTAGTCGTGAAGTTGGCAGCTCTGAGGAGGCAATCAGCAATCACTCAAGTAGCCAGATAAGATCCTGGGACGAACCGACGAACCTTCTTCTAATCAACAAATTAATAAGTAAAGGAGATATAAGCATTTTCTTATGATGCAGTACAGAAGTTACGAGTCCATCAACTAATTTAATTGATCAACACTTTGACAAGATGAGTAAAGAGAAAACTGCTCGGATGAGGTAGAAATTTTAAGATGGATGGTCTACCGTATGGTCAAATGACGGCTGGAGGAGTCTTGAGCTCCATAATTATAGGGAAGCAGTGATTCTAATTAGAGTGTGCTAATACGACAGATACTGCATCAGAAGTTGTATATAAGGGCAAGGCAGCTTATTTATTAATTTCTGAAGTGTACAGTCTCTTATATGGTGCAGTGAGTATCTGCCGTCATCACGCTCTCTCTAGCAGCTCTATAAACTTTGCTTTGGTACCGGATGTGAACAGAGAGTAAATACTTTGCTGTACAAGATTGTTTAAAGAAAACATTCGCAGAGAATGGAAATTGTGGTATTCCTGTAAGGGAACTGGTTGTATAAAAAAGAATTAAGAGCTATCATTAATTCTTCACGAGCTTAGGATATCCATTTTTTTCAGGGGCTAAGAGTCAGACTGTACCTTCTTCAGTAGGTCTGCACTGCTCCAGTTGCGATGAACTGTAGTGTCAGACGCGAAATTTCTGAATAAGCACAAAGTTCGTGTTGCTGCAATTACATCGATAACTGTTAGTGCATCTAATGTAGAATGTGACAGGATTTCTGCTCCTAAAAGATGTAGTTCAGTTACTGGGATAGAACTCAGACCGAATTTGTACGAGTATTTAACTTGGTTGATGGAATAAGTGAGAATTCGAAATAAGACGAAAAAAAAATGACGCATCTTCGCAGGGTTTAGAAGGGTTTCTTATTCATTGAACTAAATATGACTTTCTATTTTCAGTACGTAAAAACTGTTCGTGACTGGATGGGTAGTTGCTAGACAAGTGTTTATTAAAGTTACTTTTAACAGTGAGAAATTAGGCCAAAAAAACCACCTAGAAAATACTGAAGAGAGCCAAAGAATAATACAAAATAAAATTATCCGAAATTGACATTTCGATAAACTACAATATGTACAGAACGAGATGGGAAAGAATTTGGAGTGTTCCTGTTCTGGAAAAGAACTGAAATATAAACGTCATTACGCCGAAACAAAAGAACCCAACATGTACAGTTCATTTAGATCTGCAAACTGGATGATAAATTATTTTACTTGCCAGGCGACGTAGGAGGATGGGAATTTTAAAACACAAAACCGTGTGCACATGTACAGAAACTCCATAAATTATGTACAAGTATAAACAAATTCAGTTTACGTGGTCAAAATTTTGATTTCTATAGAAAGTGAAACAAATGGCATTCAAAATAAATCACGCCTACACGCAGGGGGCTCCATTAAAATATCATATAAAATCTCCAACATCTGCTTGTGATAAACATATCAAATAATCGTTACCGAGATGGAAGATTTGTGGTGACCGAATTCATTCCATCATCATTTCATACCCTGGAAGGTGATACGTCATCTCGTATGTGCACTGAACTCTCAACACTGTTATGTGTTGTCTGAAGCAGAGTAGGAGGAGCCTAACCGTCTGTACGTTCATTTGCATGTGTACTTCATCCAGTGCTGGTAGACGCTTTGAGTACGTAACGTACGTACAAAGTGATAGCCAATTAGTATAAAGTTTATGACCCACGAACACGCTACTACCTCAGGAGCTGTACAAAAACGCAACCAGCAGGAGACCTTTGACATGAAACTGAACTACACTGTCTTCCACCCACAGACAATTAACACATGTCGCACGGGAAAACGCCAAAAGGATCGAAACAAATTTTAAAACGTTTTTTTTTGAGTTTTTAAATTTGTAAGCTTCCTGTCAAAAGCCACTATTATTGTACACTCACATGCCCTACACCAGTCTCACTCCCTCTGTCAATCCAGCATGTACAGTGCACGCATAAATGGAGAGGCTTTCGAAACTTTGCTTCGTGTTACGATATCAGATATTCATAGCATTTGATCCAGTGGGGTCATACTTACTGTCGCTGGTCACACTTGTACCTACATTACTATTATTCGTACGGTTTGTCAGGGCATTTCTACTATAAATTTATTATCTATACATCCGCCTTGATTTTTTGCTTGTTAATTTGTCGGCCATAACCTCAAAGTTTCAGTACGTCAAAATATTTTGCAATTGTTGACTACACAGATTTATTAATAAATTTAACAATTCTATTTCTACGGGATCACACATTAATTGGCGCTAGTGACTCTCTCGCCTTACGAATGTATACGTCACAATGATATTAATTACTGTAAAGTGAAAGTAAAAGGTAAGGTAATCCCATTACAGGCCTGGACAGGCCCTGAGGGTTCCAGGAGTTTGAGGCTCCCAGATTTCAAGACAGTCGGCATATGAAGGTGGTAAGGTTGTCAGCCCTACGCACCGGCCGCCTTTACCCTCCAGGAAATATTCCTGGTACTCATTTCTGTTACAGGTTGAGTCAACCCCAGGTTCATAGTGCGGCTGGAAGGATTATGTCAATGAAAAATTCCAATGACACCATCGGGAATCGAACCCGCAACCTTCCGGTTTGTAGCGCAGTGCCTCAACCAGCTGCGCCACAGCTTACCCCTGTAAAGTGAAAGTAAATTTGTAATTTTATGCGCGTTGAAGACTATGGGGAAGCGGAGGTATAGCTCCACTCATTCTTAATCTCGGAAATAGATGGAAGAAGATAATCTGTGTCCAGCATCAGCCGTTTTACACATGCAAAAGCACTGCCAGTAACCACTGAATTGGACGTTACATGGGCCCCAGAACTGGTACGGACATTCTGAATAAGAGGGAAATTTCTGGTATTTGCGGGAAACTTAACTATGATTCCTCGGTGCACAATTCGTATCCTAGCTGAGCTACTTTGGCTGCATGGTACTCACAGTATAAAATGAAAAATTACGAGATTTGGGTAATCTGTAACGCCATAAATATTGAATCGCCTTTCCGTTTAATCAGTTCATTGGTTTAAAAAATTGTAACGGAGAAAAATCAGACCTAAGGACAAACTGACACACACAGGCGTCATTAGCGGTCGGATCCCCCGACTTTATGCTCAAATCCACGCCCTTAAAGGGAACAGGATATAAAGTTTACTAAGTGCGTGTGCATTTCAACTTTTAAACCATTTGGCAGATCTCCACGAAGTATGGCACTAGCACACATTAGAAGCAACTCGGAAAGCGTAGAACTAGTAACATGGCGACGATGGAAAAGTCTCATTTTTTACCTGACGAACCGGACGTATTCAGAAACTGTCATAAATTAATATATCATTCACAAGATATGATGATGATGAAGATGATTATGATAATAATAATACATATTTTAGGGCGGTACTCGGTACCGGTTAGATTACCAGTACGTATACAGATAACAGGACAACAGTTGCGACCTTCAATCACGTAAGAACATGCCAGTTAAACTAGAATTATATGCTACATGAAACTGGCTGCAGGAGTCATGTCTGTACCTCCTTGTAATTAGTCTCCACATTTTTTTTCTTGTAATGAACGCAGCAAATTACCAAACTGCATAGAGAGGGGCTGTTTGACTATTACCCTCTTAGATCAAGCAACTGAAGTAGTCACACTTTATACCATTATGTCTCTCCCAGTGATCTGTGGTATTTTGTCCCATCACTGTCATAGGGACGAAGATATGCCTTATGGGGTGTCACAAATTGGGAAACGTACGAATTCGCGTTTGGGCCGGCCACACATAACACCCGCATGTTACAGAAGTTGAGTGTGGACTGATATAAAGAGAATAATTTCTTGATAAGAAAATGGCAATTTGGAACAAAGAAACAGACGGACAAGGCTAGCATATATTATATATACAGAGCTCTTGAAGTTGCCATTCTGTGTACCGATGTTGTATATCGTGAACATCAACCACGGACCTTAAACAGGGGAGTGAGCTTATGACATGTGACACGCTACGATAGGACACGACACGACACGACAAAATTAAATCAATAACACACCACATAATTTAAGTACTTTCCTTCCTACACTTATCTGGTCAACACTACAAGCCCACCAAATGAAGTCCTCAGTTCTAATAAGCAATTAAGTGAGTTGTGTTTAAAATTACTATAAACGTGACGCGTAACAGTAAATCTAATGGTACTGCACACTAAATAAATAACACACGGTACCTCACGTACTCTCATTCTTCCCCCAACCTCCTCCTCCCCCAAAATCTCTATGTACTGAATAAAGTAACTTCTACCTCGGTAATGTGTAGAAATCTCCTTGTCAGAGTGCCTACTATTAGCATGTTTCATGTTTCAAACCTGTGCTGTACAATAAATGTGTCGACGTTCAGTTATCTCCAGTTAGGAAACCAGATTTTAAGTGACGTAATCCGTGACGTAGTACATAGAATTTACCGAGGCGTTCTTTACTTTCAGTACGTCACATGCTTCCTCGGTACGGGCTAAACCTAATTCTATTTAGGACCATCAATAAAATGGGATCATCGAAGCGTCAGTTCTGACGACGGTCAGCATTAATTGAAAAATACGTGTACAGAACTTTAACGGAATCGGTAATAAATTGGAAGCAAATACCAACATGCCGCTCTAGAATGGCAAGTTGGCTTGTATACCTTTGTTACAATGACTCAATGTGAATGGCATCTTGGTGTCGAAACGTGTAGTTGATATGTAGTACATGGTGTATCACAGAGTGCATATGTTGGATGATATGATTGTCAGAACATGCACGGCATGAGTAACACACAACACAATATTATATTCAGAACAGACAGCACATCTACCCGGTTCTTGACCACTTCATTTCAACATTCGCCGCACAATCCCCTTTAACCGGCCCGACCCCAAGTTGTACATCAGACTTTCATACGATAAAACTGAATTAATCAACACACTTAAAAACCCTTACAGTATTATTTTTCTTCAAGCAAATAATATTTCTGTGGAAGTACGTTTCATCAGCACGCACGAGTTTGGTAAGAAAGATTTAAAGAAAAAGTGAAATATGTGAAAATTCGCCGCCATTCTCGGTCGAAGCTGTCCATACTGGATAACAACCAAACCACACCAATATTGGGAATTCACACAGCGTCACGTTCAAATGAATGTTTACATTATTACAATTGGGCTCAAAGATGGCTGAACCGCAACAACGACAACAGCGAATATAATGTCGCTAATAATAAAATTAACATAATGATAGTAATTAAAATAGATTAGTAACATCAATTATAGGGCCGGGTAGCTCAGTTGGTACAGCGCCTGACTACGGGCTGGACGGTCCGGAATCGAATCCCGGTGGGGACGATATTTTCCGCCCGTCCAGACCGGCCCTGGGGCCCACCCAGCCTCCTGCAAAATGGGTACCGGGTCTTTCCCAGGGGTAAAGTGCGGCCGGGGCGT
>Ga0123352_10008289_pt1 | contig 16174 bp, 11 predicted proteins | sample TergutLab28metaG_FD_89700 | JGI IMG/M metagenome (GOLD analysis project Ga0123352, IMG submission 89700) | Labiotermes labralis P1 segment gut microbial communities from Petit-Saut dam, French Guiana - Lab288 P1 | ecosystem: Host-associated > Arthropoda: Insects > Digestive system > Gut ... | reverse complement strand
TTAAGTTCCCTAGACAACCTGATGATGGCCAACACAGGCCGAAACATGTAGTTGTTTCCATCACAGTCATTAAATACACCTCAGTGATTAAGTTGTGTTTGACTGCATACCTTCTCCTAGTTTGCTTGGGAAGTCCCACAAATCATTACCATCTGGAGAGAGTGTTTTGCGATTGCATGCTGTTTGGATAGAATATACTGCTCACCTATATAAACAATGAATTGGTAAAACACAATTAAAGGTTTCTTGAAAGGATGAAACTGTCATGGCGAGAGGGAGGATTCAGAAATCTTCATGTCATTTTTCAGGTCACCAGAAGTTAATGAATTCTAAAATTTTGAATTTTATTAATGTGCTAAGAAGTACTGCTATGTCTTTATATGCCTGTTTAACAGTAGTTTTATTGCACTGCTGGATAGTTTAGCTGTAATATTTGGTTCCTTCAGAAAGTTGTACCTCCTGTTACTACTTTCACCCCGGTCTGTTTCCACAGTGGCATTAAAAAAGAATATACATGATCTTCTGTGTATTTACCACATCTTTGTAGATTGGGGTTGTTGTACAGTAATTGGACAACACTGAACATTTGTTGTCCCTGACACTTGTCATGCAAGTTTTAAGTAGATATTTCTACAGAAAGCCAAAATGGTTTGGCATTGATGTGATTTCTTGCTGTTACTGACTTAAATCTTAAGCCAGAGTGTTCAGCATTTTGATATATATATATATATGCATAGAGAAATGGTATCCAGCCTGTAGCAAAAGGTAAATGGTAAAATTCACCCTAGAACACACCATGAAGATCCAGAGAGAGAGTAGAAGTAAAACTACAAGGGGGGGTGGGTGGTCAGTATCATGCCATGGCCACTTTACTCCTGGGAAAAAGACCTAGTACCCATTATACAGGGGGCTGGGTAGGCCCCAGGGCTGGTCTGTCCAGTTGGAGAAAGTCTCACATCCACCAGGTTTTGATCCCCAGATCACCCACCCCGTAGTGAGATGCTAAGTGACTGCACTATCCCATACCACATTTAGCCTGCACTGACAAAGGTACAGGCTGGATGATCTAGGGTTCATTTCTCTACAAGAGATGTTCTCTTCTTGAAAATGTCAGAGCAAGCTTCGGGGTCCACTCGGTCTCTAATTCAGTGGGTACTGGGGATTCTTACTTGTGCCACTTACTTCCATCTAGTGTCAAATTTAAGAATGAGTGGATCAGTACCTGCACTCCCTCTACATACTCTCATGCCGTACTCAGGACAAATTTATCTCTCTCTCTCTCTCTCTCCTTTCTTTCTTTCTTCTTCTTCTTCTTCTTTTTTTTCCCCCTTAATAAAGAGGGTAAACACTTGGAGGGGAGGTAAAATGGATTATCAGTGATTCAGGTTTAAAAAGAGGAACCTCTTTGCAAAGTTTTCATTCATTTAGCATTCTGTCTTTGATCCCAAGCCTGTACACATGATGTTAAATTTTGTCTGCATAATATTCAAATTTAATGCTTCTTAAAGAAACCTGATGTAACTGTTGTACTGTTTAGTGTTGATCTTGAGGTTTTGTTCCTTGGCACCATGGGAAGCAATTTCTTTCTAGCAGCTGACAGGACCAGAACCGTTGAACAGTGACATGACCACCTTGTGACATGTTTCAGGGAACGGCCAATTCTGCAGACAATGAAGAATTGCGCAAGCGAACACTGCAGGCCGGACATGATGTGGCTGTACAATACCGCGAGCTGCTGCAGACTGTCCTGCACATTCTGAGTCGTCCAGGTGGTGCAGCTGATGCCAAACAAAGCTTGCCACCTATCTCTCGTCGCATAGCTCAGTGTGTCACCGAATTAGTGACTTCTGCTGAATTGCTTAAAGGTACAGAATGCTGGGATGTGATGCAGAGTCACTGGGTAATCAGTTTTAACGTTCTGAATGCACAAGGAGGCGTTCCAGACCATTGAAGATGAAGGCACTGTGTTTCTTTGAGATGTTAGAAGCTGAGTACCTAGAGATGTAACATCGTATCCCAAAACAGATTCCTCAGCCACATAACTGTGACAACCTCAGAACTCACATATATACAGAATGGTTACAGATTTGTGGTACCATATTGCATATTGTCATTATACATGAGGACATAATTTAAGCTTTTTAAGTACCAACTGACCACCTAGTATTGTGACTAGATGTCAGGCTGGACAACAGAGGGATCAGGATTCAGTTCCTGGCAAGGGCAGAAATTTTCAATTTACTGCATCCAGAACTGTTGTGGGGGCCAGCCAGTCTCCTGTCTAATGGGTCTTGGCAGCCCTTTCCCTTGGGGTTAAAGCACCTGGAGCTGTATCATCTTTGTAAGATATTTAATTGCGGCCCACATTACCTTTCACCTCACCTCACGAACCAAAATCCTTACAACCCCAAATATTCGTGCTACGTGTTGGGTTTATTTGTTCCCCTTTTTCACTGCATCCCCATTCGATGGGACCAGTTGATTTAAATGCTCTGTTGACTGTATGTTAGGTGCAGGAGGGCCTATTTAATTATGCTTAAGAGATGGTTACAGCATGTTTAGATATCTTAGTCATCTCTTGATCTGGTTTTTGTGGTATTCATTGTCAGTATTCATGTGCGTCTGTCCTTACACGTAACTAATGACAGCAGCAGTAGTGGTGTGCATGTGGTTCAGGTATACGAGATTTGCAGAATACAGTGGTGTGATGTGTTTGATGTCAGAGGTTTGGGGCTGTTTCTGTTGTACAAGTATTTTACAGTTTGTAGCCTGTTTCTTTTAGTTCCTGTTTTGACCACTAGGGATTAGTGGAAAAAAGCTGTGTCGGTTTAGCTTATCCGTAGCAGCCACCTCTTGTGAACTACATTTTTCTGTATTATTATAGAGCAGCAAATAGGCATCATGTTTTGTCTCACACTCAGGAAAACAGCTACAGAAGCACACAAAATCCTTAAACCTGTTTAAGGAATTGAAGCTCTGTGTCATACATCTTTGGAGGTTGAAAATGATGCAAGGAGTGGGTGGCCATCAGATGCTTAATATCGGGAGTTTCATACGTTCGTGAACTGATGACCACAGATTCACACATTAACAAGGATATGATTTGTCATTTTGTTCTTCAAGTTTTGGGAAACAGGAAGATTTTGTGTGTGTGTGTGTTTTCACAGCGTTCCACAGATGAACAAAAGATGCACAGATTTGCAATTCATGAAAACTTCATCCAGGCCTGTCAGAGCCATCCACATTCTCTCATTTGCATTGTTACTGGAGTTGAGTGTTGGGTACTTCAGTATGATCATGAAGCAAAATACAAGGGCTGTCTGTAATGTATCCAGCCATTTTGAATATCTTGAGAACCGGTCGCATGGCCATAATGTAACTTGGCAGCCAGTCAGAGGAGACATTACTGCGCATCTGTGAACAGTCACTCTCCCGTGTGGCTAGTCAGTCGGCAGTGAGATACCATTGACTGAGCTTGTGTACTGTGTGACCATCACATTCACAGTGACCAAAAGAGCTGATCACCTTCATCACAACAATGCGCCTGCCTATTCTACAGCTCCTCGTGAAGGCTTTTTTGGCAAAGCATCACATCACCCAGGTCTGTTAGCCCCCCTGCAGCCCAGATTTGGCTGCCTGCGACTTCTGGATTCTTCCAAAGCTAAAATCGCCATTGAAAGTGAGGAGATTTGTAAATGTGACGGTCACACAGTACACAAGTTCAGTCAACCGCGTCTCACTGCCGACTGACTAGCCCCCACAGGAGAGTGACTGTTCACAGATGCACATTAAGGTGTCCTCCGACTGGCTGCCAAGTTATATCATGCCATGTGACCGGTTCTCAGGATATTCAAAATGGCCGGAGACTTCCCGGATAGCCCTCATATCAGAGCATGGAACAGAGAACAACATTGTCGCTGAAGCCAAGAAAGGTTTGCTTGCAAATTGGAAGGTCACTTTCGTGGATCAACCGATGGTGTGCTTGCAGGGAAAATGGCAAACATTGAATTCTCTGTGCTGATGATAGAAAGAGTATTGAAGTGGGTTTGAAGAGTCAGTCCTCAATATTGAAAGGCTGTTGGTTCCTTTTGCTCGATAATACCCCTGCACATTCTGCTGTTGTAGTGAAGTGCTATCTGGCAGATTGTACCTAGGTGGAGATATCCACCCATCTAATTCACCTGATGTCATGTAAGCTACTTCTTGCTATTCCCTAGGAATGGAAACCACCCTCAAACAGTACTAATGTACACGTAGCCCTTCTTTTAATGCCCTTTACCATTACACACCACTTCATAATTTAGCCACTCTCATTTTCAGTGCATGCCCTTTGTCTGGATGTGCTGTGTTACGCTACACCCTGTGTGTTTCATTGTTATCATACAGGATTATCATATTTCATTGTTACATCCTTTTTTTTTATTTATCCCTACTTTTTCAGGAACACGGCTGAGCCGTAAAACAGGCCTGACGTACACGCGTGGGTACCTGGCATGAATTTCTGATTTATGGTTCGAATCTTTTAATACGTGAAGGAAGTCTTTAAAAAAGTAATGCTTGTTCAGTTGGAAGTCCTGATCTATTGTAAAATCTTGCAATTTCGTTCTGGGCAGATATTACTACAGCCATGCGCTGCATAACGACATTTCGGTCAATGACGGACCACATATACGACGGTGGTCCCATAAAATCCTGGTAGTATAAGATAATACTTACCACTGTGTTACAATTGCTACAGTATTCAGTGCAGTAACATGTTGTACAGGTTTGTAGCCTAGGAGCAATAAGCTATATATATATATATAGACTGTGTGTGTGGTAGGCTGTACTATCTAGGTTTGTGTTAAGTACACTCTGTGACGTTCATTCAATGACAAAATCGCATAATGACGCATACCTCAGAACGTATACCCATCATTAAGCGACACACGTCTGTATTTATGATTAATAATTTAAAACCAAAGCTTGAAACTTATTAGTTTAGCAAGTGACATTATATTGCTTGTAGGAACAGACTGGGTGGACCCTGATGACCCGACCGTTATAGCGGAGAATGAATTGCTGGGTGCTGCAGCGTCTATCGATGCTGCCGCGAAAAAGTTGGCAAGCCTGCGCCCTAGGAGATCTGTTCAGGTGAGCTGTGTGAAGTTAGCACTTGAATCCATCAGGACAACATGTGGGAAATACTGGCCCCTGTGAGATATGTTTGATATTCTTGGTTGTTTATGTCAATATCACCCAGGAATCAAACATATTATTACAGTGACCAGGAATTGCTACAGGCACACGCCGAGGTATGTACGTTGGGTGGGATGCTTCAAGATTTATTATCATCACCATCATCATCTCCTTTCGCAGGGTATTTATACTTGTATTCCTGAGACAAACTATGCCCATAGGGAATACAGTGTTGCAGCTATTCTGTTGTTACTATTCATGGTGCTTATATCGTTAGTTTCATTGTTGAATCTATTGTAATTTTACATTAGTACTTTCCGAAGTATGTGTGTGCAGTGCCCAATATGGCTGTTTTCTGTAGTTCCTTGACTTCAAGTTTGCTTGGTATTTTGCTTACTTATTATTATTATTATTACTACTACTACTACTACTACTACTACTACTACTAACTGCAATTGAGTGTCACTTGGTGGTAGTTGTCATTACACTAGTAAAGACAAAACAAATAAGAATAAATATACATAAACAGAACAATACAAAAGCACAGTACAGACAATACAAAACACAGTAAATACAAGTACACATATCACCAAAACACCCACACATTACAAAACAAGTTAAAACAACCACAGCACAAGATATACCCAAATGAAATAGTCACAATATAAACAAATACCTTCAGTATAAGATCACCCTAATGTACATTGTACTTTTATCCCCAAGAACTTCACCATAACTCACTTCACTTCATTTCAAAATAAAATCGCTTCACATGTCACATCATTTCAATCCACATCACTACACTTCACATCACTTCACTTATTTACACTAAATCCCCACTTGAATGCCCTTGCTTGTAACTACATTCTTAACCCTCTTTCTAAATGTGTTTAGTTTGCAGGAGAAAGCAGTGGTAAGCCTGCAAGTGATTTGTTCCAGCTTTTAATGGTCCTATTTACAAAGGAATATTTACCAACATCTTTTCTTTGTTTCCTAGTCCCAATTTTCTGGTTATGATCATCCCTACTCAGGTAGTACAGTTTTAGAAGTCTGTCCAGATCTGACCAACAGCTGAGGTGCAGAAATTTGCATCGTGACTGCAAAAATGTTTCATCTCAGCTGTATCAAACACATTAAATGCTTATTCTTCTGCTGTGGAGTTTCTTGCAGCAGAAATTTATTGATGCATACAACATAAACATTTAAGAAAATTTTTCTCTCCATAATTTGCAGCATGATCTGCCATTAGACATAAATGTCCCAGCTGTAACCGGAAAGGTTGAGATGGATACACGTATTTTCAGAATGGAAGTTCTGTAGTTCTTAAGGATGTTGCCTGACATTTGTTGAGTCAAGCAATATATGTGTGCATCATATGTACTTAGATTCTTAGGGCCATACTATGTTACAAGGGTGTACAGTTTCTGCACACATTTAGGTGCTTCAACTGGCATGCAGCACTCCATATTTGATGGAAGTCTTGCTATAAAAATTCAGTTGCTTTCCAAGTTACATTTCTACACTTCATAGTGCTTTGTATCAGTTACACTTTTTTATTGCTTCGTATTGTTTACACTTCTGCCCTGAAGTCTTAGGAATACTGTTTTCCCAACATAGCAACGCAGTGTGACTTGGTGTTCAAAATATTTTTGTGTTGTAATGGGATTATTTTTTTTGGGACTCAGAACATTGTATACAATGAAAGTACATGTTGCTTATCTCCAGTGTGTTGTTTCATGTCCTGTTTGTCCATACATCTGCCTCAAACTTTTTATAATTTAAAAATAAATAGCATTCTATAAAGTATACTTCAAAAGGTGAAAGTAAAGAACATCCTATAACCTGCCATAAAGGCACAGAGGGAGGACACACATATAACTCTGTTCTTTCTTTAACCTCTGTGCTAGATGGGGGTGTGTGGGTAATGCCACACCCTCAGCACCTTAAACCCCAGGATTGACCCAGTACCCATAGTGTAGGAGGCTGGGTGGGCCCCAGGGCCAGTCTGTATGGGTGAAGAAAATCTTGACCCCTGCAGGATTCAATCCCCTGACCATCCAGCCTGCACCAAGTGCTATACCAACTGTGCTACCCTGGCCCTATGTATGTTTTACACTGATACTTAAAACTTGACATCAAAAAATGTGCCCCTACAATGAGAAACAAAATCACATAGCAGCATTGGGCTTGAAATTTTTTAGAAGTACTTACCCCCCCCCCCCCTGAAAATATTCCTGGTACTCATTTCTGTTAGAGGCTGAGTTGACCCCAAGACCATAGTGCGGCCAGAAAGATTATGCCAATAAAAAATTCCATTGATACCATTGGGAATCGAACCTGCGATCTTCCAGCTTGTAGCACAGTGCATCAACCAACTGTGCCACTGTGTACCCCCTGTAGCAGTTCACAATTACAGTGACCTATGATGATGCACATATATATGAATAATTTAGAGGAACATAAATACCATCTGTAATAGACATGTGTATGTGTTTGCATGCTTATGTTAAGGTGGTAAGGAACCTTTGTATTCCAAAAATATGTAGTATTTCTTGATGATATGTTTCAAGGATGACTGTGCTACAGTTTATATATAGTCAACCCCCAATGTAGTGCCATTCTCACCTAGCACACATTAATGTCCGTTAACAGACATTCATTATACAGTATTTAGACTTAGCACCTACCGTTACATACTGCTACCCTGGACTTCATTTATTAATTCATCACATAGTTTGTCTTGTGACAGTTCCTAAATTCATCACGTCACATGGGACAGCCCCCTGTTTCTTCTAAAGTACGTTCTCAGTTGAGGGTGACCTAGTGCTTACTCTTTCAAGTTCCAGTATCTTTTTATCTGAAGGTCATCCAGTCACTGCTTACATCTTCTACCTCGTCCTCCCATCCCTTCTGTCTCCCCTCAACATGACATCACAAACTGTGGTGAACAAACAGTGGTGCTGTATCAGGGTTTGACAGTATGTATGCATTTACTCTAATGTACAGTAATGGATTTAAATGAACAGGAATATTAAATCATGTGTACAGGATGTAGAGAGAGGAATATCACAAGTCATGATATGAGGCACTGAGGACTGATGGCCAAGTTGCCTGAGACATTGGTGGATCAATTTCACTTCATGAAACTGTCAAGCATTGTGGTCGTACCGTGCCGTGTTGTCACTGTAGCAAGTATTTGTTGTACATACTGCTGAGAGAGGTGTGTTAATTGTTTAAATGTGTTACTAAAATTGGCATATTCTATTTGGCCAGGGTAGCAGTGTGATTGGAAGTCTGGCCTGTCTGTATTCGAAACTTACAAGTTGTATCTCTGTTGCTAGGAGGCTGATGAGAGCCTGAACTTTGATGAAATGATCTTGGAAGCAGCCAAATCGATTGCAGCTGCAAACTCTGCACTTGTCAAGGCTGCATCTGCTGCGCAGCGTGAACTCATTGATCAGGGCAAGGTAAGATGATGGAAGGAAATACAGCGTCAATCATTGTCCAGGGTTGGTTAAGTCCAAAGGCATGTAGTGATATATAGATGAACTTTCCAGGCAGTAGATCTGTATTTGTTCTTTCTGGGTGACAACATATTTGATCTTCATATTGAGGAAAAGTTTTAGTGAGAACACTTGTTTAAATAATTTTGCCATAAGTAGGTTTGGAACACAAAATTGGATAAAAATAACAAAAATTTCCTAATCAAGGAATTCTGGTGTCCACTGGCCCTCCTTAGCCTTGGATGCTGTTGACACATTATTTCCCTCAGATGTTTTAATGATGTTTTTATTATCTCGACAGTGGTTTGTACCTGTGCAGTTCTTCAACTGAACTGTTACATCCATTTTTTTTTTATCAAATTTGGTATGGTGAATAAAAATGTTTTACAGTTTTAGGTGTGATATTTAATGAAATTGTGTTTAACCAGAGTTATTCACTTGCGCACAGGTGAGCCGGCGCCCTCTGACCAGTTCGGATGATGGCCAGTGGTCAGAAGGCCTCATCTCAGCAGCACGTCTGGTAGCTGCTGCGACACATAGTCTCGTAGAGTCTGCTAATTCGCTGGTGCAGGGAGTGGCTTCAGAGGAGAAGCTTATCTCCAGTGCAAAGCAGGTTGCATCTTCCACTGCACAGCTGCTTGTGGCATGCAAGGTTAAGGCTGACCCTGATGCAGACAGCACTAAGCGGCTGCAGGTACACAATATCCTTCATAGGAACGTTAGGCCATCACACATACAGATGTCACAGCTGTGTAAAATAATTCTGTTTTTTATGTTTTTGGCTCACCTTGGACATTGGGATCTTTGTTACTCAGCATCGTAGAAAATGTGGAAAATCTCGCATAAGCCTGTAGCGTATAGGATGCCAGGGGTTGGTTTTTGGACAGGACTTAGGATTAACAGAACGGGAGCTCATTTGTTGCATAAAATGCCTGCCCGTGAGCTGCAATAAATGTTAGTCTACATTGGTGTGAGGTGTAACAGAAGTATACGCACACAATCAGTGTTTTGCCCTTGTCGTGTTTCGAGGTGTTTGGAATGTGTGACATTGACAGTCAGTTTTGTATGCAGAAGTTATGTTAGTCACAGGCCCTTATTTTTGGGTGAATGGTGATGATTAGGATTATACAAAGTTGGGTCTTGATTTGAGAATTGGTGCATTTCATGTTAAATAACTGTTTTGAGGGCCATAGATGAAATTGCCCGACAGTGCGGGACTACAAACTTAAGAGCATATAGCAGTTATAAAACCATGTCACAAGACTGGCTGGTACATCGGCATGTTGTTGCATTTAGTGTACATTTGATTAAATGCTCACTTTACCCACGCTGAAACTGCGTCATCAGAAAATGAACACAAGTTTTTATGATGAAAATGTAAACACAAATATTATGTCTCGATGATCACTGTATAAGTTGCAAAAGATTATGCTATTTCATTTGCTGCATTTTATGGGCAGATGTGAAATTGGGTTGGTCATAAATTGTGAAAAATGAGTTATTGTTATAGTCACATGACTTAAACAGAACAAGAAAGCCCCTACCAGCTGAATGTGAAGCAACAAGTGTCTGTTTTTGCCTACAGTTGCTGAGATAAGTTAGGTCACATCCTGTGAGTTTGCATGCAGCAAAGAAGGTGGAAGTAGTAGTAGTAATAAAGTACTGCAGTGTGAAGCTTGAAGCCTGAGCGGTGGGGATCACCACTGGTTCAAGAGAAGTACCGGGAAGGAAAGGCCTGTGACAAGAGACATACATATTGTATAATAATAATAATAGTGACATAACCTTTTTGTTGACATTTGCCCACTACTTATTGTGGTTTGTACAGTATTAAATACAAATTTTAGAATACATATTATACATTCTATGATTCTGTAATGATGGCGATTCCCATCAGTTCTGCCAAAATGTGTGCTGCATGAGCATGTGTTGTTTAGGCTGCTGGCAATGCTGTGAAGCGTGCTACTGACAATCTGGTGCGAGCAGCACAGCAGGCAATCCAACAGGAGGAGGAACGTAGTTTGGTGCTGAACCGACGCATGGTTGGGGGCATCGCACAGGAGATCAATGCACGTTCTGAGGTGTTGCGCATCGAACGCCAGCTGGAGGAGGCTCGCGGACGTCTGACTGCCATTCGACAAGCCAAATACAAAATGAAGGGCGGTGACACCAGTGCGTCCGACACAGAGCCGGAGGGGTATGGCAGTGGATACGAATCATTTACCACAAGGTATCCTATTGAAACAGTGATAAGGCAGTATTTACAAGGTTTGGTTAGAAGTTCGTTAATTCTCAGAATAAAATCAAATAATTTATTCCATCTGAACACGACGACATATACAGTCATCAACATCCTAGTATGGCTACATGTTTCGGTCCCTTCCTAGATCATCCTTAGGCCAGTAGTCAATGTGAAAGGTACTAACAGTGTGCACTATACATTATGAGATCCCATATATTTACAGAATGTGCATAAACATATGGGATCGCATAATGTATAGTGCACGCCATTACAAACTTTTACATTAAATGTTGGCCTGAGGATGATCTAGGAAGGGGACCAAAACATCTAGCCATGCTAGGACACTGATGATTGTACATGTTGTTGTGTTCTGGGAAAAAAAAATCGTTTTATTTTATTCTGCTTAGAAGGTTTTGCAACATTTACTGTACTTCAGTCAAAATCAACAGGGAATGTCTGCAATTTATTCTGTGGTTGATTTTGAATGTCCCACTTGCTGCTACCTCACAATAGTGTTGCTGAAGTACTCCTTCAGCACAACAATCCACGATCACACACAAGTTTCAAAATGCAGGGAGAAGTCAAAAAACTTGGCTGTTCTTCCCCGACCCAACATACAGCCCAGATCCTGCTCCCTCAGATCACCACCTCTTTAGAGCTCTCAAAGATGCCTTCTGCTCGAAAAGGTTTGGATATGGTGATGAGGTTATTGAAGAAGTGGCTGCAAGTACAGGATTCAAACTGATACAAAAAGGGATAGATGCTCATTTTTCTTACTGGTGCAAGGCTGTTAGAAGATGATGGAGATTATGCAAAAAAAAATGAGATGTGTAGTTGTCTTTTGAGTACGTTCATTATGACAGTAAATTACTTGCAATAAAAAAATTGTGTTGCAAAACTTTTTGGGCAACCTGTGTCAGATTATGGTTTTGTGGCTGGAAGGACTGTAATTGATAACACTATCAGTACACATTGTGGTTCATTGAGAAGCAGGTATAGTCTTGTACATAAATGCAACCATTTGTTTTCAAAGAATTTATTTTTATCAGTATTGTTTTACATGTTCTGTGAAAACAAAAATCTCTCTAAATATGACCCTGATGTAATGTCTGTTACAACATTAAGCTTATTGATATATGTGTGACAAGATTTCATTAGTTTTGTATACGACATTTTCTAAATATAGAAGCAGGGTTTTTGTTCACTTCTCCAGCACTGTACTTTGGTATCTTTGTAGAGTTCTTGAGAAACATACCTTGAATTACTGAAGTACAGTGATTTGTAATGGTTGCAGCCCCCCCCCCCGGCTTTGTCACAATAGCCCACATTGAGCCTAGGTCACATCTTCACCTCTCCTCCAGTTTATAGATCACACACACACATATCTGGTAGAACGCCTCTTATCATGAAATTGCCTCATCACAGAGGCCACTACCCACACGACACACAAACTAAATGAGATTGACACACGTGCCTTCAGTGGGATTCGAACTCATGATCCCAGCGGTTGATAGTACCAATCAGGCACCATAAAAATATGGTCCTTGAACATACTGTGGCAGGTGCAGATGTTTTAAAAAATGTGTGATTTTCAAGTAATTGTGAGTTTACATTTGTGACAGGTATGAGACAAGGTCATATGAGAACAGTCTGACTCCAAAGCGTTCTGGTAATGCCTCACTGGTGCATGTAACCGACACAAGCCCAAATGGCAACGTGCAGGGTCTCTCTTCACCTGAGAAACTGCTGTCCAGTATCACGAAGGTGGAGCGTGCATATAATGACATCCAGGGGATGCTGGATGAGGCTGGTGATGGTTTCAGGAAAGTTTCTCCAAATCTGAGGCCAGTTGCCAAGAAAGCCTTGACACCAGAAGTGTCAACTGGCATCGGACAGACGTACTCAACAGTCACAACAAACAACTATGCAGAATCAATGGTGAACGACTTCGCCTCTACTGGTGGGGACGAGAGCAAAACACTAGAGCAGCGCATGTTGAAACAGCACACCTCGCAACGCACTGTTGAGCAACGCACTGTCACTATGACATCACACTCACAGCTCAAATCATACCGCTTGAATGACAGTTAGGTGTTGCCTTTTGTTTTAACTGAACTTAACATTAGAAGTATCATAGTTGCTTGGAGATACTAAATCAAAAAGTGCACTTGGCAAGTTTTGCAGGAAATAAATGTTGAGTGCCATCTGCTGTTAATCTAGGGTAACATTTATGGTGCTATACATACTAATAGATTTCGATATTTTACATGACGGTTTTATCAAGGCATTTAAAGGGTTATAGTTGCTGTAACATCAAACTGGAATGTTATTTTTTTTTTTCTTGCTGCAGTGCATATCATGTAACTGTTCATTAATCATAATAAGTAATTTTTTTATGTACCTCGTAACTTCACATGTTTAAGAAGCAACATATCAGTTTTTACCCTAACTTTATTTTACACTAGTGTAATAGTTTAGTTGTTTGTTATTCAGATCTCCAACACTGCATGTCTTTTTGTCGTGCACAACCCTGTTTAAGTGTTACCAAGTGGTACACTAATGTTGATATTAGCAGTGCCATACGGAATATGTAATAAGTATACCTAGCCCTGAGAATGTGGTAAATGGATATAAAATGTACGGGTGTTAGTGTCGCACCAGGTTTGCTGCTTGTTGTGAGTTCCATAAAATACACCAGTGTAAGTCTTCCCCAGTATGTTCCATATCTTTATGTCAAAAGGAAAGTTTACAGTGAGAAAGGAAGTTTGGTTACCAAGCAGACATTGTTAAAATTCTTCTCAAGCTGTGTGAGCTTTTAGGGGATATCATTGATGTGTGGGATGTTCTAGAAGCTTCAAGTGAACTGAGTGGTTCATCACTTGTCCTAGCGAAAGTGTTCCGTCTGGTCGTGAAGGTAACTGAAGGTGCCAGAATCAAGGTTATAAGTCTTGTGTGTTGGCAAGAACTGACCACACAGGATTGTTTAGTTAACCTGACCCGAACGAGCATGAGAATCAAATGTCTTGCAGATGAGCAGAATTTTATAAAGGAAAAAAGCAAATCATATGTATTTTCAGAATGTTATAAACACATCTGTAACCAGAGGTCACAACTGTAACAGAATAATAATGATCATTATTTCACTGAAAATAAAAACAAAAAAATGTTTGTTGTTCCTGAAGGAAGGTTACGTTGACTCGGGTTACAGATAGTGTTGCCGTGCCTTTAGACAGGATGCTGCACAGAAAGAGGTATATATATTTGTAGCTGAAATTGTTATAACTTTGTAATTACTTACTTTAGATCTTTATTGCATATTTGATAATATATTATTCTAACTAAAATCTGCCACAATTTGTTTACTCATTGATAGGAAGAGTGGTAAAACAAGTCACAGCAGTTGTCCATGCATGGTTATTGCTGTTATCAACTGCATACAAATTTTTTTGTAACATTTTCCTGTCAAAGTTCACTCTTTATCCAAACAGGAGTATTGGAAATGACCAGCGTGGATTTCAGCATAACATTCAGCTGCTTGTCTTACTTTTTTGTTTTCTTCAAATACGGTGGGCAACACAAAAACTAGGAGGAAGTATGATTGGTTCATGAATGATCTTTCTTAAAGGATTCGTACAGTTCACTTAATGGCATCTGTCTGCAGCCATTGTTACTGTTTGTGCTGTCTCAAAGAAGAAAATACAAATGAAAATAGCAGAGAACAAAGACAGGACAGTAAAGGAATAAGGGTTCTTTCCTCTTTTGAAATGTTATGCAGTGTAGGTTGGTAGTTGGTGACAGATGGTTTGGGGTAACTTGTTTTTACCCATCTTCAAGTACTGAGCAATCCAAGAATTCTGGCAACAGGTGGAGACATTATTGCATTTGGGACAGTGGTGTTTGGTCCATAGGGAACATAAAGGAACCAGTCATGTTGCTGGAGCATGCAGGCCTAACAAAGTTAACAAAATGATTGAACCGTTTAGTGAACACATCTGTCTGAATCCAAAAGCTCCTTTTCCATACTTTTACTTGGGAACATGATTAATGGTGGTGGGCCAGGTAGCTCAGTCAGTATAGCAAGTGACTATGGGCTGTGGACAGTCTGGGATCGAATCCCGGTGGGGACGAGATTTTCTGCCCGTCCAGACCGGCCCTGGGGCCCACCCAGCCTCCTGTAGAATGAGTACCGGGTCTTTCCCGGGGTAAAGTGCGGCCGGGGCATGCTGCTGACCACTCACCCCCTTCTAGTGCTGCGGTCATGGAAGAGTAGAGCTATACCTCTACCCACCCTCTGGGCCACACCGGGCCTATAACGGGATCACTTTACTTTCACATGATTAATGGTGGAACATATATTCCAGTGGCATTCATACAGGTGACAACAGTTATTAGATTTCCTCTTTCTGCTGATGTTTTGCCTCATGCTGACAACTTTACCATGCCTGTGTTGCACATCTGTAGTCCCTGTTGCATCAACACCGAATATCCTGTGGGCTTTATGATTAACCTTTCTTAGTTTAGATTCATTGATGTCAAAAAAACGTGCTATGTTTTCTGATGTAAAGCATTTCACCGTAGTTGCAAAAATGCCTTCAGTTCTCATAGATAGTCCTGGTTCCTTTTTAAAAAGGATCGAATCCATTTCTTCCCTAATGTGTGGTTGACTGTGCATCTTAATTCAGTGTGGATAAGAAACCAACTAGATGTCACTTTTGTGTTATCCTTTATTTCTCCTTTACAAGTTGCTCAACATGTTTCGGGCAACCATGTGCCCATCTTCAGGAGCTGACGACTGTGTAGTGTTATCGCCATGTGTCGATGTTGTGCCGTGGCTGCAGGAAGGCTGTCAGAAGCGGTTAGCAGGTAGTGTGTCTCTTGAGGAGTTCATAGCAACAGATTGTTTAAAAAAAAGCTCTTTTTCTACCATCTACAAAGTCTGCAATAAAACAGACATCTACAGGTGTCCCAGGAGGAATGTGCCAGACTTCGGGAGGGTGTTCCTTATGTTAAAGTATACCGATATAACCCAGAACACCTATGTCCAAAGTTGAACGGTTACGGAGATACTGGCCAGAGAAAAGTGTGGTCTTCTTGCGTGTCCACGCAGTGCACCTGTCAGCTGACAATCTTATCCATTTCTGTCCTTGAGTGGTTTCATATTACTGCAAGTCAGCTCCCACTAGCCATTGAACTGCACACGTACTTCCTTCAGTGTGAATGCAGTGCAGGTTACAACTGCGTTGTGAATGGT
>Ga0123352_10008288_pt1 | contig 16175 bp, 7 predicted proteins | sample TergutLab28metaG_FD_89700 | JGI IMG/M metagenome (GOLD analysis project Ga0123352, IMG submission 89700) | Labiotermes labralis P1 segment gut microbial communities from Petit-Saut dam, French Guiana - Lab288 P1 | ecosystem: Host-associated > Arthropoda: Insects > Digestive system > Gut ... | reverse complement strand
AGAATTGGGGTTGCGTCTCTTGTTGGTATTTTAGTTTTTTTTCTTAGTTACCCCATTTCCGTTTTAAGGGTCAAAAAAGTGTTTTTATTTTTTGCCCCCCCCCTTCCGTCCAAATCCCCGGGGGGGGGGGGGATTTTCTGTGGGGATACTTGAAAAGTACGGTATACGAATCAAATCCGCACATACAGGAACGGAAGGACATCAGCCACGCAATTGCAGCCATCAAAATCACCATGTTACATCGTGTATACCTCAACATGATGACAGTACAACTGTTGACTAACTGTTCAAACACTCTACGCAATATACATACTAACGCCAGAGAGAATATCACAAGGACACGTGCAAAACCGAAGGCGGGCTACGTTTTGTCGCCCACTCAGTAATACACACCTGTCCAGTGAACATTTTAAATTTCGGTGTCAGCTGAGATACTTAGCGGAACTAGCAGAAGCACTTGATATTCATAATGTTGTACCGTAGATTAAACAGCTGTGTTGATTGACACGTGTCACAGAGAGAGAGAGAGGGGGAGAGAGAGCTACTGTCACATCCATACCTGGTCACCTCCGATTGACAATAATGTTTGAATACTTGGCATATGTCTAGCAGTACAAGACTTCAAAGAACATGAAATTCCATCAAGAAGAACTTTAACACAAAGTGACATTATCGTTTATTATCTTCATTAACTATACTGCTAGCAGCAAGCTATCTTAGAAGTTTTCCACCGAAGTATATTTGGGTTTGAAACCTGGATATTTTGCTCGCCATTTGTGACAGAAGTTAGAATAGCTAAAACACAATTTTTCTTGGACTTCTACCTCAAAATACAAAAATAGCTTACTTTTAGGTTTTTTTTTGGGGGGGGGGATATGGGATTACGTCATTCATGTAACGAAGTTACTGGGTACTTAAATTTGGGGGACGTAAGAATATATCCATAATAAATTCCTTGTTATTATTGAAATTATGGCACGAGACTTATTGAAATATGTATTGAAATTCTTGCGTGTTTCAATATTATAATTGGTCAGTATTTAAGCCTTACTTATTACATTCTGATCAACTCCGATACTTTGAAACTTGTGGGTGAGATTTTGAAGTGAATATTTAATTGATCGCTAGCTAAGTGACCCGAAATATTTCGCGTCCGAACAGGCAACTTACATTTACAGGTACAGCGAAAATGTACTTTATACACTGGCAGTATATACTAAGAGTCTTTGATTTCTTTTGCTGCACTGTATAATATTCTTCGATAAAGTCGTAAGCTGTGTGCACTGTGTGCACACAGCTTACGAACCAGCTCCACACAACCACAGTCAGCACAACCAATGCAGAACACCATATGCAGTAATACACGGTCTTGTTCTCTTGATGATGGGCATAATGATGCCCGAAACATGTTGAGATAAAAGTTTGATAATAAACACGGATTAGTTGCATCTTCTTGGTTTATCTCTCTTCATCCTACGTTCCATGATGCACGGTCACAGGAACCTAAAACCATTTGACTCCTATTCGTAACTGACTACTAAACACATAACGATCTAATAGTGAAAATTAAGTTATAAATATACCCTTTTGTTTTAAGCAGGGACATTATTTTGTCTGGCAAATCAAATAATTCTTCACATAGATCAGTGCTGTCTGATACGCGGCCCTGAATAAAATTATTTTCGGCCCTCAACCACCCTAATAATTGTGAAAATATAATTTAAAATAAATAAAATAATTCGTTTATGTTCAATAAAATATATTTCCTATTTACACACATGCACGGTCATCGGACGAGTCCTTCAGAATTATGCGGCCCTCCTGTGTGTTGAAGTTGGCCAGCCCTGCATAGAACACTTTACGAGAGAACAAGCGGGGTTCCGTTCGCCGATATTCCAATTTGTCGCGAGCCGGGCGTTTTAGTTCCATATGTTGCAGTTAATATGAAGTTTTTACTCACCGTATTTGGAGAAAGTGCTAAATTTTTTCTCTCCGTCTCGCAGACACGCGTCGTATCTAACAAAATGAGTGTTCATTGACCTCCAAGTTTGGTAAGTTAGAGAGCCGACAGGAAGCAACCAGCGAGATTTGTCAGATGAAACATTATCCCCTTAAAATTACACATTAGACTTCGCTTATCTTTTGCCGATTAATTACATAACAATAACTTCCACGAATATAACAAACATTTATATGTTTCTTTTATTGGCGAAATGCAAAATTTTGCGCCCCGCGCTGTCATCATAATGGCCCACACAGACACAATCTTTAATAAATAACTTCTTTGTTCTGAAGAAACTTGAAAATTTACAACATATAAAAATTAATCAATTGCTCAAGGAAGAGAAGAATATTTCACAAACAATAAACAGCAGCAAGACTGAAAGTCTTGGTCACATTTTGCTACCTTTTTTCAGAAAGAAAACTTGTTAATCTTTATTAAACCCACTGTTCATTGCAACTTAAAATATCGGGTCTCCATGATAACATGACATGCTCTCGAGATCTTCTCTTTTTCTGGAATTTTACAAAGCGTAGATTCATAGAGGGTTGCCGACGTTTCGGGACAAACTATCGATCCCATCTTCAAGGACCAAGCAGACTAATAAGTCTTAAATCACACTTTATACACTCGTAAGTTTAGGCTAGTATATGTCACGTGCAGAAATTAGAAAGTCTTCGAATCGAGAAAGACATCTTAATTCTTCTTAGATTGCTTCGTTCTTGAGGATAAGACCGAAAGGTTGTCCTGAAACGTCGGTAACCAACTACCAATCTACACTACGTGAAATCCTAGAAGACCGAAAATCTCATTTACACCGAGACGGAAGCCTGAAGTTACCCACGGTGCACTGTTATGTCGCGCTTGTTACACGATTTTGTATAACAAATTTGGGCACAGATTTAGTTAGATCCTTCTTCGCTTGTACTCGTAAAGGCAAGCAATTCAAGTACGCAGGAAAAAAGGGGTAAGGGGTGCACGGCAAGATAAAAGCATTGGAAAGCCTTGTGACGTGTGTTATTACCCGATAAAGGAAATACGGTTTTTTTCCCCCGTCTGTGCGAACCATCGATTGCGCATGCTCTGTCTTGTAGGTCTTCACATCTGGCTTCTGTTACGAGTTACGGAATTTATCAGTCACATTGATGATAAATCTGTCTGTATGAATAACCATGGGTGCAGCAGATATTTCAAGGTGAGTAGAATTCCAAGTCTAAAAATTGTTTCTTCTTTTTTGACAGCTGAGCCTGCTGTTGGTGTTCCGACTGGCGTTGCTTCAAGGTTCGCTACCCAGGTTCTCAAATCAGGACAACCCGGCAGCTTTCCATCCTTATCGACATGTCAGGTTAGCATCAGAATATCAATATATTACGCGATTTGCTACATTTACTGCAAATTGTATTAGTTCTGCAACTACCTTTCATCCTAATTTATGTAATAAACTTTTGTCTAATATTGTGTAGAAAGTATCTGCTTGAGGAGCAGTATTGTCCCAGTAGTCAAGAAACTCCATATGTTGAATAGCAAAGTACAGTACCCTTGTTATAACAATTCGCTACAAATCCTTGTCCTGCTAAATGGCTGATATTGTATAGCATGAAATAATATGGAATGCCAACTTGATGCAACAAGGTAATTTTATTGATATATTCTTAGCTCGACATGTGTCGGGTACATACGCCCAGCAACAGGAGCATTAGATGTTGAGTTGCAGCATATGGTTTTATGCACCTAGTTTTTGGATGCGTGGTGGTCTTGAGAGCCGCTGCGTAGGTCGTGTGTACGGTGCGGTTGGTGCTATCCGCACCGCACACACGACCCATGCAGCGGCTCTCAAGACCACCACCCATCAAAAGACTCGGTGCAGAAAACCATATGCTGCAACTCAACGTCTAATGCCTCTGATGATAAGCGTATGTACCCGAAACATGTCGAGCTAAGAATACATCAATAAAATTACCTTGTTGCACCAAGTTGGCATCCACATTATTTCATGAAGACGATGCAAGTCAAACAACCCTCAAACTGTGTAGCATGTAATGATAAACTATCTATAGAACGAAGAGGCATTTTACGCGTACAGTAACAGTGAGACGCTATGGCCAATCCATTTTTGACGCGAAAAATAAATTCGTATTACATATTCTGAGTATGTGTCTGTAGCCTTAGGTATCCAGCATGCAATGCTCATGCGCCATATTTTCATCTGTAACATACCTCTACCACATTTTCTACATTAACCTCATAAAGGCCGCGACATTCGGAGAAGAGTTACTGAAAACAAAACATGTGTCTTGATTTTCTCTACAAATGTTGTCTGAAATATTTCCTATTCTAAGAAAAATTCAGTGACTTTTATCATAAATGTTCTTAAATCTTTATTGTAAAATACCCGCTATTCTACTCAGGATTTAATGAAACTTGAAATTTCTCGATAGCTTTTCGAAAAGTTCTCAAATACCAAAATTTCATGAAAATCCGTCCAGTGGGAGCCGAGTTGTTCCACGCATATAGGACAGACAGACAAGCAGACATGACAAAGCTAATACTCGCTTTTAGAAATTTCGCGAATTCGCCTGTTATTAGTGGGGATTATATGTATATGTATTTCCGAACCAACAGCGACATAAGTTGAGGTACAAATAAAATAATTGCTTGGACATACTGAGGAAAACAACGAAATTACCTAAGTCACAATTATAGACGTCAGGCCGAGGTATGAGACCTCTTGCTCTTCCCTGATACAATTAATCGACGTAGATAATTATTGATTAAGATGTTAGTCTTGTATTGAAGAGTCTTACACGTGGCAATCTGAACTAGTTATTAAAGGAATAATCAAAATTAAAAAAAGGGATGGATCTTACTGATTTAGAGTACGAAGAAATGGACTAGATATCGTGTTGTTGTGTTCTGATTATATAATTAACCCTTATCCTGCTAACGTGGAGAATATGGCGATCTCCTAATAATGCCAGCAGATGGCAGATGAGATTTGTCTCGGCGATTAGAGGGTTAAATACTGACTGACCATTGTTTGACTACGGGAGAATTATAAATTTCTTAAAAAATACTGGCATATTGAATTACCTTTCTGCTGTCAACAGTTTTCGTATTGAAAAAAAGGGTTTCTAATGAGGGTGAAGTACGAATCAGTAGAAAATTTGTCGCCCATGTAGGGGGCAGATAAATTGAACACGATGTAGGAAGAGCCAGTGAATTACGGAGCGCCAAGCGTTGCAATTTGATCGCGTAATTTGGGAAGGGAAATAATGAGAGTGAAACGAAAAAAATAATAATACATATCTGAAAAATGTACATTTATGGCTGGCAACTTTATCCGCTTTGCAGGCCAGAAACGCTAGGGTTTTTAAATGTCTGGTCCGAGTTTCATTATAACATTGTGCGCAAGGCACGATATATGGGAAGGGGAGAGGAGGGGGGGGGGAATAAAATTGATAGTCGGATGTAGTTCGGACCTCGCGCTCTAGATTGCAAATGTCATGTCACGAAAGGTTACCAGTATCAGACAGCCCACCTCGCAGAGGCGAGTCGTTGTAATGTTGTTTGGGAGGAAAAAATTGCGTTAAGTTCTCCTAGGAAAATTGTTCGTTAGTTAGTTAATTCTGTTAATTGGACTGAGCTGTGGCAGTAATATGACGCCATATTACGTTAGATAAAACATTAATCATAAAAAAGGTATTTGTTATTACTCTGAAGTTCTTGTATTACTTTATTGGATTATGATAATTTTTAAATGTGTTTGTCTTTATGACGTTAATTGACCACGAAGTTTTACTGTTATTTCACCGGTGTAAGCATCTAGTATTGGATCAGTGTGCAGGGTCATCAAAGGGGCGCCATATTTGCACTGAAATTGATGAGCTGTGTGTCATATGACATGTAAATCTAGTAGTCAAGTATCGGTGATTAACGTCACTTGACAGTTTGGAGGACCGAGGTCAGATATCGCTGCTGCTGTAGGAATTTTCGTGAAAGAAATAGGGGCTTTGGCTAAGAAAACTGTCACATTTCATCAAAACGGCGTTGGAGACAGAGGAGTGATAACCAGGATATGTTGGTACGTAAACAGGATCGACTGTACTTACTTACTGCTGTGATATCAGATAAAGTGCGATACGTGCATCTCCTGAATTATATACGGGGCGTTTCATAATGTTCTCCGTGATTACAAACATTTATAACAAGAAAACCAAAGGACCTACCTTAATGGAATTGTTCACAGCCACAGTAAAACTGAAAAAGGTTTTTTTTTGACAACTAGAGGTGTTCGATGTGTGCACCACGGGTGAAACGGCACACATCGATACGATATTCAAATTCTTCAGCGGTTAATGGTTGACCACTTGATTTCTGCTTGCACAGACACCCAGTTTCAGTAAATTGTTTATACCACGCACGAATGGTCTTGTCTGTAGGCGGTTCCTTTGCGTACTTTGCACGAAATGCACGTTGCACAGTAACCAAAGACTTACTCGTGAGATATTCCAACACACAAAACAACTTCTCCCCCACAGCGGCCATTTTCTCACTACATACACTCGCATCGCCTAGCGGCAGAAATGTGAACTATGATGAAAAACTACTTACTGGAGGGAAAAAAATGTTTGAGTTGTTCCTTCTATCTGTACAGGTTTCGTAAATACGTGTCCTACGGTTTTCCTATAATACATTTTTGTAATCTCGGAGCACATTATGAAACGCCCTATATAAAACCGAACAAATAGCTTTCAAGAGTCACACTTCTGACTTGTTCAAGGAAGTTCCCCTTTCCGAATTTTGGGCTCAGTGGAGGCAGTTCTCAATACGTTTCTTTGTACCACGTACACGGTATACCTCAGTCTTTCCAGCAAGTGTCGGTATGGCATCGGATTAGGTGACGACCACATGTTATTTTATCCCTGCCCATTCATCTTTCACTGTTCATCCTATCATTCAACGCTATAAAATGTGAACTACTGATATAGTATTTAAACAGATCGAAAATAAATAAATATATAATAAAAATAAATCAAATTAATATATGTTCTTCTTTTTATTTTATGTTTATTGGACTGTGCATCATCTTGATAGTTGAATAAAGAGAGACCAACTTGATGTCACTTGCTTTATTATTTCCTTATTTACTGCTCAACATGTTTAGGATGTTCATACATCCATCCTCAGGAGCTTGCGACTTATTTGTTGAGTTATTACATGGGTTGTATTGTTCTGTAAGGATAGAGGTTGATGCATTAGCATAGTTATTTAGTGGGGAGTGTTAGTCGTGATGTGCGTGGTTGTTTGAGAAAGCGTGTTTCTGCAAATGTGGCTGGTGCGGTGTCTTATGGTTATTGAGCTTTCTCAAACAACCACGCACATCACGACTAACACTCGCCACTAAATAACTACGCTAATGCATCAACCTCTATCCTTACAGAACAATACAACCCATGTAATAACTCAACAAATAAGTCGCAAGCTCCTGAGGATGGATGTATTAACCTCCTGAACATGTTGAGCAGTAAATAAGGAAATAATAAAGCAAGTGACATCAAGTTGGTCTCTCTTTATTCAACTATAGTCTTTTTATGTCTGCACGAATATGTTTGGTTTAATGTTACGAAAGTTCATGAAGGTAAAAACAGCAGAAATTTTTGGAGATATTTCCAAGTAAATCACTAGCTTCACCAGTTACAAAGTCTGAATAAGTGGGCCCTTGTACAGGCACTGAGGCTCTGTACAGGCCGTACGGTCCATAGGGGGAATAGAGGTATAGCTCTACTCTTTCTTGACCACGGCACTAGAAGGTGGTGATGGGTCAGCGTCACGCCCCGGTTGCTCTTTACTCACGGGAAAGACCCGGTATCCATTGTACAGGAGGCTGGTTCGGCCCCATAATCGGTCTGGACAGATGTGGAAAATCTCGCCCTCTCCGGGATTCGATTCCCTGACCGTCCAGCCCGTAGCCAATCGCTATACCGACTAAGCTACCCGGCCCACTACGAGGTCTGAATGCTCTTGGTTATTTCCGTTTTTCTATAATCCACTTATGTTAAAAGTTCTCAAAACTGTAATAAAGGAACTTAGATTACTGGGGGGCCCAACGCGTAGAGACGCTGTGTTCGCTACGGTTTTCGAAATATTTCTTCACACTTGGAATCCCCTTTAGCTACTTTCTTTTTTTCTGAGGAGCCAAAACCTTCCCAACACAATTGTCTGGACCACTATTGATCTTCAGCTATCAACTGCCAGCAGATCTGTATCTATGGGGATGTCTTCGCTTAGATATTCGAATCAACCGCACTCGAAAGCAGTTGATAATGTTCGTCAGATGGCAACAAACTCTCATTTATCTTCATCGTCACAAGTGATTATTGTAAATGATTAGCAATTTATTAAATGTTCCGAGAATTACCATAATTTTCAAGAAAGTCCGTCCAGTGATACCAATATCAGGTTCAAGAATTTAACGACAATATAAATAAAATTAATTTTATTATATATAGGTCTTAATAAATTTACTTTTATGGCCTGAGAATTACACATTACCGTGTGGTTAAGAAATAAAAGAAAGAGTTTTGCTCTAATAGCAACTAGTGTAAAAATTTGGAAACGAATTCCTGTTAGAGCAGGTTGGCTTCCTACCAACCAAGACCTTATTAAAATATTGGCCACTGTGATCAGAACGAATATAAGTTTCACAACGAACTTTCGCTTGTTGCAGTACCACAGTATTCAAATCATCAGTCAGTTGATAAATGGTCATACAAATACATGTTTCCTGTTTGGAAAAGTTGAAGTCTGTATTTTAAAACAAAATTAAAAGTTACTCCATGGAGCAGAGACATTCTGGAGAACCAGGAAAAGAAATTTCCTGCTAGCTTTTGAAAAGAAATGTCCAGTATCATGCTCATAAAAGTCGGCCTCTGGTCTGTATTCTCGGGAAGATTATTTTGGTTTACGTGTTTACAGAATTTACTTTCAGTTCTAATATTATTATTCTAAACATTGATTGCATCTTCGCAGTCTTATAAACATTTTAATTTGAAAATTTGATGTGTATTGGACCGTACATCATTGTGATAACTGAAGAATCAAAAAAATCAACTAGATGCCACTTGATATTTTATTGTACTTCTTATAGGCTCAACATGTTTCGGGCACTACTATGCCCATCATCAGGAGCTCGCGACTAGGATTTTGATTACCACAATTGTCATTTCGTTCTTGGTTTACTGTACGTTGGAGGTTAGGTGCGGTTAGGCTGCAGTAGTGTCCGGGCTGCAGCCCGGACACTACTCCAGCCTAACCGCATTTTGTGATATAGTGTGTTTTTTACAGCAAGTATTTTCATAATGACTGAGTATTAATTGAAACTCAAAAGCTGGTATTCTATGTTGCGGCCATTTATTACAGTTCATTATAGTGGCGTCTATTTGCCTTTTATTCTTCAGTTATTAAAATTTGAAATCATCACACTACGTTCGGCTGCAGTTTTCACTGTGGTGGTCATCCTCAGACACTCCAATTGATGAAAATGTAAAGGATTTACAGTTTCATTGGGTTGTGTCTTTTGACTGAGACCTCAGACGAATTTTTAAAAGTTTTATCTAAATCAAAGTATCCCGAGTGCCACATTCTGTGGACCGTGCATTGTTATACACTTGCGTTATAAAGACCAACAAGATTCATTTTTCTTTCTTAATTTATTTCAATAATCTATCGTCTACATGTTTCGAATACAGCAACTATTCATCACCAGCAGGCAGTTACTGTTTATGCAGCATACGGTATTTACCATGCATCTGCTTTGACTAGCTGCTAACACGATCAGAGTGATTGTGTTAACAGCATCCTGATGTTGAGTAATTACCCTGTTCGAAACATGTAGACGATAGATTATGGAAATAAATTAAAGAAGAAAAGTACATCTTGTTTTTTTTTATGCGGATGTCCCGACTTCCTTCCTTCCTCAAGGTTTTCCGGCTCATATTTTGTATACACTTGTCATTTCCTCCATACGTGCTACGTGCCCCGCCTATCACATTTCCTTGATGTAGTAACACAAATGACAACAGGAGGAAAGATGGCGATCTTGCATTGTAACACTGGTGTTATGACACATGACAGGCAGACATACTGAATCAGCTATTTGTGTCAACACTAATGAAAGTGCTGTTTTAGCTATGGATATGTTGATACACTTTCTGATATATCAGACCTACCGTCTTAAGCAAGCCCAGTTGTGATTGCAGATATTAACGCTCTCCATCGATCGTCTGCTGCCTCCTGCTAATAACACTTTCATGAGTTTGATTGTTAGCGTGACAGAAAGCATTACAAGACCTCCGATAATGATTATTTACCTGCAGCCTTTCCTCTCCCTCGGTCCCGGTAAACCCCTCTCAGCCACAGCAAAGCAAATCAGTAGGGCTTGGTACAGAAACAGAAGAACTGCGTTATTTCAAGGTTTGTTTTCATGTTAGATCAGTGTGTATTACAGCAAGGAGGTACAGAAATTGATACTAAGCCTTTTGACATTAAAGTTAAATTACATTTTCATTGTTCAGAAAGAAATAAATAATTATGTTTTCATGCATAAATGATTGTAGTACATTACAGTATGTGGGATTGCTGGTGAAACTCACGGAGTGTGCTTACTTACTGAACACGGTTCCAGTACTACCATTCTGGTGCTGGTAGTATTATATGTAGATCACGTAGCATGCTCGGGTTATTAGCATGTGAAGAAATTTAACTCGCGTTTTAGCGATCCGAAAACACGGCCACAAATGCTTCACCCCACGCGACTTAAAATTTTACGGATAAGAAATATTTAATAAAAAGGAATTAGAGCACACCCGGTTGTGGTGTGTTAATCTGTCACTTAAGTACATTTAAGGAATATCATAGAATATTTTTGTAAGTCTTGCAAAGGGTATTTAATAAACACTGTAAAAAAAGTTAAATATTTTAATTAGCATCATTATCCTCATCAGGTTTTGGATATGTGCATGTTGCATATTGCGTATTGCATATTGTATATTGCATGTAAAACCACGTTTACATTTTCATTTAGAGTCAGTTCATATAAATAAAGAACTAGACACTTCATTATTATTATTATTATTATAACTGACCCCAAATGAAAGTTTTAATGTAGTTTCATTGTACATACGCGATAAACAAAATTCATATAATAATACTAAGTTTAATCATCACTATGATCATAACAGAATTTTTCGTTGATACCCTAAAATTTTTCAGGAGTTATTGTGTGAGCACAATTACAAGGCTCTGTAGCACTTCCACCTAATTGCAGACTACCGCAAGGATAACCCGCACTTAATCTATATAAATCAATAACACAGCCAACAAAACGCAGACTGCTTACGGCACAGATGGCCAACAATTTTTTGGGAGTTAGAAATTTATTCTCGCCCGCTCACTTCGACATGTAAAGTAGTTGTTGTTTCTTGTATGACACGTAAATACGGTTAGGTTTGGGGTTCTGAGCGGCTTTCCCTCCGTTTTGAAATTGTATAGTCTAGTAAAAATTTAGAGACGATATGTGGGAACGGCATAATGCCGTTTTCGGTGGAGAGCAATAAGAAGCCATATTACGTAATTCTTCATCACCACAGTGAGACAAGCTTGCTACTGGGACACTTTCATGAACATCATTATTTAGATTGGAAACCACCGATAATAGGGTGTACTGGTTAACCCTTCAATTCAGGACGCAATGCATTGTATTGAACTTTATTTCTTCTTATTATGATATTAGGCCTGAAGATGACTGTTAAATAGTCGAAACATATACCCTATGTAATTAAGCAGTCCCATCAGAGGCCTGGACAGGCCCAGATGGTTCCAGGAAGTTAAGGTTCCCAGATTTCGTGAAAACGGTACACGATGGTGGTAAGGTTGTCAGCCTTACGCACCGGCCGCCTTTACCCCCAGGAAATGCTCCTGGTGCTCATTTCTCTTAGAGGGTGAGTCGACCCCAGGGTCATAGTGCGATCGGAAGGATTATGTCAATGAAAAATTCCCATGACACCATCTGAAATCGAACCAGCGACCTTCCGATTTGTACCACAGCAGCTTAACCGCTGTGCTACCGCGGTCCCCTCCCTATGTAATTATTTTGCGTTATAAAAACAGTTGTGCCGACGTACAATATAAATATCACAATATGTATCCAAGCACATCGTGATGCCTGCATTCAAGTTCAAGCTTTATTTCTTCACTTCCTGCTGTGTGGCTGCGCCGTGCTTTCGTGACGACTTTAAACGCCGCGGTACTAAAGTCACCCTGTCCTGGGCAGAAATTAGAACTTTAACCTCGGAGTGAGAGAATGGTTAATGAGTTAATCTTTTCCATAACAGGAGGCCTTAATACCGGGTATCACTTTCAAGTAACATCAGGTGATTTGGACGAAAAATTTTCCCTCAAAGGCTTAAGGAATTCGGAAAATTTTTGCTTGGCGTGTAATGACTTCGCAGTTTGGAACAGAAAAATGTCTACTGTGCGCTTGTACTGAGATTTAGTGCTGTGAAAAGAACGGTGGACACACACACAAACATAGTCGTGTGTGTGTGTGTATATATATATATATATGGGTAGAGGAACAACTCTACTCTTCCATGACCACGGCACTAGAAGGGGTGAGTGGTCAGTAGCACGCCCCGGCCACACTTTACTCCGGGAAAGACCCGGTACCAATTTTGCAGGAGGATGGGTGGGCCCCAGGGCCGGTAGAGACGGGCGGAAAATCTCGTCCCCCACGGCGATTTTTTTAAAACGAATCGTTTATTTATTCGTTTTGTCTTTACGTAAGGTACTTCTGGACAAATTGTTGCCTGGTAATAAGTGCTAGAAAGTTCAGGGAGTCTGATGTCCGGAAGTAACTCCCATTTTTTTGTTTGATTCTTTCCTCCTTTGTCCTCCATAAATTTGGTGCGGGTTAGGGCTGTCCCTTCGTCCGTTGTCTAGTGTGAGCTGGCGTTTGGTGGACCAATGTCGCTCTTGTATTTGTGTCGGTTGCAGTTAGATTTTATTGAGGTAGTTTACCACGGTGTGTGTTCGATCCCGGACCGTCCAACTCGTAGTCAGTCGCTACACCAACTGAGCTACCCGGCCCACGCACACACACACACACACACACATACACACACACATATATATATATATAAGATTCCAGTCTTTCATGATGCTTTCTTTGGTTGAGCATGCTCTGAGTTGACGTTAATAATTTCCTATAGTATATTTATCTCAGTATTTAACCAACTTGATGCACAAAATTTATTTCGCAAGAAGTTTTATCTCATGCCTCGTGCACGAGACGGCCACCTATAGGTGTGATGATACCAGAGGCTGTGTAATGCAATTTTGACCTGCTGATGATAAGCACATGTGCTCGAAACATGTAGAGGCATGAAATAAAACTTACTGTGAAACAAATTTTGTGCATCAAGTTGGTTAAATACTGAGATAAATATACTGAGTTGCACGGTCAGCAAAACGTCAAAATTCCTATATTGTTCGTGATTGTGTAGATTGTATTCACTGGTAGGCATTATTTTTTTTTTCGGAAAAATACGCCAAATCTGGGGCCTCTGTATGCAATGGTTTCTATTAGAGTTTTCAAAATTTGCCATTAAAAAGTGCTGAAAATTAATTGAAAAAATTACTCAATCCAAAGAGCTTTAAACGGAACTTCGGATAATGACTTTGTTATAAATAAGTCAACGTACTTATTTTGAAGTAATTTTTCTTAGTGTAGCTCTTTACATATCCTCACGATAAAAAAAACCCTTTATCCAGCATTATTAGTAATGAAATTAACTGCGGAATTGTTGGCACTCCTGCCTTCAGGAGTTTCAGATTAAAAACTCAACAAGGTGAAGTGCCAAAGTGGTTGAAGTTTGACACATTTTACCTTATCTTACTCAGTAAATACCGGAAAGTACTCAAAATTAGTTCCTGACTACTTTTTCTTGGAGGACCCCGGTAGCACAGTGGTGCTGTGCTACAAATCTGAAGGTCGCTGGTTCGATCCCAGCTGGTGTCTTTGGAATTTTCATTGACATAAAATCCTTCCGATCGCACTATGGACCTGGGTTCGGCTCAGCCTGTAACAGAAATGAGTACCAGGAGCATTTCCTGGGGCAAAGGCGGCCGGTGTGTAAGGCTGACAACCTTACCACCATCCCGTGCCGTTGTCACGAAATCTGGGAACCTTAACTTACTGGAACATTTTGGGCCACTCCAGGTCTGATTTACCTTTACCTACTTCTTACATTCTATCAAATTCATTATTCGTCAGTCATCATATTTTTGTGAATACACAGTAGGAGCTATTGGCAGTGTCGAGATCCGTGCTCTTACCTGAGTGTTAAGTATTAAATTTCAGTCCCATCATCAAGAGTCAAGAAATCTACATGCTGCGTAATACCCGAGAAAAATCCCGATCTCATCTACTTCGCGACGTAAGCCTGAAATCACGCATATTGACAGTGTCGTTACAAGATCCGAAAAAAAAGAAAGCTAATATAGTAGTTTTTTTCGGCGCATCTAACAATAAACTCATTACGACAGCCGAAAGTTTTATGTTTGTGGGAAAGAGTTTTGTTACGTAGCTGCGCAGATCACGTGCAGCGTCTCTACCGAAATAACAGGCCGGTATTGGCCGAAAAACAGAATTGCCCGAAACGTTTTCGACCAATGTTTTGTTGGATGTTTTATAAAACGTTCCATTGCCGATATATATCATGCCACGGAACGATAATTCATATTCAGAAGGAAGATGAAAGGAATAGTTAATGTTGGCCTATTAGTGCGATATCGATCTCCGGTTTGTTTGAACTTTCACATGCGCTTTATTGCATTCCCTTCGTGACTTTTGTCGTCAATCACACTAACCGGTGACGCGGGGTAGGAAGGGGCGAGGAACGCCACTGGGCTTTCGCCTGTTTCTACTGTATACCACACATGCATACAGAAAACACTACAGAAATATGTGTGATATCACCCTGTCTGTGATACAGCGCCCAATAGGACAACACACATTGCTGTCACCGTCCGGTGCATCAACTCAGCCGATAATGACACACCGTACTTGTGCTGTCCAGAGACCAACAGGCATCACATAAGTGTGCTATTACCGCGCTGTCACATACGCAGACCAACACAGGAAGTAAAGACACCTGCTGTTCACTGTGCCTAGTAGAACTACGACCAACAGAGACACACAATACATATGATACAGCACCCTAGAACCTGGAACCGGTATAGCTCAGTCGGTATAGCGAATCGCTTACGGGCTGGAAGGTCCGGAGATCGAATCCTGGTGGGGGACGAGACTTTCCGCACCCGTCCAGACGGGCTCTGAGGTCCACCCAGCCTTCTATACAATGGGTACCGGATCCTTCCCGGGGGTAAAACGGCCGGAGCGTGGCGTTAACCACCCATCCCTATCTAGCGCCGAGATTAAAGAAAGAGTAGAGCTATACCCCTACTCCTCCTCTGGACCTTCGTGGTCTGTTCTTGGATTAACTTTACGTTTAACTTTTACTCTAGAATATAGTAACAAATAGATTTAGTGTAAAAAGCTTTTTAAAGCTCTCTTCTGTTCAGGTATTATTATTATTCGCTGTACCTACGTTTAATAGCCCTGTGTTTTATTTAGAACCTACCCTACGGGCGTCGCCTTAAGACAGCACACACTGGCGGAAGAACAAGGGAGTCTAAATCTGCCTCCACGTTCACTATATTAACCTGCGTTCCCCCCCCCCCGCCCCCTCCTAAGTTATTTTTAAAAATTAAAAACCTCCTTAGTAAACAATTCCAGACAAGCACCCTTTGTTTAATCAGTGGCGTTTCTTGTTTATTATTTATTAACTTGTCCAGTAGTTTTAATTAAAACCGTATAATGCATTACCAGAGGAAATATTGGTCTTGGAAATTAATTAAGGATGGAATTATGCGCTCATGCAGCTCTATTTAAGGATTCCCTGCGTATTAAGGATATTTGTATCGAGTTCTTAAAAGGGCACACAATCAAAAAAATATTCCAATTGAATCGAAAGGCTGTAACCTGATGTAAATGTATTAGGTTACTGCCTTTCTTTTTCTATGGCGATATATAGATATATGTGTGTGTGTGTGT
>Ga0123352_10008286_pt1 | contig 16177 bp, 7 predicted proteins | sample TergutLab28metaG_FD_89700 | JGI IMG/M metagenome (GOLD analysis project Ga0123352, IMG submission 89700) | Labiotermes labralis P1 segment gut microbial communities from Petit-Saut dam, French Guiana - Lab288 P1 | ecosystem: Host-associated > Arthropoda: Insects > Digestive system > Gut ... | reverse complement strand
TGTAATCTGGCAACACCGCAACGCCCCACGCTGAGCATGACGGGAAATACAGCACCATGTTGTGCAGGTAGTGAGAGGACGTGGTCACAACAGCGGCATGGCGCAGAGAACAAACATTAAATTCTGTTTTAAACTCGGGAAAACTGCAGCAGAGACAGTGGAATTGATGAGACAAGTGTATGGGGATAATTGTTTATCTCGTGCACAGATATTCAGGCGGTATGCACAATTCAAATTTGGTGTGGGAACGATTGAAAATGAAGCCAGGCTTGCGCGTCAATTTTCTGTTCGTAACGAGGGACTCATTGCGAAAGTGAGAAAACGAATACAAGAAGAACGTTGTGTTACTGTGAGAATGATGGCTGATGAGTTTGGTGTTAACAGGGAGACGATTCGTCAAATTTTAGTGGGAGACTTGGGCAAGAGAATGTTCGCTTCCCGATTTGTGCCGCATGCATTGCTTGATGATCAAAGACACGAGCGTGTTCAGTACGCAAAAGACATCATTAAAACTGCATGTAGAAGTAAAAATTTCTTGAATTCGATTTAGCAGAGGATGAAACTTGGTGTTTTCGCTATGATCCCACAACTAAACGCCAAAGTGCTGAATGGAAGTCACCAGCATCACCAAAAGGCAAAAACGTTCGTCTTCAAAAATCGAAAGTAAAGATAATGCTTGTGTGTTTCTATGGCAACAAGGGAATTATTCACCACGAATTTGTCCCTGAGGGATAAACTGTCACTGGAAGTTTTTATTTGAGTGTTCTGGAACACCTGTGGAAGAGGATTCGCCGTGTCCTGCCCGAGTACTCAGCATCAGGCAGTTGGTTTCTTCTTCATGACAATGCACCGGTTCACCGGGCAGTTGCTGTACAAGAATTTTTAGCCCGAAAACAAGTGTGCGTGCTCCATCATCCTCCCTACTCCCCTGATTTATCCCCCTGTGATTATTTTCTGTTCCCCAAACTGAAGGTACCATTGAAAGAGTGCCTATTTGAAGATGTTCAAGACATCCAAGCAGCTGTGACATCGAGTCTTCGGGCCATAAAACAAGAAGACTTGCAGAGGTCCTTCCAGTCTTTGCTAGATCGTGCCACTCGCTGTATCGATGCAGAAGGGATGTACTTTGAATAAAATACAGATAGTACTCAAGTCTTTTAGGCCAGTTTTATTCTGTAACCTCAGTCTCATTACATAATTGTATGCATTCATTTCTCTATAATGGTCTGAATATTAACTATAATCGAGGCCGAAACTAGCTGCCAGATAATAAATATTCGCCAAAGATCGAGTTGTGCGTGATTAAAAACGTCTTTGTATGTTTGAACTGCATTATTTACCTGTGGCCATTTTCTTAAAACCTATTGAAACATTTGACGGTTTTTATAGCTGTACACATGCCTCCATACAAGGGAAATATCGACACATTCCACGTAAATGGGCGAAATAAAAACGTGGGAACAAGAACTCCAGTCTGAGCCACGAAAAAAAAAATTACGTGTAATAAGTAAAAGAGAGTAAACTAACTAGCAAAACAAAATGTATACATCGCACCCATGACGAAACATTACGACATATTAAAATATTCGCAGAATACAACCAACAAGACGCGAAGTTTCTCAATTTATTTATTTCTGTAAGACGCTCTTCATGTTTTAGGCGGATTTTCCGTCCATCATCAGGAGTTCAGAACTGCACATACAGCTTCAGGTACTTTTCAGACCTGTTGCAAGCCTGGCAAGGCTAAAAGCAGGTAGCAGTGTTGGTCTGACAAACACCTGACGCTGTATGTGAGTTCTGAGCTCCTGATGATGGGCGAAAAAACCCTCTGAAACATGAAGAGCGTCTTACAGAAATAAATAGAGAAATGTTGCATCTTCTCGGTTGTACTCTGCGAATATATTAGCGATGCACGGACCTACGAATGTTAAATTTAAAGACATATTAAGGCTTTGCAAAACGAAATCTACAAGACCATATAAACCTATTTCACTCTTAAGTGCCAGTAATGTGACACGCAATGAAGTGTGGACGAGTGATGTGGACCCGTTATTAAGATTATTAAATGACAATAGTGTTTCTTGAAGTCCTCCAACCTCGATTATTTTAAATATTTCTCTGTAGTTTTAAAAATTTTATAATACAGTCTACACGGATTCACTTCCAAGAAGACTTAGCTCTTCAGCAACGTCGATTATGAGGACTTAAGGTCCCTACATACGAGTATATTCCTGTTCTTCATACAGGCCGACGTTTCGTAACTGCTCTTATTATTGAGTTTAGATATTTTTGACAAATTTCGTGTAAGGGTTCAACTGAATTTATGCTGGTATCTGTGTATTAGGTTATTCCCTTCACGTTCGATTATAGTCCCGGTAACAAGAAGTGCAAATTACAAAAAAAATATTCGACTTTATTTCGCAGATAAAACTCCTTTTTACTTAGCCAAAGTTCTGAAACGTGTCGACGGGCATTTTCCCTTAAAGTGTATTGCATAAATGGAGATATTCCTATTTTGGATTTCGGCCGGTTCGCCGCCTATCCTGATTAAGTCTTCTGTAATTTTCTGCACACCCTCCAATCAAATTCCGGGTCAGTATTCAAATTAGGCCACTCAACCACTTCCTTTCACATCTTGGTTTCATTACACAAAGTGATCCTGAAATGTATGTCTCCCACAGTGTGACTGGAATATCTGTGCACGAGATAAACAATTATCCCCATACACTTGTCTCATCAATTCCACTGTCTCTGCTGCAGTTTTCCCTAGTTTAAAATAGAATTTAATGTTTTTTCTCTGCGCCATGCCGCTGTTGTGACCACGTCCTCTCACTACCTGCACAACATGGTGCTGTATTTCCCGTCATGCTCAGCGTGGGGCGTTGCGGTGTTGCCAGATTACAGATGTAGGTTGGTCACATGGATGGCATACATTGCTTCATAGATAGCACTTCTATCTTGGTCAAAATAAAATAAGTCTCATTATATAATTATCGGAATGTGTACCATGAGGTAGGAGATTTCCTCATTTACGTTAAAAATTTATTTAAAATGTATGTGCAGTGTACAAAGGTAAAATCAATTGCAATAGGCCCAAGGACATTGTACAAAGCTGTATAAGTCTTTGTAAATGTAGTAGGTACAAATAAAATACGAAGTTCTTTGTATATCCACTGCGATGTACAGGAATTGTTTTAAATGTCGATGTAAGCAACCAACAAGATGCAACAAATTCCGTTTATTGATCTTTTTAAATCAGCTCTACATGTTTCGAGCGACAAACTCGCCCATCCTCAGGAGAATTTTTTGATTGTATATACAACTTTTGTTACGATGCAACGATATTGTTGCCGACCGGTGCATCGTAAAAAAAGGCTGTATATACAATCAAAAAATCCTCCCGAGGATGGGCGAGTTTGTCGCTCGAAACATGTAGAGCTGATTTAAAAAGATCAATAAACGGAATTTGTTGCATCTTGTTGGTCGCTTACATCGTTGTGCTAATGATGCACGATCTCACAAACATCAAGTATTTTAAGTGTCTAATAAGCCCTCTTTTAGGCAAATTTACTTTTGAACTCTATCCTTGTAAAAATGTTCGGTTTAAATATTAGCTGATATCCAAGGCTGTGCGTCTTCGCTTATGAGTACTTTGTTTTGTTGGGAGGGTTACCAACCCATCCGCAAAACCCCCATTCTTGGAGGACCAGTTTGTCTCTCTTAGTCTCGCCTCTTTCTCTTACGGTCTGTCCGGCTTGGGAGGCCCTACCAGGAACAGAAAGTTCCCGCCCGCATAGCCCTTAAGGTCATTGAGGCCCGCAAGCCCCCCCCCCCACCACGACAAGGTGGACGCCCCAAAAACAATGGCAATGCGTCAATGCCGGAACAGATAAAACGACCTAATCCACGGAGGAAGATGATGATGAAATATTAGCCGATAGAAAGATCAACAAGGAAAAACCATGCAGCAGCATAAGTGGTTAACAGGAAAGGTCGTGTTCAATAATTTAAAGTATTGTCTTTTACAAAGCTTTTTCCGCCAATAAATCATTCAAACTCATCTTCACATCCGTCGCTAGATACGGCACAAGGCCTATTTGAAGACCTCCAAATACTAAGCAGACACAACCAAACTGTTAACAGTAAAACTCTTATTTCTTCGGAGAACATTTATTGTATGTTAAGCAATAAACGTGTTGAATTAGCTTGCAATTAATTATTATTAAAAATTACTTAACAAATTAATTGTAATTTAATTTTCCTTGTCTGCATGACGAAGTTTCTGGAATATATGAAGGTTAAGTAGCAACATTTATGGTGTTCTCTTGTGGCAAAACTCGACCAATACCTGCCTTTAAGCTTCTCAAAGAGAGTTCTTCTAGCCCTAGCGGCTGAAGACCTTGTTTTCGCCCACTTTTTCTTGGGCGAAATTATGATACGTCATTCCAAGCTCTGTCGTGTTTGCTTAGCAAAATGATGAAACCACCTTGCGTCACCGGTGAAGATGTTACGAATAAAGTCGTCGCCTTCGACAGCATCCATCAATTGTGAGGAAATGCTTATTTCGCCGAATTTTTTGCTGCTCCTTCTGCAAAAAAAAAAAACTTCCCACAGTCTCCGGGACAACAGTGTGTCCTGTTCCAGTCTGTGTTGCCGTTTCTCTGACATGTGTCGATTCTCTCTGATGAACTCAACTTTTGTAGTTTTGTTTCTATGGATAAGGGCATTTCGCGGGCTTACTCTACGGGGTTGACTGGAGAAGTCTTTATTCCATCTTTCAAGTACATCGACCAGCGTCTGACAATGACAGATTCCGCTCACTCTTCTCCATATTCACACAGAAATAGTGTGGGGGTTCCGCCTTAACAATAAACTCTATCACTGTCAGTTTCCGGAAAGACATGTCTTCGGCAGCCACTTGCTCTCGCCGAAATATGACCAAGTGAGAGGAAATGGTGTAAGGTTATAGATGGAACTAGTTTTCATAACTAGCATATTGCAATATCGTGTGGCACTTGTTTGTAATTCCACGGTGCTTACGAATTTTGTTATGACAATTTTATAACGATAGAATAACCTTCGCGTGAATTCTCCAGGGTTTTTGCTCAAGATCAAAGTCTTTTTGGATGTAGTGCTGTGTTTATGGGTGATTATTTCCTGAGGTTACATTGACTATTTGACTACGCATATAAAGGCATTAATATGTTTCGAAACGTCGGGGGAAACCGTACGTACATTCCTTTATTGTTTTTGTCTGCGAGAAAGAAAACAATTTGTACTATCGGAATCTTGTTTTCTCCAGTTACAAGACAATGAAAATACTTTTGCGTACAGCTTGTAAATTACTGTCTGTAAGCGCATCCAAAGGAGTGAGTAATGACAGGGGCGGAACACTGAGCAAGATGTAAGAAATTTAAATATCGAAAACTCCAACATTGTGACCGGACTTGATAGTTCTCAGAGAAGGGTCAATGCTGCTAGCCTTCAGAAAAACTGAGCGACGTTCTTTTTTTTATTTCAGGAAATATATTGGACAAAAAAGAAATTAAGTGATTTTTAATGCTGCAGTTACTTGCTTGAAAATCGCAACGCAGAGCAATACAACGCAGAAAGCATAATTTTTAGCGGTTAGGTACCGGCTGGATGTTCTGAGGATCGAATCTCGGTGTGGAGGGAGTACCTTCCGCACCAAACCAGAACTGCCCTGGGGCCCACTCAGCATCCTGTACAGTGGGTACCGGATCCCTTTTCCGGGGGTCAAGTGGCCAGGTCGTGGTATTGAACGCCCACCCCCGTTTAGCGCAGAGAAAGAAGGAATACAGCAATATTTCAACTCCCCCTCTGGGCCTTCATGGCCTGTTATAGTGTCAGATTTACCTTCTCTTCTTTTAATAATTAATTTAAATATCCCAGAATGACCTTTGAATACCTCGCCAGGTGTCAGCGAGAGAAAACGTGATTCGATTCGGGACAACATTCACCGAAACTTCGAAAAACAAACTTTGCCAGCGGTAAAGCCAAACCAAGCAACAAGCTACCTTTCTTGCAGGCACGAACGATACGAATCCTAGTAATACTACATCATAATTTTCCAGCGTAACATAGAAATACGCACGAAGAGAATTAGGAGGTCCTGCCATGACTGAGAAAGTTAGTCGCTGGCCTCTCACTACGGCGGGTCGTGTTCATTCCTAGGCGAGACCAAATGAGATCTGTGTTGTCCAGAATGGTAATGGGACAAGTCTATTCCGAATATTTTACTCCCCCCCCCACCTCTTCCCGTCACCATCATACCACCAACGCTCTCTTCTCATTCTTCCGCCATCGAAGCCACATAATATTACAGATTAACGTAATCGTTAAACAACAAGCTTAAAAACAAAACAGAAGCGGTATTGCTCTCAAGATTTTTGTGACGTCGTGCGAAATTATTGATGTTTACGCTCACTGTTGAATACTGTGCAACAACAAAAGTACATTACACAGAATTCCTGAATGATGTTTGGATTTAAATGGTTTGTAAATGTTCTGTGTCCTTTTCTTGGTAAACTACTGAAAAATACTGACAGATCGCTAAATACAAGGCACTCACAGGTTGGACAGCGTGACAGCCAAATGGTTAATCAACAAATTTATGTTAAATTCTCTGGATATTTAAGTCCAATTACGCATGAAAGATTAATATTTATGGATCGTGGTAAGTCAGAGAGGCATGTATCGCTGCCTGCTTGTCTTCCCCGTATCTACATTTGCCAGGATATACTGCAAAATTCATAATAAATGTCGGGAACTGCGATCTTCAAGTTTATTACGGAGCGAGTAGTGGTAATTTCTTGAAGATGGGACCGAAGGGCTGTCCCAAATATCGGTAAGAAATTACCACTACACACTGCGTAATAATCCAAAAGAGCGCAGTTCTCATCTACTTCGCGGTGGAAGCCTAAAATCACGGGTATTAAAGATCATTTATGCGAAACGGTATTCCAACCAGACTGTGTCAGACATTTTATCACTGTTCCAAATTCCTGGGAACCCCCCCCCCCTTCCAGATAAATTCTGCTGCCGAAGTAACAAAACCATTCACATGAAGTAACACAAACACATACAAAATTACATGCAGCCCTGAACGTACCGTAATAGCACTAACTCCGAAAGTTTACCCAGTGCATTTTATTTCCTTCAACTGCAGTAACTATGTTAAACACGTTTCGCATGACGTAATCAGTATTCGTGTAAAGTAAATACTAAATTATGCATAAGTTTAACATAATCGAGAGACAAATATTCAAAGCCTTGAAGTCAAAAGTACTATTTTTTCACGTGTTTAAGACTAATCAACTGTGACTGCAGTTACTGACGCGTGTTACGTCTAGTTTGTCTTTCGTTTGTTACTTGTTTTGACAAGTGGATTTCTTCCATCCTTTTTTTTGCATATCACATTACATTGGATATGTTAAGAGCGCAGGTGCAATGACAAACAATTAACATAGCGACTTATTGCAGGAAGACTATTTTTTACAGTCGCTGCTCTTTACTTGGTATAGAGTGTTTTTTTACTAAGTGGGTTTGGGTTTTAGTAAAATGGGTTGGTTATTCTCAACAATATAACCTCGGGGATATGGATCGAAATTCAAAATTCAATTAGGTGGTAGACCACCACCGTTATTTGAACATCCTGGGGAAAGCTGTTTTGAAAAAATAATATCCACCGACGTCTGGAAGCAGCTTGTTACCTCCATTTTTGGAACCAAGAATTATACGAAAAGTTTTCTTGGACATGGTGATGGCAAATGAAGTTTCTCCAAAATGCCAATGAACTAAGTAACGACCAAATAAATGCCTCATATCGGAGAAGACTTGACCGTTCCTCAGCATAACTTCGATAGCCACACATATCTTAGCTTAGATACGTTAGCATGTGCAGTTGGAAATATCGACGTGGATTTTATAGAAAGAGGAAACGAAAATATGAATTGCGTCAGAAGAGGTCAACATCAGGCAAATTTATCACCATAATGATTCTTCATTCTAGTTTGACTGAAACATATAGCAGAGTCCGGGTAGACAAGAATGTGTCTGACAAGTTCCCTATCAGGAATGGTCTGAAACAAGGAGACGCTCTATCACCAATGCTTTTTAACTTTGCTTTAGAGTAAGCCATTAGGAGGGTTCAGGTAAACCAGGATGGCTTGAAACTAAATGGTACAACATCAGCTTCTCGTTCATGCCGATGATGTTAATATACTGGTAGAAAGCATACATACTCTAAAGGAAAATGCAGAAGCTCTAGTAGCTGCTACTAGGGAGATTGGACTAGAAGTAAGTGCTGATAAAACAAAGTACATGGTCGTGTCTCGAGATCAGAATGCAGGACGAATTCACAGTTTGAGGATTGATAATAATACCTTCGAGAGGGTGGAAGAGTTTAAATATTTGGGAACAACTTTAACAAATCAAAATTCTATTGCGGAAGAAATTAAGCGTAGATTGAGGTCAGGAAATGCTTGCTATTATTCGGAGCAGAATCTTTTGTCTTCTAGGTTGCTATCCAAAAATGTAAAGATCAAGATATATAGAACTATAATTTTGCCTGTTGTTTTGTATGGGTGTAAAACTTGGTCGCTGACATTGCGGGAGGAAAGGAAGCTGAGGTTGTTTGGAAACTTGGTGTTGAGGAGAATATTTGGACCTAGGAGGGACGAGATAAAGGGGGAATGGAGGAGATTGCATAACGAGGAACTAAACGATCTGTACTAATCACCCAATATTGTGCGGGTGATAAAATCGAGAAGAATGAAATGGGCTGGGCATGTGGGGCGTATAGGTGAGGAGAGGGGGGTATATAGGGTCTTGGTGGGGAAACCGGAGGGAAAGAGACCACTGTAGATGGATGAATAATATTAGGACGGATCTCCAGGAGGTGGGATGTGGGTATATGGACTGGACTGAGCTGGCCCAAGACAGAGACAGGTGGCGGACTCTTGTGAGTGCGATAATGAACAATCGGGTTCCGTGAAATACGGGGAATTTCTTGACTAGCTGCAAACCAGTTAGCTTCTCAAGAAGGATTCTGCACCATGGAGTGAGTAAGTAATGATTCTTCATTCTACACGTCAAAGGGGTCATACAGGCCGTGAAAAAGAAAGATCCTGTGTCGTGGATTTCCGGTAAAAATCCCCGGTGATGAGAAAAAATATATACCTTGACATTTCCTAGTGCTTAGGGTTGCAGCTACTTGATTCCACGCCCAAGGTCGTCATAAACAAAAATATAAAATTGAAAAACCAAGATCAAAGAGATATTATGCAATGTCAGGTAATACCAGCTTCAGTAAGACAAAAATCCTGCATTGTTTAAAGATGTGTTATCGTATGTATGCATCAAAGACTTGTATACAATATTTTACGTCTAGTTTAATTTACTAATTCAAGGGGTGTGACAAAATTTACGGAAGGAAGCGCTAGCGTGTTGTATCTTAACAAGTGCCACTTAACGTACTCCCCCAGCTGTTCCGCCTCCATTAATTGCCATCCTATCTCTTCTTTGCCCTACTGCCAATTGCCCATTTTTCTCTTCATGCAAATTAGGAATTCTTTTATCTTCAATCCTACGTGCATTGAGTAACTTTATGCACCAACTTTTAAAACTTTTAATTCTTGCCGGAAGTCTTCACTTCCATTATTCAGGAAAATACTGTCTGTCGCTGACTTGAAACTTGCATTCAGAAAGTAAATTTGAAAAATGAATCTTAACAAAGCACATTAAAACAAATTTAATAACTGTCCAACGAGATGAAACTGTATTCAGTTTATTATATTTCAGTAGGCAGCTGAATACAGTAGCATATTTTTGGACAATTATTAAATTTGATTCACGACGCACGGACACATGAATATAAAATTCGGAGTAAAACAGTTCCTGTACACATCAGTGAACCAATCTGGAGCGGCAGTATATCGTCATTCATCCGTAACCCTGGCAGAAGCTAGACGCGAGCGGTTAGCTTTACGTTCCGGCCGTCGCCCATCCCCGAGATAAGTTCCGTAAATAAAAACACTAATTCTCCTTTGTGCAGCCCGTAAAAAAGTTTAAATAAAGGATAGGGTACCATAAGGAATGTTAGATTCTCACGAACGAGTCTGCTCGATAGGTTTCATTACCTTTATTTAGTTAAAGATAATCTAATGACGGTGTCATAACTCAGGCTGTTAACGGGTCGACACTCGACGGGGTTAGTTTAGCATTGTTTGAGGTGGCACAGATAAGCGGTGGGGGGGGCGACTCAGTAATGATAGCCCTCTTCAAATACTAGGGAAGTTATGCCCAGACTTCTTCAAAAGGATCCAGTATAATGCATTCTATCAGAAGAATGAAATCCATGTCGAAAAAACCCATCAAAAAGTAATCATTCAATAGCCTTTGGAGAGTCCCTGACACACAAGGCCCCCACGCCGCATGATCTGCAGGGGCATTACCTGAGCTATGAACTTTTTTCTTTTTGAAGTTGTCATTCTCCGATACAAAAGCTCATAATCTGTCTTGTGTTCTTCCGTCACTGAAATATTTATAGCTATTATACACATGTAATTTATGACATAGTAATAAACAACGCGCAGGGTTTTTTTTCAAACCAAATATATTCTCCTCCAGGCTGAGATGAAACAATACAGCGTATAATTTGAATACGATAATCATGTTGCAGCAGATTACTGGTGGTGTACAAGGTGAGTAAAAAGTGCTTTCATCTCCGCAGTCATATGAGTTTAAGTGTATAAATATATATTTATTTATTTATATTTATGCATTTAGGTATGTGCTCCCCCCCCCTCCTGTTTCTGCGTAATTAGAGAGCTATGGGCATGTGACCCACACTTTATGCGTAAATACAGACCTACGGGTTATGCCCACCACACTTTTCATCATAGCAGAAAATAATTCTTCTTCAAATGTTATGGAGCGTTTTAGAAGTAGATGGAATCTTTGTAGGAACATTTCACAGCTTCCCTCAGTTCAGTATGGACACATTTACTTACATGAAATTGTATGCAACTTTGTACGCGTCACTCCATTAAAGGAATCGCTGCAGTCTTGAAGATCACTGCGCTGATTGTTGTAAAATTACAGAATTCAAAGCCATTCAGCTATCATGAACATCTCAGTCTCGTTCTCGCACAAGCGCACAAGCCCCCTTCCACCCCATAAAACAAAAAGAACACCAAAATGTAAGGGTGTTGCTTTTTGTATGAAACATACGTCATGAATACACGGAAATTCCAGTTCTTACAGAGTATTCGCGTAATAGTAGAGCTTTCTCCCTAACACGACACGAAAAATCTTACGATTTTTGGAAGTACCGATTCACTGAATCGCAATAGTGGCGATAGATGGAGGTGAGTGGTCAACCTCACGACAGGGTCGCTTTACTCCTGGTACAGAGGCGCCACAAGCAGTCTTGAGAGTTCTGGAGAGGAGATACTTCACTTTGTTCCGCCCTTATTTGAAAGCCGGGGCTAACTGGATTGGTTGAGTCGTACATATGAACTACCTTCTAAAACACGTCATTGAATAATACATAGACGGAAGAAGTGACGGGAATACGTGGAAGAAGTGGTAAGCAACTACTGGCTGAGAGGAAAAGAGAAGATACTGGAACTTGAAAGAGGAAGAATTAGATCACACTTAGTGAAGAACTGGATTTGGAAGAGGCTGTGGACCTGTCGCAAGATAGAATGCTTGATGACGGAATGCAGATGAACTTGTATTTAGCAAAATGAAGCAGCAGAAATTGTTACTGCTCATTTGTCAAGAGTTTACACAGTATCTACGGAAACCGAGCATCATAAAACGAAGTTCTGACTTGTAAAATCACTCGGAAAACAACTGGAAACGCTTTGCACTCCGAAAAAATATTTTATGCGTGTGTAAAGAAGAGTACTCATTTTATGATCCTGTATATTTATGCTTAACAACACAAAGCTTTCATTATGAACACAAGAGACGTTCGGCAGAATAGCAATTACAGCGTCTCCTTGTGAGTGTTTCCATCTTAAGAGCTCCTTCTTATATAACAACAGATTTTTTGTGTGGTGCTGTACGTGGCGCAGTTCAAGTCGAGGGTCATCTTCGCACTCGACAAAAGCACCTGAGGATATTTTGTTCTTTGAATTCCTCTACTTTGCACAACTAATATAATCAGGGAGAAGTAATCACCTATAACTCTCACCTAACCTTGCCAAATTACGAGTTGATTCAGGTAAAATAATTATGTATTCTTAATGTATTTCAAGGTGTTGGAAATATAAAAAATATCTCCATCCTTATATTATACTAACTTCAGTTTCCTGCGGAACATAATACTGTCCACGAGCGAGACTCTCAGGATTGCGTAGGAGGAAATACAAACATAAATTGCTTTTACTCAGGAGCTAGTTGTCAAATCGAACCGTTCACAGTGCACTGATAATTAGCCTATTAGTACAATATGCTTGAACCTTAAAACACAAAGTGATAACTATGTGTATATGCATGCATGAATGTACGTATGTATGTATGTGTATATATCACCTACTTCAACAATAAAATCTGCGTAATTTGTTGACAAGTGCAGTTATGTATTTGTCTCGACTCTTCTTAGAAAGAGATATCATTTCCAATTAATTTATCTATGTAGCATTAACTTTTGGATTTTGTAATGGTGTGTACACTTTGAGGTACTAACCCAATTTTTTTTTCTGGAAATATGAAAGGACAGAAGGTTATTCGTTTTTGACTCCCCTATGAAAGAGACGGATGGGTTTTAACTCTGACTCTTAGACCACCAAATTATTCTTACAAGTTAGTCATTTCACCGTTCCTCTGGAAGTCGTAATCTCGCGAACCCTGACTCAAGCCACTGCTTATCACTTTTCTGTTGTCGTCACTTGCGTCTGCTATCACATAGACGAGTGAACGAAGCTTGGGAAACTTCAAACAGAATCATTATCCTGCACGAAACACGTTGCTTCCCAGTTACTCCATTACCATCATATCACCTCTTAACCTACCGTTACTTGTGCCTCCCTTTTTCCCTTCCTTGTTAGTGTTACAAGGAATTTACAGGAAGTGCCATAAGGTACTGTCCACACTGAGTTTCGCTATGGGTGCATTTGGTTCTCTGAATGAGCACCAAAACAAAATTTGAATGTCTTCGGAACCCTGATATATTACACCCTAACAGTGAGACGATCCGCCATTGTCAGCGACTTTATTATTTTGTGGATCAAAATATCTTGAATGCAGGACACTTACACATTTATACTAAGTTTACTTATAGGCCTACATATTATTTATTTATTTATTTGGGTATATTAATGAGGCCTTAACACCCATAATTATAAATTACAAATTACAAATCTTGCACTGCAAATTCATAATCAAATATCTTTTTAAGCCCTGCTTTTATCCGTAAAGGAAAACATTGTGTTAAACAATGGAAATGAGAACATCAAGGTTACAGATTGCTACTATTGAATGTTCTATCGCTGACAGATGTCGAATAAAGGGCATCGGATTTTCAAAAGCTTTCCATGTTTTGTGTGCTCGCTTCTTGTTGTCGTAGCATATTGTAAATGTTGACGTTAAGAGTGGTGAAGCTGAAGACTGGCCTTTATCTTATTTATAGACATAAGTGTATGAAACATCACTTCATACCTCACAAACAACAAAGAATTCCCTCATTCGAAAAGACCAGGCGGTTACAGCTGTTCAGGAAAATGGCTTTGTTTATCGTGGTAATAATAAGAAACACTCAAACGTGGCAATATGTAAGAGAATTTTAACGTCAAACATGTTTGTACATACAGTTAGCACCACACTTTTTATGGTCGAATACCGTTCACTAACGGCGATGTCAATGTCATTTGGCAATTTACATTAACAAAAACTTATTTTTTGTAAGAAAAATAATTTTGCGTCTTTTGTGTGAGGGTATGTTAGAGTCTGAAAAGCGCTGTTTACAAGTGAATAATAGACGCATGTGACACTAAGTACCTAACTCCATGTAGAAAATCCCTTCTTGAGAAACTATTACTCCCTCGGAAAGTCAACAAATTCCCCGCATTTTATTGAACACCAAGGTTCATCACCTCTTTCACAAGAGACCGCCACATGTACATATTCGTGGCCAGATCAACGAAGTTCAAGCCCACATCCTATTTCTTAATGAACCGTTTTAATATTATACTACAATCTACGCATAGGTCTTCTGAAAATTGTCTCTGTCTATCAGATTTCCCCACCAAAACCTCTCCTGTCCCCCATACGTGCTCCGTCCATCTCATTTTCTTGGTTTAATCACCCGAACAATATTTGGTAGAAATTATAGAAATCCGATACTAAACAAGTCTGTTACAAAACCTTCAGCATCTCCCGTAGCCAATTACAATCACTCTAACAATGTTTTTTGTTCTTCTATAGTCAGGGAACCGACAATCCCCCCACACAATTAAATAACTGCTCAACGAACTGTGGTAAAGCAAGCATTTCTTTCCTGTTAGTATTTTGTTTAGTAAATGTTATAATTTCACAAAAGATATCGGAGAAGCTAACTTTGGGACATTCTTTCCTAAAACGTGCCCATCACGGTTCTCGAGCAAAACAAATTTTACTTTCCTGCAATCTAAATTCTGGTTTCTGTTAGTACATAATTTTCTATCCTTTGCAGACAGCCGTAAGAACCTGCCTTTCTAAGGATACTGAAAAAAAATATAGTCCACGAGCTCGTTCAGCCAAGGAAAATGAAATGTTAGATATTGGATAATATCTCCAATTGGTACGCCTTTCTGAAATAATTTAGTTACGTACAAACCGCTTATTCTCAACAAACTCCTGAACACAGGATTTTTTGTAATTACCTTCACATCAAATCTCTCAAATGTTATGAAACAATGTGAAAGTACTCTTCCGTCCACAGTTCCCGGATATCCGAAATTGTATAGTTTTCAATTTTTCCCCGCTTGTCCTTCTGATAAGAATAATATTAAGTTGCCAATAAGTATGAAATAATGGTGGAATAATACCTACAGGAGAAGCAGAAGTACTCGGAGATAAACCTGTCCTATTATCATTTTTCCCACAATGAAACGCACACAGGCCGTCTCGGTATCGAAACCGAAACTCCCACGGCGAAGTTCGGGCGTCTAACGTCCTAAGCCATGTCAGTGCTGAAGACTGAACTTAGTTTACACTAAATCCAGGGAATCAGTTCTCACTCCACACAAAACAGCGTGCTTCCGTTAGGGTGACCATTCTGTGAATAACGTATAAGAATCACACGTAACACCTAGGGGCTATATGTGTGCACAGAACAGACTGTCAGTGCTGGTACTGGCAGCACGCACAAAACCCAATGCGTTTTTCAGCGTAAAAGAGTAGGGTCTATGCAAATACGAAATTATCAGTGACAAATTTATTATTTTTGGTGTTCTAAAGATCCACGTTTTGACATCCACACAACAGCTATGTGTGGATTTGTAGTTAATATAAGAATTCGAAAAAAGCACACAAGGAAGCGTTGGCGGTCTATTCTACGGCATTACACCAGTAATTCCGCGAAATTACCGTTGTTCAACTATCGCTGCGCACGTGTGTGCAGATAAAGAATGCTATCTTTTACGTATTTCAGGATTTCTTTCATGATGAGTCCCAACCACACAAACCGTCTTCGCATGTGTTCCATCCTTAGTGGTTAAGTACAGTAGCTATAATTTCGGTGCGCATGCGCAAGCAGAACATGCAAATGGAAGCCTGCACAACTTAAAAATCATGGCTAATTAAAGTAAAGTAAAGAGAACAGACAGATACTTTTATTTTACCAAATTTTCAACCCCGCAAGGATCACGAATGGCCCCGATGTTCTAGGCTAAGCCGCATGTTCCGTGGTCACAGAAGTCAGAATGTACATCCGAACCTAAGACGGACATTTTGAACATTTATTGAATTGAACTGCAGAGCCAAAGTTTTAGTAAACATTAATGATGTATAGTCCTTTATTTGTCCCATCTAATGCACACAAATCATTTTAATTGTAAGAATGTTAAAATATTTAAAACTATAATATTTTCTCCAACATGTTTCGGTTTACATAAACCATCATCAGGGAGCTACAGCCTGCTCTTTGCCAAAGTTACAATATTGATCC
>Ga0123352_10008283_pt1 | contig 16178 bp, 12 predicted proteins | sample TergutLab28metaG_FD_89700 | JGI IMG/M metagenome (GOLD analysis project Ga0123352, IMG submission 89700) | Labiotermes labralis P1 segment gut microbial communities from Petit-Saut dam, French Guiana - Lab288 P1 | ecosystem: Host-associated > Arthropoda: Insects > Digestive system > Gut ... | reverse complement strand
TGGACAGGCCCAGAGGGTTCCAGGAAGTTAAGGTTCCCAGATTTCGTGACAACGGCACAGGATGGTGGTAGGTTGTCAGCCTTACGCACCGGCCGCCTTTACTCCCAGGAAATACTCCTGGTACTCATTTCTGTTAGAGGCTGAGTCGACCCCAGGGCCATGGTGCGATCGGAAGGATTTTACGTCAATGAAGAATCCACTGACACCAGCTGGGATCGAACCAGCGACCTTCCGAATTGTAGCACAGCACCTTAACCACTGTACTACCGCGGTCCCCTTTCATTTTTTGTATATATATATAAAATAACCACTGCCACCGGGTGACAACCCAATTGTAGTTAATAATAATAATAATTATTATTATTATTATGTTATATTCTTCTGCGTGATGACACCGTGTACACTGTCAGTTGCTTAACTTAGATTAACAGTGTCATAACTAACAAGTCAGACAATGTACATATAAAAATAACGTTGCGTTTGCTTTTACCATTGTTGTTGTGCAAAAGAATTAAATATTTCATGTTCTGAGTGTGTGTCTGTGTAGCCTTGGTTACCCAGCATGCAATGCGCACGGGCCGTCTCTCCTGTCTGGCTGTACCATACATTTCCACATTATCTCATAAATGACAAGATTTTCGGGGGAAAAAAGTTATTGAACTTAAAAAGTTTGTTTTGATTGACTCTAAGAGATTTTGTCTGAAATAATCTTCATGTTTTTACCGTGCATCAATGACGATTAAAACACTGTATTATCCATCAGATGCACAAATATATAATTCGTAGATACAATTAGAACTATTATAAAATAATTTAAAATATTTAAATTTGCTCCAACATGTTTCGGATCACAAAGGATCCATCATCAGGGAGCTTTATACAGTGCGTGGCTAAAATTACAGTAATGGTTCTATCGTGTCCGTTGATATGGACGTAGTCGGTGTTATGGCAGCCTATTTACCCGTGATGAGTGTATGTACTGCACAGTCTAGAGAGGCACTGTGTGTGTACTGCACAGTCTAGAGAGGTACTCACTGTATAAAGCTCCCTGATGATGGGTCCCTTGTGATCCGAAACATGTTGGTGCAATTTTAAATATTTTATAATAAATTCTAATTGTATCTGCGAATTATATATTTGTGCAGCTGTTGGATAATAAAGTGTTTTGTCTGAAACATTTCTCCTTCTGACAACAATCAATCGAAATATAAATGTCAGTTGGTCTCCATGTAAAGTACCCGTTATTCTTGTCAGACTTTAAAGAAATTGAATTATCTCGACAAATTTTCGAAAAGTACTCGAACAATAAGTCCCATTAAAGTCCCTCCTGTGAATGTCGAATGCGAACGAACGGACGGATGGACAGACATGGCAAAGCTAATAGTAGTTTTTGCAATTTTTCAAACGCACCTAAAAATGCCTCAACATACAATCTATGTGTTTTCTTATTTAGGCCAAACCGTGTTTACTGTTTTGTTGAGGAATACGAATGATGTGTGGCTTCTGTTGCTAGACAACTCTCTTCACTGTCCTGCTACTGCCGCTCTCTAGTTCAGAAGCCGCTCAACCCGTAGCTCGCTGGCAGCATATTGCCCGCGACTCACTGACATGTTGCCCGCGAGCATATTAGAAATGAGGAAAGGTCTCTTAACCCTTTCCCTTGCAAAGCCAAAATAGAACGCCGAAGAAGTTTTGGGAAATAATGAACTGATTATTTATGCAGACAATCACCACAATCCTAATTCATTTTGTAAAAATGTGTTAAAAATATCGACACCCCAGCCCATGTGGTGAACTGCATTTTATAATAATAATAATAATAAGCAGTACACAAAGACAGGGAAGTTACATCAAATGGGCCAGATACAATAATAAAAAAAAATAGAAAACATTCACACCGATATATGTGGCAAAAGGAAGCGGAAAAGAAGTTAAAATACAAGAATTTGTGTATAAAGATACAACAAATGTGGAACCTGAAATGTACGATTGTACCAGTAATAATTGGAGCCACTGGAATAGTAACGAGAAGCTTAAAGAAAAATATGGAAGCTCTATCAGGAAAACATTCGATAGATTCACTACAAAAGACAGCTATACTTGCAACATCACACATAATACATAAAGTACTGCAATGTGAAATTTGAAGCGTGAGCGGTGGGGATCACCGCTGGTTCAAGAGAAGTACAAGGCAGAAAATGCCTGTGACAGGAGACATACATATTGTATAATAATAATTATTATTATTAAAATAATAACAACTATTATTATTATTTTAAGTTGCCTATTTTTTATTGCACACGATGGACAAAAATACACAGACAGTATTATGTATACACTTGTACATACTTATCCTTCGTTCTGTTTATTCGTTTCATGTTGACCCGCGCGCAGGGAATATTTTGCCGAAGTTTCCTGCAACGCACAAAAGGTCCAGCAGGTCTTTTCTAGGTCCAATAATCCCTCCAGCACCTTGTTCTAAAACAGAAAGAGTGTCCCTCCCTCACGGCGGCAAACAAAATTTCATACCCGTATCTATATATCTAATTGGTGGTAAAATTCTAGTATATAATGTCATAAAACGGTCATAAAGAAAGACCTCCACTTAGTTGCGAATGAAATTTGTGGGACTTGTGTGGGATGAAACCCCGCAAATTTCCTTTGTAACTTACGTAGAGGGGGGTAGGCCATAGGGTCGGGCTGGATGAACCGAGGTTCAAACCCAGGAGGAACATAATATTTTTCTCTTCACCAAAACGTCCAGATCGCCTCTGGGGATCATTAAGTCTCCTAATTAATTTGTACTGGGGTTCTTTCCTGGAGAGTAAAGAGGCCGGGGCGTGACGTTGACCACTCACCTCCACCTAATGCTGGAATTATGAATGAGCGGAGGCATACCTCTACTGTCCCTATATTTCTTCTTGTCGTATACAGGGAGAAATTTGCGTCTATCTGTGAGGATGCTTTTTTTTTCGGCGCTAGCATTTCCTGCTATGGCGTCCGTCCGAAACAGACCAATGCACACGGTGTTGTAACAGAAGCGAACCGAATTATGAATCGCGTAGCTTGTAGGTACAAACTGCAACCTGATTTTGAAACGCATCGGTACCTGTTACGATGTATTTGATGCGAAGAGTGTGAGTGGGCGAGTGTCTGTAAGAACGTCATCTTTGTTGTATTTTTCTAGTTTTGTTTTCTTTGTTACATTATTCTTTTTTTTTCTACTCTTCTGTCATCTGGACAGATCTGAACATGGGCTCGTAGGCGCACCGAGAGAGGTTATAATCACGTGACGTCACAGCGTTGAATATGAATGAGGTATCCAAACTTTCACTGAAACAACGGCACAAGTAGACCTACTCGAAATTAATCAAACTTCGTTTATCATTCTCATATCGAATTAATTATTTCTTTCAATTTTTCAAAATAATATCTATAGTATTTCAGCAGGCAATTTTAAGGTCTGTGTTTTATTTTCCGCTCTTCGTGATATTCGTACTAAAAATCACAGTTTCCTTTTCAGGTGTTGATATCATCTCCCTGAATAGGAGACATGTGTTTGTTCCCCTGGGCTGTGTGTCTGTAGAAATAACATGTTTTTCTAATCTCAGCATTCTGATGGCTGTGGAAATAAAACAGTTCCCCTATTTTAAATTTCTCTGCGCAGTGGTCATAACATGTACGGACCACAGGAACCAGAAATGCGACTTGTAACTGAATATTTTCGGGATAAGAACGTGATGGTTCCATAACTATCAGCACCAACTATGCAGGATCAGGCATAACTGTTTCTGAACCCCCTGTGTACAGTCCGACTCTCAAAGGTTTCTTCAGGTGCTCACCATATGTGTCATATTTCCGGTCTTCGGGGTTTTGGCCAACCTTCATGAGGAGAATAATTCGTCTTTCTTTCAGGGTAAAGTAGGGAAAATATTGGTTTTGTCGTCAGTATACAACCAGGAATATATCATCTCTGTCTTCAGCGATAGAAAAGGAAACACACGGCTTGTGTCTTCAGTGCAGAATCAGGAAGATGCTGTCTTCATCTGTAAGGCAATGTCAGGAACATGCTTCCTATGTTTTGAGGGTAGAATCAGCAACACCTGTCTTCATAATAGAATGAGAAACATTCTTCTCTCTTCAGAGTGCAATTAGAGGCACATTGCCTGTCTTAGAATGCAGTCAGGTATATGCTGCATCTGCCTTCAGGGTAGAATCAGGAATATACTTCCTCTGACTTCAGGGTAGAATCAAGAATATACTTCTTCTGTTTTCAGGGTAGAATCAGGAATATACTTCCTCTGCCTTCAGAGTGCAATCAGTGGCACATTGCCTGTCTTAGAATACAGTCAGGAATACATTACATCTGCCTTCAGGGTAGAATCAGAAATGTACTTCCTCTGACTTCAGGATACAATCAGGAATATACTTCCCCTGTCTTCAGAGTGCAATCAGTGGCACATTGCTTGTCTCAAAGTACAGTCAGGAATACACTGCATCTGCCTTCAGTGTAGAATCAGGAATGTACTTCCTCTGTCTTAAAGGTAGAATCAGGAATATACTTCTTCTCTCTTCAGAGTGCCATCAGTGGCACATTATCTGTCTCAGAGTACAGTCAGGAAAACATTGCGTCCGCCTTCAGTGTAGAATCAGGAATATACTGCCTTTGTCTTCAGGGTAGAATCAGGAATATACTTCCTCTGACTTCAGGGTAGAATCAAGAATTTACTTCCTTTTTCTTCAGGGTAGAATCAGGAATATATTTCCTCTGTCTTCAGGGTGTAATCAGTGGCACATTGCCTGTCTCAGAGTACAATCAGAAATATATTGCATCCGCCTTCAGTGTAGACTCAGGAATATACTGCCTTTGTCTTCAGGGTAGAATCAGGAATATACTTCCTCTGTCTTCAGGATGTAATCAGTGGCACATTGCCTGTCTCAGAGTACAGTCAGGAATACACTGCATCCGCCTTCAATGTAGAATCAGGAATGTACTTCCTCTGTCTTGAAGGTAGAATCAGGAATATACTTCCTCTCTTCTCGGAGTAGGATGAATAACGTATCTTTTCTCTCTTCTGCGTATAATTATGAATATTCTGCTCCCGTCTTCATGGTACAACTTGAATCATATTGCCTCAGTTTCTTAGAGTAGAACCTGGAACACACTCTCCCCAACTTTACGGAAGATTCATTAATATTGTGCTTCCATTATCAAAGTAAAACCTGACAATACAGAAATACTACTGTTTCGTTTTCAGATGGTTTTTCAAGTCTCGTTTCTTGCTGGTGTATATTTGCTAATTTGTTTATAATTGCACTTTGTGATTTGTTGAATATTGCTATCTTATTTATTCATTTATATATTTATTAGTAGAATTTTATGTTTTGTTGGCCGTGCATCTTATTATAATCTTTGTAAATAACCAACTTGACGCCCAATTTTTTTCTTATATTTGTTTATTCCAATTCTCTACATGTTTCGAACAACCAAGTGCTCATCATCAGGAGAGTCAATTGTATCAATACGACCTCTGGTATATGTCACTCCCTGTAGGTAAGCCTGCATACCACACGGTCACCTGTACCCTGCTTATGCGCACTTCCTGTTATTCTCATAATAAAGAACGACTGTACCCCTAACCACCACCAAAACGTTGCATTTCATAGTACAGACAAAGTCTCTTCTTATAATGTAGACTAAATGTAGTATGCGCTTTAGGATTAACGAGAAATCAAAGTTCTGCAGCCATTAATTCAGTCTGCTCCTGTCACCGTTTCTAACGTCTACATCTACATTTTCCATTATGCTGCTACCAGAAGGTCGAGCGGACGAAGTCTGAGAACTTTTTGTCTTAGTCGTTTAATTATTAATTGTACCCGTCCAAAAGGTCAACAAATAACTCTACATAGAGACCACACCCTGTGGGTACCAAACGTCATACAAATAACTTTCATGTCTTGAGGTGCGTCATCCCCGTTGTGTCGGTTCAATAACAAAGATTTTTTTTGTGTGTGTATTACACATACAGTCGAACACAACTATGTTTCACCTAGTAGTACAGTAGGAGTAGAACTACACGTTTCGGCCCTATATGTGGGCCATCTTCAGGTTGTGATTTAACTTACAGAGCAGCTGTACAAGATGTGTGGGGTGTTCTTTTAGGGTATTGGGTGTTGGGTGGAGGGAACGAGATCTCGTTGTTTCATTAGTGGGTAGCATGACTTAGGGTTGTTATTCACTTATAATTCACTCTTATCAGCCCTAGGTCATGGTACCCAATATTGAAACAACGAGATCTCGTTCCCCCCACCCAACCCCCAATACCCCAAAAGAATCCCCCACACATCTTGTATAGCTGCTCTGTAAGTTAATACACAACCTGAAGATGGCCCACATATAGGGCCGAAACATGTCGTTGTATTCCTACTGTACTACTAGGTGAAATATAGTTGTGTTCGATTTTATGTGTAATACACAAAAAATTCTTTGTTATTAACTTTAATGTCGTCTGGTCAGGTTGATGCAGGCAGTTACTGCTTTGGTTTAGAAGGTGCGATTTTCGAATCATGACCGGAAAGCAGAATAATCTAGCGTGGATTGTTTTGTCACTTCGCCCAAGGCTTGGGTAACACCTCAAACAGGGCCATGGTCATTTATTTCCAGATTCTTTCAGATTCATCATCCAGTATTCAACAGTTCCACCTGTAACACGCGTAGGATCAATAAATTGAACGCAAAGAAATAAATCGTTCTTAACCGGACAAAAATTAGCATCCAAGGAACATCTCCAGTTAAGAGTGAAGTGCATAAAAAACGGCTGTCTTCATGTTAGTTTCTTCAGTCAGGCTCTTACACCTGACGTCATATCAAGAAACAACTTCTCAGGTGCCATAAGACGCAGGTCGCCCACGTTAGGACAGGGTGCCATATTCGGTCAGTGAGCCGGATGGTTGAGACATTGCTCCAAATGATAGGAAACTGATTTACTTAAAAAGCTGTGATGTCATTCCACGAATCAAATCTGACGTACTCTCAATAGGTACTTGGATTGAGACTTCTGAAGTTGCCTTTAGATAGACAAAGAGGAAGCTGCTGTAAATTTGAAGATCACTTTCTTCTGGTATCAGGCGCATTGTAATGTGGTGGTTAGTTACAAACGTGCTGGAGAAACATGCTGCCTTCTTCAGTGTAGAAGATAAATAAAATATTAGGAAGGGTTTATGATGGCCATTTATGAGTATTATTACTTAATACTTACTTACTTACTTACTTCAATTTAATTTTCACTCGGTGGCAGTAGTCCTTACACTAGTACAGACTAAACAAGTAAGAATAAATATACATAAACGAAACAATACAAAAAACAGTACAAACAGTACAAAACACAGTAAATACAAGTACACGTATTACCAAAACACCCACACATTACACAACAAGTTAAAACACAGTACAAATACACCCAAACCAAATAGTCACAATACAATCAAGTACCCTCAGTATAAAGTCACCCTTGTGTACATGGCACTTTTATCCCCAAGATTCACCGTAACTCCACTTCACTTCATTTCACTACACTTCAAAATAAAATAACTTCACATAAATTACGTCAGTTCACTCCACATCATATCACTTCACTTATATACACTCAATCCCCACTTGAATTCCCTTGCTTGTAACTACATTCTTATCCCTCTTTCTAAACATATTTAGTTTACAGGGGAAAGTCCCATATCTTTCACTCCATATAGTGTTGCTATCCCGGAATACAAATTAATAATTTTAATATTTAAGCAACTTTTCTGTACGTAATTGCCACTACTGGAGTTGCGGACTGCATTATATTTTTCAGGTTTAAATAATTTCAAATTCAAATTCTCGCCCCGCCGTCGTGTTAAACGCAAATAGATAAATTAAAGTAAAAGTCTGTGTGCACGCCACGAAGCTACGTGAGAAAGTGGAGGAATATCTCCAATTATTATTAACCTTGGCTGCGTAAATGAGTGGGTGAATTGCCAAAGACACGCGAAAAAAATTCGTACGGTCAGCTTGTTCGTAATTTACAGTCAACAGAAACAGTAACTATAGGCTTCATAGTTTTTCCTTACTGTATTACTGTACGTCCTTTAGTGACCATAAAGTAACTGGATCTAGTGTTGCTTCCGGCTGATTTCGCGCCCCCACCATATTGTACTTACCGATTGCAGAAAACTGAAAAGAATGACTCAGGGGTGCCGTTAAGTGACACACTGTTTGTACCGATGTTTCTGTAAACCAGTGAAGGTGTCCAAAGGTAAATTCAGAGAAACACAGACACAAGCAGCTTGTTGTTATCTTCAGCCAATGTTCATACAGAATTTCTGCTTTTATATGTACGAGGGAGTGTCAAATGAAAACCTTTAAAAGTGCGATAAAAATTCGAAACACAGCTCGATTGTCTTGTAAGTTGACAACAATGATACTGATGGTTTGAAGAGTGGCCGACATAGACTTCGTTTTTCTACACAAAAAAAATTTAGTCATTGTGTACTTTTTGTATTCAATAAATTGCGAGATAAAAAATATTTAAGGTTTTAATTTGGCTCACACTCGAAGAGTGACTGACCGAGGGAGGGGGGGTTGGGGTGTTCAACCCTCCCCCTCGCCCCCGAAATTCCGAAGACCCTACAAAATAGTGCCAAACTCAACCCGATTGTGAAAACTGTTAAAAATTGCTGAATTTAGGACGGCAACACACCAAGATGTTCGGAAAAAAGGCAGTAAAATTCTAAAAACTACCTTGGTTCGCAATTGTTTTACATTAGCAATGACAAATAAATTGGTTGTCATCATAAATAGTCTTAAAGTACCAAAAATTAAGAAAATTTTACTATATGAAATTAAATTTCTTGTACCAAAATACAGCTGCCTCCAGAACCCCTGACTAGGGGGCTACCGCCCCCAGATCCCCTTTCTCTCTGTCCTCAACTGAATTTAGAAAATTGTTTGTAGTTAAACACAACTGTGTCACATGAGGTGTATTTAATGACTATATAATGGACAACTACATGTTTCGGGCTCTACTGGCCATCTTCAGGTTGTCTTAGGGGAACTTATGATCTTACCATAAGCATGCACGTGCACGTGGTGTAGAGATCTTATAGTAAGATCTTAAGTTATCCTAAGACAACCTGAAGATGTCCAGTACAGGCCGAAACATGTAGTTGTCCATTATATAGTCATTAAATACATCTCATGTGACACAGTTGTGTTTAACTACATACAATTTTCCAAGTTTCACACACACATCGGGGTTGACACACTTCCTAGATCAACTGAATTTGTTAAACCCCCCGCCCCGAACAAAATTCCTGGGTACGCCACTGCCCTCGTAATATGTTTCCGTGCACACTTTTAAGCGGTTATGTCTCATAAATCGAGAGTTACAGCCATAAAACGGAATGATAAATGCTGTGTGGACTCATAGCTGTCTTCACCTTCTTATTTTCACTTAATGTATTGCAAGATCGTTTCGCATCTATCACACATATTGTCACGTCCCTACACTGACAGAGCTGCTGCTGATTCCATCTCAAAATCTTACATTCTCACTCTACTGTTTCTTTTTTGTCGCGCGTAATTCAGAATTCCAAAGATGGAGTGAATCCTATTAGCATTCGGCCCACGCCAAATGCTTAAGCTGCTGTAATTACAAAGATGGCGCGCTGTAAAACTTTGAAGGTTCAACGTAATTGTCGTTTGTAGCAATGAAAATTATGTTCATAAACGGATATGTCATTGTCAACATCTTACTCTACGTGGATTAAGCCCGGGATAGGGCAGTTGGTACAGTAAGTTGCTGGCAGGACGTTTCGGCAAGGGCGAAATATTTTTCTCTTCTCCACGGGTTCCAAACCGGTTGCGGGGGGTCACTCAGCTGTCTATTAAACGGGGACTGGGGGGGCTCTGTCCCCGCAGTAAAAAGACTTGGAGCGTGAATAAATAATTCGCCCGCTTTTTATGCGAAAATTAAGAACGGTTGAAGCTATAAAACTCCACTTCGCCATATGCCTTCGTGGCATTCACAGAGACTTCAAATTGTCACTCTTAATGGATTTTGCCTCTGTGTGTCCTTTTCCGTCCCCGTGAGTTGCAAACCGACTCGGCTCTTCTTCTCTTGGGGTTTTGAGTATGCTCTTTACAAAATTAGATTGCCAGCCAAAAGGCAAACCTCAGTACAGTGGGGGGGGGGGTTTATTTCGGAGTGTCCTAGGCGAATTGCTTTCCTGCAATGACGACGCTCAGTACCTGAATTATCCGTCCTTTCCTTGCCTTCTTCTGTGGTTGACAGTGTATCTGTTCCCAACATGGCCGCATGGATTACCGGATAATGGGCAGTTACTGGGTATGTAAGTATCAACGTGTAAGTTAGTGTCTTCACAGTAATGTTAACCGTTCGTATGGCCCATGATCGGTGCATTATCCGAGTATAAACAATAATTGTATAAACAGTGCACCTAAATGTATTGAATTTAGTTTATACACACAATGAACTCCCACATGTTTTGGCCAAACATTTGGCCAAGTTCAGATATGAACAATTCAAAGGTTAGGTATATTAAAACATACTCGTATCGTATCTAACCTTTGTCTTTTACGTCCCTGAAAATGGCAAGGCGGTTGGCCGAAACATGGAGAAATTCAATGTGTATGTAAACATTTTATTGATCAACACTTGTGTTCCATTCTATTTATAGTAGAGCACATGTTAATTATAGCTCCAACGCGTTTCGGCGTTCATTAGCACAATATTCAGGGAGCCCCGTTTAACCTAAGTTCTTCGAAACACATCAAATTGTTACAAGATTTTATAACAACTACAAGTTGTGTATGCTGTGTGACAAACTGCGATCTTATAACAAGCGGCCAACCAGAGCTTATGATCATTTGATGTGTTTCAAGGAACGTAAAGTTAAACTGGGCTCCCTGAAGATAGTGTCAATGATGGCCGAAACGCGTTGCAAGATATAGTTAGTATGTGATCTAGTATACATAGAATGTAGCACAAGTGTTGGCCAGTAAAAGCTGATAATTTCAGTCAACTTATGAGCATTAAACTTTGAAACATGAAACGTGGCCTGCTTTATGTAATGAATCAATCCGTACCGCGCTGTAAACACTTTCCACCACGGTTATAAAAAACCAATCAGTTAATGACGTATGCAGCAAAGGCCGCTGTCTGTTCTGAGGTCCGTACAAAACACTCAAAGCCAAGCGAGCACCATGTAGAAATTTTGGATGTTAAGCCTGGTGGTACGTATAGAAACAACTAGGCTTTAAAAGGTTAATTGTAACCATTATTTATAAAGTTCGCTGTATTTAAAAACAAACATTGTAGATTCTTCTACAAAGATATCAGTCCAAAATGGACCATTGCATTAATTCTTATCGACATTAAAGAATCAAATTTGCAGTGAAGGCGCGTGGATAGTCAACTTCTGCTAAAAGTAATCATGACACCACGACACCAAAAATTTTGAAAATGGGTCTCGTTTGTTGTTTTATGCTTCTGCAGGTGCAGATTAAAGTCGTTTGTAATCAGATGCTACTCAAAAAAAACAGACATACCCATAAGTCTATTTTCCATGGACAGTGAACATACGAGTATCTTGCAATACACCGGTTTTTCAAATGTGCGCCCCGCCCCTCCGGCTTGGTCACGTGATGTGTGTTGGGAGTGGCTGCCAGTTACAGAGTGGGCTGCTGTAAGGGGGGGGGGCAACGTAGGCCTTTTGAAAGCCCAATTTGGAGCGACGCGAGCCTTTCTTTACACACACGGCTGCTACGTCATACATAGCACGAGCCGTCTCGCTACATCGGGAGATTTCTTTCTCTGTCTGTTATTATTTAAAAAGTTGGATCCCAACGGGTCATGCGGCCCACACTTAAGAACCAGGGATGTACAAAAAGTAGTGACTGCTTGACTTCTGTTCGCATTACAGCCTGCCGGTTTAAGTCTTTCCAAATTGTCTCTGTCATACGAACAGAAAAATTGGGAACGTCTTCAGTTTTAAAACCGTGTTCAGTCCAATGAAGATATACGAACGAATGCGTTAGTGAGGTTTGGGGTTCGAACTTGCCACCAAAATACACGGGGAAGTCTATTTCTAGAAAATCATAGCCCTCGAGAATAAATTTGTTGCAAACTCTTTCTTTTTCAGTGTTTTTAGTTTTCTTCCTATACTGTCTTAATTTCCTCAGACTCCTTCTTTCGCAATAAATGAGTATTTAAGCGCTTTCAGAAATTTGCAAATGTGTAGACCGCTACGATTCCACCCCCAAGCTAGACTTACTACATAAAAGTAAATCTGCAACTTAATTTGGTATCGCTTTTCTACCACTCTTGTGATTCTGTAATCACAGCCTTATTTGTGACGCGTTTTAAACTCCTCTGTTCCGTGAGCACCATTAGCCCCGCTTTCCCTTAAAGACGTAACTATGCCTACGAAACAAGGAACCCTCGTTTCCGTACTGTTGTCCTCTTGGATATGACGTCATGTATTCGGGCAGACATATACTGACGTTTTTAAAGGTAAAGTTCACCCTAGAGCAGGTCACGAAGGTCCAAAGGGGGAAAAAAAGTATAGCTCTACTCTTTCTGTAACTTCGGTCCCAGATGGGGATGTGTAGTCAGTGCTGCGTCCAGGCCACTTTACCACCGGGAAAGAGACCAGATGCCCATTGTACTGGAGTTTGGATGAGCCCCAGGCCCAGTCTGGAGGGGGGGGGGGGAGAAAATATCATCCCCACCGGGATTCGATCCCTGAACCGTTCAGACCTTAGCGAGTCGCTAACCGACTATGCTATCCCGAGCCCCTACTGGCGTTTTGAAATATATTTCATTGATTCTGAAGGCAGACGTTACATTTGTGAGCACCTACCAAGCTGTTCCTGTCAGCACATAAGTCAGAATATTCATTTTCAGCACCGTGCTGCCTGAATGCCTTCTGTAAATAAACGACTTGTATCAGTTTTTCTTGTAACGTCACATTACTTGCGGTATCGGTGGCAGTCATGTCGAAGCAGTTATGAATACTATGTACAAATAAATAAACTAAGGACAGAAAGGAACAAAAGAAAGAAAGAAAGGCGGAAGGAAAGAAAGAAAGAAATAAAGACTTTCTTCTAAGAGAAACTTGGCACATATATTAATAAGATTAGTATTACAGATGTACATCAGGAACTAAATTTCCCCATAGAATATGTTTGTAGTTTTGGTATGCCGTTAGAACAAACTTAATAATTATGGCAACGGCATTAATTGATTAGACTTCGTAAAATAAATATAGAGTGCGTGATTTTAGGCTTCCACCACGACATAAATTAGATCTGCGCACTATTGCGTATAGGGCTCGTAGAGTAGTAATACCATACAGACGTTTCCGGACAGATTATCGGCCCCATCACCAAGGGTCAAGAAGAAGTCCCAGCCTTTCTGACCCATGAAGATGGGACCGACAGGTTGTCCCGTAACGTCGGTACGGAACTACAAATTTACGCTGTGAAAAGTCCCAGAAGAACGCAGATCTCAAATACAGGGTACTTTCTATAACGTAGAGGTTGGATTTGTGAATAATATTTGGATAAACTTAAAGCTCGCAATATTTAGTTAGTAGAGCCTGTCTCTCGTATTGTTCGCCGTTTATCTTAAACATCTTTCGTGTAATGAAATCTATTTTGAGACCTACTATGCTATCGATATTTTGGCTGCAGGGTCACCATTCTCTTAAGGATTCCCCCACTTGGGAATCAGTCTTGATAGCGCATTGTAATCTCCACACATATTTTCAATTCGCTAAGCTGAAGGGACCCGTCGAACGGCTCCTAATTGCCTCCGATTGCTGGTGTTCGTTCACTGGAGTGGCCACAGGCAGTTGTTTGGAGTCGGTAGCACAGTGACACAGCACTTCCTTGGCGTTAGGGTGCGCCACATCCTGGGCCTTTCAACCAGAGAAGTGGGCGGGTACATTTTCCTATGAAGACAGCTGCACAATATTTATTGAAGATAGAATCCGTGACAGCTCACAGCTTCCTTCCATTTCAGGCTATGAATTTTATGAATTATGAATTTTATGAATTAGTTCCACAAATTGTATAAGAAGAATACATAAAGTTCTGTCCTTTCTGTCTTTGTCTTTCATCTTCAAAGTTATTAAACCGTTTTGGAATGAAGTTGTTATTGGGGAACCTATACCACAAGTTCTATGTCGAGATGGAATTTGATCCGAAAATCTTACGAAACGCGAGCTGAGATTACAAATTTTATCCTCAGCATCATTCTTTATATGACTGCTTGCAAAGCGAATCGTAATGAGAACCATTTTAGTTGGCGTTTTTTATGAAGCGAAAACCGCCTTGTGTCTCTCTACTACCGTCCGTCTGTGACTTAATATCAGCGACTAAATATTTTGAAAGTATTTGTCTGAAATTCCTGTGTAGTTCTTTGAACACAAGGAGGAGTAGCCGAAGGGATGCGAGTTTCTTTTAAAAAAACCGACACAGTTGCAGTTTTTTTCTTTATGGGAAAACGTAAATGAGCCTGTCCACCACATTTTCCAAATTTCGTGCCTGATTTTGATGAAAACTTATACACTGTTCAACAGTGAGTGTAGTGAAAATCCATGCAGTACATGCCAAATTTATTTACGGCTATAAAGAAAATGTTACACTGTTTTCTGCATTTGTCTCCCGATTCATATAAAAATGATTGAGCAGCTGTGAGTGTCATGAACATAGGCACACTGGAAACCAGGCTTTGCTTAGGGGGGTAAAAGAATTTCTCTCCGTAATTTACACATTCGTGGTCTAATTTGAGTGAGATTTGGTACAAGAGACCTGAACAAGGTCTATATCTTCATAGTGTGGACAAGTAAAACAATGCACTTTTTATAATGGTATATGGTTCTATAATAGATAGCTGATTAATTTATGTGGAAAGCCGTGGCCCGCGAACCACCAGTTGTTGACAACCTTCCTGAAAGACGTTGTTATCGATACTGACTGAGCTGTGAACACTTTAACTAGCGTGCACGTTGTTATAAGGCTATCATCGACTGTTTCATCTGGAATCTGTTCACAGGAAACTCATTAAGTCGTTTTGTTTCGTCTCCCACCCCGTCCACGTATCAGCTTGTTTAATAGGCCAAGATGGAACTTGTCATCTAGCGTTGCTTAGCTTACGTCTTATTTGAAATTCCGAGTTTTTAAGGTGTTCCAGTAGTCTGAGAGGCGATGTTAATTGCATCAGTTAAGGCTCCTTAGCTTCGTGGAGACCTGTCTTAATTGCCATCTCGTCAACCATGAGCGTCGCTAACAGTAGTCAGCTCACAACAGCACAAAGCATACAGTAGCAGGAACGTAATTACACAGTTACCTTGATTTTAGTTTAGAAGGTAACTTTCTTCTTCTTCTTCTTCTTCTTCTTCTTCATTGGCGTACGGTCCTTATAGATTAAACAGTGCCTCTTCAGAATAATAGCCCATGCAGATCTGTCTTCTATTTTCTTTCCCCATGTCTTTACCACATCGATATCAGATCAGTCTCAATACAGTCTAGCCACCCTTATTTTGGTCTTCCTGCTTTTCTACTTCCGTCTGGTTTCCTCAGTAATACTTTCTTTACGGTCCTATCGTAAGAAATTCTTACCAAATGGCCAGTCCATCTAGTCTTCTTGCTTTCATTTGCTACAATATTTGGTTCTCTATACGTAACATGCAATTCATCATTAGTTCGGATTCTCCAACCATTTTGATCTTTCATTTGTCCACACATTTTTCTTAGTATTTTCTGCTCTCATGCTAACAATAATTATGAATTAAAATATAGAATGCATTATCTGCAAGCTGTAAACAAAGTGCCGTCTATTCTACACTACGTATTTCGGTATTCTTATTACATTTTTTAATAAAAATTGTATTTTTCAGATCTAGTTTCGACTTTAAAAAATTTGACGTTTTGCTGACCGTGCATCTCAGTATATTTATCTCAGTAATTAACCAACTTGATGCACAACATATGTGTTTTACAATAAGTTTATTTCATGCCTCTACATGTTTCGAGCACATGTGCTCGAAACATGTAGAGGCATGAAATAAACTTATTGTAAAACAAAAATTTTGTGCACTAAGTTGGTTAATTACTG
>Ga0123352_10008281_pt1 | contig 16180 bp, 9 predicted proteins | sample TergutLab28metaG_FD_89700 | JGI IMG/M metagenome (GOLD analysis project Ga0123352, IMG submission 89700) | Labiotermes labralis P1 segment gut microbial communities from Petit-Saut dam, French Guiana - Lab288 P1 | ecosystem: Host-associated > Arthropoda: Insects > Digestive system > Gut ... | reverse complement strand
CACAACGGGATGATGAATGCTAAATTGTGACAAGTTTACTGCTGGGGGGGGGGGGAAGGAGTTACGTAGGATTCTATCAAAAGACCATCTGTGCAGAAGTACAGCATGCTAGGCTATGAGCTCAATTGATTTTCATTACAAGTGTATAAAATGTTAAAAACATGATTTGCAAGCATGGCAGTCTGGAAATCAGGTTTTACTTTTCTTCACCAACAATGTTCCTCGCACTATGAATTACGAAGATTTGTTAAAAAAACTTGGGACTATAGGAGAAGGAAATTTATGCATGCATACATACATACATATATACATGCATTCCATGGATCCATAATGTGTCATAAATACAGTGCAATGGGGAAAAAGTGAAAATACACAAATTTACATTGCAAAACACTAGCAGACAGTTTTAAAAATATTATAAATCATCTGCACACATAAAAAATTCATCTACTGAGTAAAAGGGGTGTGTATGTAGGTATTTTCTTAAGGCTGCTTTATTTTGCCTTGTCATCGTTGAGGACTGTCATACTAGGTGGTAAATGATTGAAAATTTTTATGCCTTCCCAGAATGTATTTTTTTGGAAAACAAAATAGATCATGCTCAGTCCTTGTATTAATATTATGTATAGACGAATTTGTTTGAAAAACTTACTGATTACTGACAATGAAGCTCATTAATGAATTTACTGGCACTGAACAGGTAGAATCTCCAGCTGTTTAAACAGACTTCTACAGAAGGTTCTAGGTTGTGCACAAGCCATAATCATGACTATTTTGTTTTGTACAATGAAAATCTTCCCACTGTTGGAGGAGATACCCCAAAAAAATTATTCCATATTTTATAACAGAATGAAAGTATGCATAATAAATTGATTTGCAAGTGTTACTGTTACTGATAAAGGACCAATGACCTAATGGCATAACATGCTCCACGTAACTTAGGAATCATTTCCTCAGTATGGTTCTTCCAATTTATGTCGTTATCAGTTTGTAAACAAAGAAACTGTGTATTGACTGTCTTTTCTATACACTTTTCTTTACAACCAATATGAACTGTAGCATGCGATGAGTTCTAAGCTATGCATTTCATCATATTAGTTTTATCCAAATTTAGAACTAAATTAGTAACAAAGTATTTATTCATTTGAGAGAGAAGTAAATTTGACACTGAACAGAAATCTTTGAAATTTCTGCTTGAAACAACACTGGTTCTGATAAAGAATTTAATCTCAGGGGAAGGTCATTTATATATTTTATGAACAACAAAGGCTCTAGAATTGATCGCAGAGGAACTTGAGTTTCAACGTACCCCAGCCAGACAAAAACTTTTAAGCTGTGTTAGGTGATTTTACTTCAAGTTTCTGTCTTCTGCTAGTTAAACAGGACCTGAAACAATCTTCAGATACTCCTTGATTTCAATACAAATGTAATTTAGCTAACAAAATTTCATGATTCACGCTATCAAAAGCCTTTGCCAAATCACAGGAAATTCCTCCAACATTTTGTTACTTTCCCTGAGCTATTTAATTAGAACACCAACTAATGCACATACATAACATTTTTTTACATTAAAATAATTTAAAATCGCTCCAACATGTTTTGATCCTATGATCATCTTCAGGGAGCTACAATGTTCCTTGTTAAAGTCACATTTTTAAAGGAAGGAACAAATGAAGATGATCTTAGGATCGAAACATATTGGAGTGTTTTAAATGTTTTAATGTAAAAAATTTTATGTATGTGCATTAGTTCGTGTGTTAATTAAATGACTCTACGAAATGCATGGTGCAACGATAAAGATTTCCCTGAGCTATTTTGTTATTAATCTTCTTTCCCATCTTGGAAGTGGCTACCAGATGTCTTCAGTGGTGGTTGTTCTGAAGATGTGGGAACCAACTGGATTCGAACTGGTGATCCTGGGATTGCTGGGCTTGTGTCTTATCCTCTAGACCATGAAGTTCTTGTACCAGCATAATCATTATACAAGCACACACTGCAAACGTTTAGTTCTAAAAATATGAGTATCTAACATATTTATAACATAACTTCAATTGGACAAGACTTGTAAGCTCACGAATGACCACTCTGACTTCCTATTATAAAATATCATCAGAATCCTTAGCACATGAGTGCAAAAGAACACACTTTCCTGAAACATGCATTCACCGTCACCCTAAGGATGCAATACCCAATGTACGGCGCTCTGTACAATAAATAACACTGGTCATGACGTTACAGGCAAAACTTATAGTACCCCACACAAAAATGATATTCTCATATATGAATATTTATTTTATGCATCACGCACAGGACTATTCTGTCTATGAATTTACAACTGTCAGGTGCCGTTAATGTGATACTTAATCTTACCAAGATGAAATATCATCCCAACTGCATGTCATTCTTTCCTTGTGGATTCTGTGCTAAACCTACATCTATTCAGAAACTATTCAGGCCATGCCTTCAGGCATAAGACATAGCTGAAACAGACCAATTCATCTGTTTCTTCATAATGGCCATACGAAGGTCACTTTCTTTCTAACCCATGGGATAAAGAAAACATTTACCATCCATCTTCGAGCCCCATTTCCAAAACTTTGGTATGAATGACACTGTCCCCACTACAATGGTGTGGCTTTCAGTACAATAACATTTTCTATAACAATGTACATGGAAACCTGGACATAGGAACACTGTCACATGAATGGTGTGGCTTTCAGTACAATAACATTCTCTATGACAATGTAAATGGAAACCTGGAGATAGGAACATGGTCAAATGACTCGAAAGTTAATGTGTTACATAACAAGACTTAATAGTAAATGAACAGAATCATGACAGACTGAGTTACATACAACCAAATCAATATGACATTTTATTTCTACTGATTTTCTAATACATAACAATTTACCTCAAGTGGCTAAATTTGATAACATGATCACAATTAATCACAATGTACAATTTTTAAATTATATTTCAGACTGTCCCAGATGAAGAGATCACCAGGATGCAGAACATTCAGAGTAAATGTTTGACAAGGTTGATAGAGAAATTACAGCTGTCATACTTAATAACAGCAACTTCTAAAAACTTTAACTTTATCTTCGACTGGTGTACAGGTCTCTGTCAGCTGGGTTGGACTGGTCTCTACTTGTCTGAAAAATAAAGAAAAACTATTTTGTTTTGTAGACTGAAGAGTAATTCTAAAAATTAATGCACCACAACATAAATATCCACAGTACTAAATGTAAAGTTACTGTGTACACAGCATTCATTACAATGTGAAACCTATATTCTCAGCTGTTATCAGGTTCTGGAAGACTGATTTCTGGTAGTGTGATAACAACACATTCAGTTGCAAAGGTTTTGCTGTCAAACAGCTGGGTGTAACAGATGTAAACTGCTTTGACAGTCTGTAAATATGGAAAACAGCGTAATACAGAGGGTTCTTATTGCAGAAACCTATATAATGAAGAAAATTCTATACACAATGTCATAGCAAATTAGAAATCAATTACCTAGCATTTCAATGCCTCTGATATCAACAATATACTGACTGATAAACAAATTTCAAAAGACAGATTCCTTGTTAAAAAAGTGAGACAGAACATGTGTTCTTTCATAAGAAACAATATATGATGGTGGAGCAATCCAGAAGCATGTCCACGAAAAACTTTAAGACAGCTGTCCCAGAAAACTGGTACATCAGTCATGGGTACATGCAGTGACAAAACTGTGATGTTTAAAACCATAAAAATTTACAGTTATATAAAAACTGCAGGATGGAGACTCATTCCAAGTATACAGTTTGGCAACAAATTCTGTTGTGCTGTGTGGAGTGGTGCAGTCAATCCAATGATACCATATTTTGCAGATAAGGCTACTCAATGGTCAAGTAAATATTCAAACTAAGAGACAATGTCTGGCTGATAATTATCTCTCTCTCTCTCTCAAAAAACACACACACACACAACAGACACGCAGTATAGGCAGTTGTAAGATAAGAATTTCAGACTGCTTTTAGTAATTTGTTCACCTGGAGTCATGCAAGTCTTTCAGGTCATTTCTGACGTAGGTGTAACTTGGCTAGTAACATTTGGAAGGCAAAGTCAACTGTGGCTAGCAGATACTTCAGTTTCATACAAATATGGAAAAGATTCATTTGAACTAGTCCACAACATGAAGACCTGAGTCAGATGACACAAAGAATTTATTGTGCCTCTCTGCCTTTGTAAACACATGACTCAGATGCCTCTATTCTTCATTCCACAAAATGCAGGTTTTCCCACTTTTTGTCTTTACACCACACAATTCATCATTTAGAAAATATTTATATTTTTTATTGGCATCTATTCAACTTAGTAGCCAAAAATCTATTCTTAGATAGAAAAAATACCAGAGAGGCATTTGCCCCCCCTGCACCCACCAAGTTATGCCTATGATTTGGGACACCTGCTTGAACATCTGGCAAGTTATATAATACAGACTGTTGATAGATATTATATCAGTGCATCTGTAGATTATACGATCAGTTTCCATTCCATGTTGGCCACCCTGTAGGGCTTTTCAAGATGAGTACTGTATGGTTTGTAATCTTGTAGTTACCAAAAGAACCTAAAATTTTCATGTTAATGAAAGAATAATGAATATAACAATATAAATTTCAATATTTTTCATGGAAGTGTATGATCAGATTACATTTTTCTGTGCTGCTATACAATGTACTCCCATCAGTGCGTACCAATGTTTCAGAGGAACACTGGTACTGAAATTACGGTACTGGCATCGACCAATATCCCTAGGTGGCACTATAACCCAGACCACAAAATGTAAAAATGTGTCAGAGACCACAATACTTCTGCAGCTTGTTTTTGCAGTTTTTTACATAATATTTGAACATAAAGACAATTTAAACATTATCATTGCTCCACGAGTACTGGATCACCTGCTACATCACAACAGTATAAACATTTTTCATCAAGCACTTGTGACATCTTGGTAAGAATATACAACACCCACTTTATTGCACATGCTGAAAATACTGATGACAAAACAGGAAAATAACAATTATACAATTTGGTGTGCCATTTCTGAACATAATAACTGTTATTACATATTTTGACTACAAAAAGTGAGTCCACAATGTAGAATCAGACTATTGCACTGTCTCTACATTTGTAGTTAAAACACACAAAATAAATCAGAATTTATAGATATGTTTATGATTACCTTCATTTAAAATTTCACACACCTAGTTTCCATATTTCATTAATTACTGCCATTAAACAGAAAGCTGAAAGCAGATCTTGAATGACCACAATGTTCCCTAACATTAAACAAATAATTGATATTAATGAAACTTGCACATGCTTTCAAAGATCCAAAAAACCATACAGAAGTTCATGATCCAGAATGGGAAAAACAGTTTAAAAATGTAGAGATCAGGGTGTTCACGACACAGCTTGTGCAAGTTGCCTGTAAAAAATGAAAATGTTCTTCTATAGAACATTCTGGCACAGACCACTAGTGCATCTAATGGGTTTCCCAACATTCACTGCTTCCTTGCGTTGCTGACAGAAACTGCTGGTTGCACTCTCTCGGGCATTAATCAGAGCTGGCCTCAGTTGCCTCCTAAAGCATCTCCTGAAACTCAACTAGCTGTCCACATGTGATACACAATGTGGAAATGATTACACCCTGGGCCATTTAAAAACTCATTCTGTGCCGTAATCATACTTGCAGATAAGAAAACAAGTATGACACTGATATTTGCCTGATGGTACTCTCATAAACTCAAAGCACTGGAACATAAGAACACTCTACTTCAGGCTGACTTATATGGACAGGACAAAAATGACCGAACTTCCTCATATGAGTATTTACCAATACAACGGTGCCATGTTGACAAACCGGAATCCCCAATATCCAACATCACTTATCATTTCCCCAAGTTTGTCCAATTCATCGCCGTTGCTGGTATATCCCGCTTTGTGGATGCAAGCAGCAGTGTCAGAACAGGAGCAGGATGAAGATACATTACTGTTCACCTCAGAGGTCACTGTAAGGGATGGACTTTGTTTACATTTGGAATGCTCTTCTACCTGTGAAACTGGTGCTGATGGTGGTGGTTTTTCTTTATCTACTGGCAAGGCAGTCTTACCTGGAACAGGTGCAGTTGAGCCTTCGGCTGACGGTTTGTTGCTGTGTACAGCTGATGAGGATGAAAGAAACTTGAAACCATCAGGATTCACTGCAAAAATAAAATATTCCTATTATTTACAAAACCTGCCTTATGTTTAGTACTGTTAACCTAACTTTCAAAATGCCATCTCTTTACTGTTTACATAACCACTTTAAAACAGTTGTCACACTGAACACAAGTATTGGTACTTAACATAAACTGTTATACAACACCAAGAATTTAAAAAATGCTAATGTCCACACAAGAATGACCATTTTCTAAAGTGCAATATCTCCCAAGATCTGTCTGACTTAACTCTTTTGTATAGTGTACTATATTCTGTCAATACACAACTATATATCAGTACACTGATATTATATATACACACTCAGGTATCATTGTACTGATATATAGTTGTGTATTGACAGAATATAATACTGTACATTATACAAATTTGTTACTGCACAATGAAATGGCCTGTCAAATGACTTAACTCTTGCTTCGAACTAACAGAATTACTGTATGCCAAAAATTTTAACATTTTGCCGTATACCGTTTTTATCAATCAGAATTCTCATTGCTAGAAATGTGTATCTAGATGGTGCCTTTGTTAACCTGAGTTGTGCAACTACAATATATGTTCAGATGATAGAAGGGGACAGAGTATTTTTGGAAAGGTGGTACACATACCTACTGAAAAATAATGGTTTGCCTGTATTTCAGAAGGGAAGGAGTGTGCTGAAACAGAAATGTTTCAGTAAGGCATGAAGCCATCCATCATGAATTTCCTCATTACTACCTGTTTCCACGACTTCAAGGATGCAGATACCAGTCTGTAGAATATGTGAAACATGCTACAATGAAGGAGTTAAAAAGAGGTTGCAGAACAAGGTAAGCAAAGTTATAGGAAAACACACACTGCACCTTAAGCATACATAAACTACAGAACACTGTAACTAACTTTATCAAATTCTCAAGCAAATATTGTTCCAGTGCTTAATTAAACATCATGCCACAAAGGAATATTGGAAAACAAACCTTACAAAATAAACAATATAACAATAATTAATGGCTGACCTCTCAGAATTGGTACTGAGAGCTACTGGATCATCCACTGTGGATATCACAGCTTTTACCTTAATGTGTGCCTACAACAGCAAGCATAAATGCCAACATTCTACAATAAAAGTACACAAAAAATTAGATTTACATACCTCCACATATGAAGTTATATGCAATGATGAAGTAATACTTGGAAATTTGTAAGGTCTCATCAGCAAATTCTGCTGCTTCACGAGGGTAACACAGCGCTGTTATTGCTGCTGCACCAGTCGTTGCATAAAATGTACGTTTGAACACACCACTGCGTAAACCCATCACTAAACCTGCCAAGCCACCTAATCCAATAGCACCTGCTCGATGGACAGTAGTGGCTTCTTCACGCAGGAAGCCCAGCGTAGCTGAAAGGAAAACACCAGAATTCAACCATACTACATTTTTACAATTACAATTCCTAGCCTATGAAGTGGTGAGATATTTTACTATATTCACACCCACACAGGTTGGTGCCCTCCTACCTGCATCAACTGACCACTATATAGCAGCATACAGTACAGTGGAGATTCTGTTTATCTTGCAGTGTCCCAAACAACATTTGAAAAAAACCTCTCCTTGAGTACTGAAACCTGCTCTATACTCTCCAGCATAATGTTTAGAAGGGTATAGCTACTTTAGTCTAAGATTACTTTTCCTTCATTTCTGTTTAACCCACTGTGATCAGATTTTGTTTGGCATGACAGACATGTCAGATTTTAATACAATCATCAGGTACTGTCAAATATCCCAAAATAAACTACATGTTTCAGAATCAGTTTTCTGCTCTCCTACTGGCTAGACCTACCTACAGATGTAGCAATTTGCCTGGGAAACTAATGTGACATGAATCATACAAACTGAGCTATTTATACAGAGCACAGCACCTAAATATGATATTTATGCTATCTCATTTCATATACATGCCATAAATATCACAAATTTGAACAACTCTTACTTCAGTGAATGGCATTTGGAAAAACACAGATACTTAGTTCACAAACTCAGTATATGATTACGTACATCAACTTGACCTCCAATGGCAAACTACATGTTCACTAGAATGGTCACTGTAATCCCACACTCACATTCTGCATGTGCCTTTCCAACGTCCACAACTTCCAGAACCTTCTGCTGGTAGCCTTTGTACTGATCATAGAACACCCACACCTCTTTACGCACGGCACCAATTGTTTGCTCCAGTTCTGAAGGATCCGCCACCACATTCTCCACCCTGCACACATATTCACTTTAGAATCATCCCACATGTGGGGTTTTCAAAAACTATGAGATTTCCCAAGATTAAATTAGTGGTACAAGCAACTTAATCGATAACTGTGTATCATAAAATGAATCAGTAACTTCCAATCTACACTGCACTTCATAACAGTCACCTATGTGTACATTACCTCAATACTCTACAGCCTACCAAATAATTCAAGAACTTGTTAAATGGGACTGATGCCATCCCATCCCATAAGTCTGTAAGGAAGACATGTTGATGTGCATTCTATTGTATAGTACTACAATGTATTTTATTCATCCTTCCTGACATTAGTTGTATAGGACACATCAAACAATCTCTACATATACACAGGTTCATGAGTGATCATACTTGTCACTAGCACATCATATAATGAGGATGTAACATCAAAAATTCCACTGCTTTATTAAGCTACTAATTGTCTCACAAATACCACACTATTCACCTCACTTAGATAGAGTACTAGTGAATTTCTGTACCACATTTCAATTATACACAAGCCCATGGAACCAATAATTAAGACAACTGACTTAATTATGATTTGTTAAGTGTTAAGGGTGTTGTTTAATGATGGTGTACATGCTAAGATTCTAGAGCATCGACAATAACACGAATGAGTGGGGAGGGCTAGTGGAATGATACTGACAGTGGAAATGTCAGTACTGTAACTGAGGAACTATTAAGAAAATGTTGAATTCTTACGTCGATAAAAGTGTGCTTTGTGATGGGGGGTGGGGGAAATGTTACAACACATATCAGAGCAAGTGGACCCCAAAGAAGGTAGTTCATGGAAGCCAGACAATGGACCCCACAGAAGTCAGTTAATGGGAGACGAACAGAGAGTGTAAACCACAGAAGACAGTTCATGAAAGCTTGACAGACAGTGAAACCAAAGAAGTAAGTTCATGGCACCCTGACACAGCAGACCCCACAGAAGTCAGTGCATGGTAGCTGGACAGACAGCATACCCCAAAGTAGGAACTTCATGGTACCTGGACAGTGGACCCCCAAGGAAGTCAGTTAATGGCAGCTGAACAAACAGTGGACCCCACACAATCTAGGAAGTGTGTCATCCCCGCTGTGTGTGTGAAAATTGGAAAGGGCATGTAGTCATAGGACATAGTTGTGTTTGACTACATACCCTTTCTGACCCCACACAAGTCAGTTCATGGCACCTGAAGACAATGGACCCCACAAAAGTTAGTTCATGGCAGCTGAACAGACAGTGGACCCCAGAGAAGTTAGTTTGTGGCAGATGAACAGACTGTGGACCCCAGAGAAGTTAGTTTGTGGCAGCTAACAGACAGTGAACCCCAAAGAAGTTAGTTCATGGCAGCTTAAACATTTTCATTCGCTCAGTTATGTACTGCACATGTATCACCACACTAATTGCAAAATCACCTAATATGCACTTGGGATTAATCATTACTGCAATACACATCATGCAAATATTAACGTTTACACTGATATATCTCCAGCTGGACAGAACGAAGGCTGGAAGACTGTAGTCTTCAAGTATGTGGCACCATGCAATCTGAGAAAGCTGTACCAATGTTTCAGAGGAACCTGCTACCTCCATCATCAATATAAATGTAATCTATCTTGATGAAGGAAGCAGCAGTTTACTCCGAAACATCAACAGACTTCTACTAGACTACACTCCATTACATGACAGAAGTCCACAATCTTCATAGTTAGTGCTGTGGCAACATCAAATCCTGCACATCAGAATACTGTTATTACCAGTATGTAGCAATCGGTTCCATCACAAGCAATAGAAACATAGTGTCATGAACATGATTAGAGTTAAAATATTCCTGTCCCTCAGCTAAGCATACTTTCAAAACAATCCCTGGGAATATACAACCAATAAAGACTGAATTAATCAGTGACAGAAAAGCAGCTATATAAAAGAGGATCAGAACTAAGCCATACGCTTGTAGTGAGGACTACACCTTGATGCTAATGAAATTTATTTCTTCATGGACACATGATTGTATGTCTGCCTCCAATGAAAAACAATACCATACCATTCTTCGTTCACAGTGTTTTGCACAAAAATGAGACCCCAAATAATATTTTATTGTTTAACAATTTTATTTTAATTTAATCAAAGAGCAACCCTAAAAATTTTGACCATATTTCATCTCCTTATATACTTTCTGTCTGAAATCATTCTACAAACCTTTCTGAGCATTAAGTTATTTCAACAGTCGTTCAGCAAAGACAACATGAAACCTGTGCTGGAGCATGGACAAGATGCAGATCTCACCTCTCCACTCCTCTCTGTCCCTCACTTGTAGCACTTGCACCCCTCACAGCATGATTTCTTGTTTCTGCCATAGCTGCAGAGGGCAGGACACAAGTTGGTACACAGTTCATTCATGAGTAAGGCCAAGTCGTTTATGCATTTACAGGAAAGATACAAACAGTAACAACATATCAAACAACCATTTCATAGATATTAAGAGAACATTACTTAATAAATATTCAAATCTAGGATTCAGGATTCTCAGCAGCTGCATGGTCTAAAGCAAGGGTCTGAGGCTGCTCACTTGCTGGGAATGTGGGTTTGAATCCCTCCAGGGGCATGGTAGTGTGTCTCTTTTAAGTGTTGTGTGTTGTCAGGTAGAGGTCTCTGCGTCAGGCTGATCACTAGTCCAGAGGAGTCCTACCGAGTGTAGTGCATCTGAGTGTGATCATGACGCCACGATAATGGGGCGGCCCTGGCCCACCAGAGGCTGTTGCACCATAGAAAAAAGTAAAAGGTTTCAGAGATGCTGAACTCTTTGCAATAGACTGTAACACACAATAACGCAGGGAGGACCAATTCATCAGTGTGGGTGACAAACTTCGTGGTACTACCAACTGTAAAACCCTAACCAGAGATTGATTATCCACAGGTTTCCACAGTTTTCCTCACTGCCTGAAAGCAAATGTTAACTTCAAATACACCACAAGCATTTTCACGTTGTTCCAAACTGAAAACTGGTATCAATTCACAGATCTCAGTCGAGGCTATATAACATGTGCAGTTGACATAGCACTGTAAAGCATTTCATGATCACACATACTAACATTTTTCCTTACTTTCCTTATTTTACAACATCTGGTCACATATCAGTGTGTCCATCCATCAATCCAAAATATTGACACTGATGGCATTACATGTAGCAGCAGTTATCAAATTCTTTTTTCCATGACCAAACATCATAGACCACATTCACTTTGTAACCAATATGGTGCCAGTAACTACTCAGCATTCCATTTAAGCCATCATATTCACCTTAATATTTTGGGAGGTCATGGACCAACAGAGGATCTTACAACTTAGGTCTGAGTGGCAAATCTTGGTTTGGGAATCCATGGTGCATACAATCAAGGACCATGGAATCTGATTCATTTCCTGAGAAACAGGACTGCAATTTTCATTAGTACCAGTTAAACTGTCAATAAACCAATCAATAGTAAAATTTAGTAAAAACTTCATCGAAGCCAATGTTTCCTGTTCTCTGGGCATGATATTTCAATTACATTGCACAGACATTTCTTGATAAATTCACCTCTGCAAATGTTTTTAAACTCTGTTTATTGTTGGTTTATTGCATGATGTTGTATTAACTGTGTACAATGTAGGGCATAAAATTGGATATTAAGGGATGGTAATGAGTGTGAAGTTTGTAGTAGTGTCAGATGAGCAGTCATGGCTGACGAATGCCTAAAAACTTGACACACATAAACAGTGAAAGGACAGAGCCGCCTATCAAGCCAGGCTTGACTTCTTATGTGCAATTTTACCCATTTGGGCAATTCAATAGATTTCCAAGTTTATGAAGTTCATCTTTTAAAGATGGTCCAAAGGTGTTAATGGTATTGTGTTGGTGTATGCTTTAAGAAATAAAGTATACAGTTCAACTGTAGGTGCTTCCACAATATTACATAAAACTAAATTTACTGTTTGAAAAAACTGGTGGTATGACAATCTTAAGGGTGATTTGGCATATTTCTTTACAGCTTCTGTCAGTGTCACGGCACTTCAACATTTCGCCCATTTCATATTCTTGATCAACGCTACTCTTAAAAACTCAACACTAATTCGAAACATGCTGAACATGAAAGACTGATTCAAAGAATAAAAAGAAAAAAGCCACTTACATCAAAACACCCTATAGTCAACAAAGAGCTAATTCCTTTCATCACTACATATTCCAAATTAAGGGGAAAAATAAAACAAAACAAAAATAAGCAAAAATTTCTATGAATAATCTTCATTTACATGATTGCCACCACCACCACCAACAGTACCTGTAGTGAAGAGCTTCAAAATATTTTCAAATACATATATATATATGTATGTATGTATGTATGTATGCACTTAATTATTTTTTGTCTAATTAAGAGTGCTGTCAATAGCTCAAAACCATGTTAACAAATTGTACACTGATTTGTGAATAAAGAATTGGAAGTGACATGAAGAAAGTGGTCATAGCCTAATGTTTGACATTACCCTAGCATTAGCCTAGAGGAACCAATGAAAACTATGAAAAATTTTGATCAGGGTAACTGATCTCTTGGCCAAGATTTGAAACCAGTATATGAAGCTCGAATTATATCCATTCAACCCCAATGTTCCATAACAAACACTCAAAATGAACTATTTTCACAATTATGGGAATATGAGAGCAGAATGCCAAGAATCCATGAGAAAATTGATAGTAGACAATATTACATGATGTGCAGCATAATTTAGTCTTCAATGATATTATGAAGGTAATAAAAGCAGTTGGACAGGACATACAACATACATGGGAGAGATGACAAATGTATACAAAATATTAAATGCAAAACCAGAGGGAAGAAACCGCATTACAGAACTAGGCATTGATTGAAGGTTGGTATTAAAATGGAACTGGAAATTAAATATGGTATGAGGACGCTGATTTGATTCAACCGATTCACAACACAGTCCAGTGGGTAATTCATACAAATATGATGAACCTTTGTGTTCCATTACATATGGAAAATTTCTCAACTAGCTGAGCAACTATTATATTTTAAAAAGAACTCTGGTTCAAGGAAAGCATTACTAGCAGAATGTTTTGTGTTTTCTGGTATAAGCTTTTTCAAATGCAAAATAGAAACAAACAGACCCCATTTCAGTGTTATTTTTCCAAACACCAATATACACCAAGATACAAGTGCTTAAAACAGGTTGAACTGTATTTAAAATTTGAGTTTTACAACATGAAATTTGACCTGGAAAATAATGAATTCAATTTCATTTTACAGTCACTTCTATGCAGTTACATACAAATTTTAAGCATATGTGGAGTCAAGACAGCTCAGTTGGTATAGAGACTACACTACATGTTATATGACTGAAACTTGGACTCAATTTTGGCACAGACAAGAGTTTCTTTCATCTCCACATAACCCAAACTGGCTCTGAGGCTCATCCAGCCTCCTATTCAATGGGAAGTGAGGGCTCTTTCTCCAGGGGTGGATGGGTAAAGCAACTTGACCATTAAGCTGACCACTGACTTCCATCTAGTGCCAAAGTTGGGAATGGCAGAATTACTTCTCCACTTCCCCAAATGCAATGGGGCAGAGTGCTTCATTAGGCAAAGGAAGAACTTTACCTTTCTTTTATTTTGCATAAATATAACCCTCATTCCAGCGGTGGATTTTGAAAATAATGGTGCAGTATCTTTGGGTTTTACTACAAGGAAGCTGGCTGGTTAGAATTAGCTACCTTCTTGTAATAACAGATATGACTCCAAAACATGAAGAAAAAGAGATAGCCAGAAGTCCGGATGCTGCCTGTGCAGGTTCTGTACCCATTCAATTTTTTAGCAGCCTGTCTCTTTCAAGAAACTGAGAGGATATTGTATTTCACAGTCAGGGCTTAACAAATGCTGACTCTACTAACTAGCCAAAAACATCACTCCTTAGGTACCTGCAAGAGCAAATTTCAAGATCCATCTGTCATGACATTTCATTTCCATCACACTTCTACGTTAAAGTCTGTTGTTCTAATATGACCAAAAATATGTATTTCAATTTGAAGGCATTAACTGTGACACACACATACACATCTTCCAAATACATTCTGTGATTCTGTATACCTCTTGGCCTTGATATTCATTTACTGCAGACAAAAATTAAAAAAACTGTACTATATCATGGTCACACATTATTTTCTCTTGCATTAAATACACACCGTGCTAAAAAAAAAAGGCTTTATAGTTTACAAAATCTGTATTTTAAATCTCCAATAATTTCTTGCATGTCCAGATATTTTATGGGAAAATCAGTAAGTTTTAATATCAGAATCACATTAACTTAAAGTTATACTGAACCAATGAGAACCAAGGTAGATTCACCTGAAAGCATTTGGTGTAGATTCCAAATACAAAAAGTCAATGCAATCCATTCAGTATCTGGAAATATGCTGACAGATGTACAGATATAATTTTCCAGTTACACACACAATGAAATACTTTGAGCAAAGCAAAAATTACTGCAAAGAGAACACACAAATATAAAACCCAACGAAAATTCACATGTAATTTACAGCATTTCACATGCAACCAGTGGTTGGGTTTTTTTTTGTTTGTTTTATTACACATTACAAATTATTTTCAGTACTACATGTTTGCTCTAGATGTAAACATTGGCCAACTATTATGTATGCAGTTTTCTTAGATTATCATATTTAAATAACATTATCATGCATAAACGTTCTTGGTCTTGTCATGGGAACTGTAAAAGAGTCTGAACAAGGATTATCGTTGGTGACTACTGACCCCTCCAACAACATTCCAAACACAGTTACTGCTGCACCATTAAAAACAAGCACGATTTCACAATAATCATTCTTGTTGCGCCAGTCACATGAAGAAGAAATCAAAAGCTTCCAAATGCAAATAATAAAAATTCCGCCCAATCCCAACACAGAATAAGTCCATTACAAATGTATGAACTCCATGGGTATTCTTTATTACTGCACTTTGATAAATATTTAACAAGAAAAATTAACATGTTGCTGTAAATATAATCAGGAACAGGTACACAGATGCAACACATTTACTGAAGCAAGAAAGTTTGGAAAGGAACCTTGTATGTAATGACTAAGGGGCTGTAACAGAACCAAGAAAAATATGGTCATGTTTATGCCTGTGTGATAAAGAAATGTAGATGACACCAGAAACCTTCAAAACATTTGTGTTAGACATCATTAAAAACATGATCCCCAAACAAAAGTGGTGGGAAAAATGTTTACAGAGTTGCTGCAATAATTCTTAACTTGTCAACACAGGTACAAAAACATATCACCTTGAGGTGTGGCAAGTATGAACATTACTTTGTTATTTTGTCCACTTTTCAGTTATAAAATGATAACAAAAAATAAATTTATGGTACTATCAACAGCATGGTAAATTTACACAGTTCTTTAACTGAAATATGTAGACTGGGGGGGGGGGGGGGGGGGAAGCCAACAACTTTAATTTATTGGGGAAACACAAAAATAACATAGTAATGTTCATACTTGCCACACCTCAAGGTGTTATGTTTTTATACCTGTGTTGACAAGTTAAGAATTATTGCAGCAACTCTTTAAACATTTTTCCCACCACTTTTGT
>Ga0123352_10008280_pt1 | contig 16181 bp, 7 predicted proteins | sample TergutLab28metaG_FD_89700 | JGI IMG/M metagenome (GOLD analysis project Ga0123352, IMG submission 89700) | Labiotermes labralis P1 segment gut microbial communities from Petit-Saut dam, French Guiana - Lab288 P1 | ecosystem: Host-associated > Arthropoda: Insects > Digestive system > Gut ... | reverse complement strand
GGCCAGCCCAATCCAGTCCATATACCCACATCCCACCTCCTGGAGATCCATCCTAATATTATCCACCCATCTATGCCTAGGTCTCCCCAGTGGTCTCTTTCCCTCCGGTTTCCCCAGCAAGACACTATACATCCCCCTCTCCTCACCCATACGCGCCACATGCCCAGCCCACCTCATTCTTCTTCGCCTATGCTGTCAATACTAATTATAGCAATTTGTGTAGGACTGTATCGCAAGGGCGGCCGGTGAAGGGAGGCCAAGAAAGACACTAGCGGTTAACACAGGACCGGCCATTCCCTTATGAAGGCACCACTTAATATTGATACTTCAAATACATGTTTCATTTTGGTCGAGCGTGAATGTACATCCTTTTTTATTTTGAATATCGGAATGTAAAAATGAAGCAAAATCTTGGCCTTACTGAACAGATATAAACCTAAAGCTATTTTAATAAGCAGCTGCGTTCAGCACTATCCGAAATACAATGATATATATGTAATTAACACCACATTTTCATCTGTATATATACGCATATAGACTACACATATTCCGCAGAAGGACGCATCGTACTTCACGACTGCAAATATTCTTTCACCAGACAGGCAATGTCAGTATTCCTTAACATTGTAACGCATCCATGCAACCTTTGTTGCGGTACAAGATCTGTAAGTATTACATATTCTGAGTGCGCGTTTTAGCCATAGATATCGAGCATGCAATGCGCATGCGCCATATTGTCACCTGTGGTCTGTCCGGCTCTACAGTATTTTTCTACATTATCTCATAAGCTGTATTATTTCGAAAAAAAAAAAACTATTGAACACAAAATTGTTGTTTTGATTTTCTCTACAACCTTTTCCTGAAAGAAGAATTCTGCGAGATATGATCTTAAATATGAGATGTTCCTTATGTATAGCAGCCTGGATTCTTGTCACATTTTAATTCAACTTGAATTTTCCCAACAAATGTTCCAAGAATACTCGAACATAAAATTTTACGAAAAATCAGTTCACGCTGAGAGACAGACGGACAGATGTGGCTATTAAAAATTGGATAACTTGGAAACCACATAAATATGACTCCAGCAATTAGTATCATGAATATTAACAACGCAGTCAGTTAAATGGTAAATACCCAAAATACACCAACAAATACAATACGACTGTACTGTATGTGACGTATTTTCAGCATCCGTACAAAAACAGAAGGGTATGTTGATCTTACACAAGCAGGACGTGTTGTTCAGACGGCCGAAATAAAAAACAACAATTCCAATAATACAAACAGCCGACTAGATGCAACAATAACAAATTTTATTGATAATTACAATCAGCTCAACATGTTTCGGGCGATAATTTACCCCCTTCTCAGGAGTACTAGACTGTGTTTGCAGCTTGTGGTACAATGCACCGACGATGCTGCCTGCTGGTGACAAGGATTAGGTGGAACACCTCATCCATGTCACCAGCAGTCAGCATCGTCGGTGCATTATACCACAAGCTGTAAACACAGTCTAGTGCTCCTGGGGATGGGCGAAATTATCGTCCGAAACATGTTGAGCTGATTGTAATTATCAGTAAAATTTGTTATTGATGCATCCAGTTGGCTGTTTATATTATAGTATCAGTGATGCACGGTCACACAAACATCAAACAACAATTCCATTACTAAAATCTCTGGGAAGCAGACACAAAAATATTGCGCATTTTGCTGCCAATTTTAAGAATGCAGCTGCCGGAATGTGAACTGGACCACAACTGAATGAGATGGATGTAATCCGCTGACACAGCATTGATGTTCTAAATTCTACGGATAGCCAGACTGGATATTACATGGACAGGAGCAGATCAACAAAAACATCAGAACTGAGGATAGGCAGTGCTAACCTTGAACTTGGCGACAGATCATCGGACGCAACATTCGACTTGTATCCACCAGCAGGACACTGGATATCCGAACAAGGTAGACGTATGCACAGTGAGGTCTCTCTTGTAGCATTATTCTCTCTCTTACCTAAAAAGAAAGAGCACTTCGTTACCTCCAGCACTGTAGATACTTACATCACTCTTACTCTACAACTATACTAATAACGGACCTAACGTCATGGTCGAGTGGGTATAATCCCAGCCTCGTAATCACAAACTGAGCCACTGAAAGCGCCGTTAAATAAACAAAGCATACGAGATCCTGTAAGCTGAAATGTCTAAGTCCAATAAATTTTACATCAGATTTAGCCCAGTAAAATACAAAGTCTTCCTGCCTCATCAAACATGTACATGTTTGTCTTCTAATTGCCAAACAAAGGAAAGTAATTCCACATAACGGAAGTGCGGTGTTTTCTGTAGTAGGAATAAATGATCAGCGTCTTTACATCCGGCACAGTCAATGTCTATCATGCGAGCAGGAGTACAGTAGATGAGAACTGCGCTCTTCTACGTTATTACGCAGCGGGTAGTGGTAATTCCTTACCGACGTTTCGGAACAACCTATAAGTCCCATCTTCAACTGTCAAGAATGGTTACGATCCATTACAGTGACATGTGACGCGGAGTTAAAATGCAAAGAAATGATTTCTTATTATTTTTTATTTACCAACTGTCCTGCACTACACTATGCTCCTCCACTCTCTCGCACTAATATGTGAGTGAAGTGGGCAGTTTGTAAATAAAACGATAGTTTAGAAAACGTAGTACACTATATGCAATTTATTAAAATACTTAATTAATTCTTTTAAACACACATCAAGAAGGGAAATTAATATTTCAATATATACAATCCATTGGAATTAAGCTGGTATAAGAGACTCCATTCTATATTCTAGACCATTGTTTCTTAACCGCCGGGCCGCGGCCCGGTACCGGGCCCTGGCATCAATTATACTGGGTCCGGAGAGGTTCTCTTGGAATTTGTCATTTTAGTTTTCTAAGCAATTTTCATGAACAAACGTTTTATAGTGGAAATATTCTGAGGAGAAAAATATTCGTGAATGTGTCGAAAAAACTAAGACCTAGATGTTGGCCTGAGAAAACTATAATATGCTACAAGATTTCATTAGTCCAGTGATTGATAACTAATTTAAATGTAATTTTATATTTGTCAACATGCGCCACCGCATAAAGAAGTGTACTAATACTCTTTATGATTATGTCATAATTAATTATTAATACTTATGTTAGTTTAATGTATGAACTTAAAAAATGGAAAGGTATTTACGAGTAAATTTGTTGGGACCGGGCCCTCGCCTTATGAAAAAAGAATTTACCGGACCGTGGTCTCACAAAGGTTGAGAAACACTGTTCTAGATAACATTCAACACCCGGGTATTGATTACAATCCGTCAGAAATAAGTTTACATTGTACACATTTTAGGTCCTTTCTCGTCAACTCAACTAAGAACAGTTCACACTGAACTGTTCTGCTCTCTCACTACCCTCGCACATAGTCCTCCAACGACTGAAGCATTTGCCATATCCAGGGACAAATTTTGGACTTCACGTTGACAGAAGTCAGTGTCCTCTGTTATCACTCACCGTATCACAACTGTTTCCACCTCGCGATTGTCCTTAAATCCTCGGGCAAGGTCTCGCCTCGGCGCTTGAAGTAGAATCGGTGACAGACTACCCTTATATATAATCATACTGATTGGATTTTCTTTATTAGTGAAATGCATACGCATCTTCTGGCCGACCCTCGTAACTGATCCACGCGGACTGGTCTACACCTAGACTGAACAGCATACAGGCCAAACATCATGGCGCTGCAAGAGTCAAGTCAACCCACCACACACCACAATAGCGAATGAGTTAGAAAAAAATTAATTAAACCCTCTGGGGGTTAAGTTAGTCAAAATAATACTTTAGCATTTAGTTCCTACTTCATGGAGAAAGGATTCTGTCTCAATTACAATAGCCTGTCGCTGAATGTTATATACGAAAATTATCGCTATGTACTGCAAGAACAGAACAAATAACTCGTACACTCCACCGGCAAAGCGCAGAGTGTTCGAACATCAAACGTCGTGGTACATTCAGCATCCACTACACTTCCAAGGGTTAATCGCACAGGCTATTATAAGCATGCCTGTGGTAGTTTCTGCAGAGCATTTGCCCGTATGAAGTTTCCAAAGATAAGAACAATTCTTACGAAAGTACCCACACTTGTTACATTTTAACGTCTCGAAAATTTTGAACTTCAGAGAGCAAGCATTTCATGTAAAATGGCCCTTTTATCTCATCCTGAGTTCCGGTTTATAAGTACACTCTAAAGATATACTCCCATTGTCTGTTCGCAATAATGTTGATTGGATGTTAAAGTCTGCGACATAGAAGCTCCTGTCTTGCAGACTGTGAACAAAATTCGTGAATCAGACAGATAAACAATACTCCAGCGCCTTGCATCTCGACATAATGGGATTTAGGCCCCCAGGGTGAAGTACCCTGAACTGGAACCTGGAGTTTGTCGGACGGCAACAGAAAGTGCAACTTTGAAATCGTTAAAGCATAACAAAGTATCTGAATATGCAACAACAATTCTGAAAAGTGGTTTAAATCATTATAGTACTAGTACTAGCAGGGACTGGCGGTGGCGAATCTGGTTGAGGCACGGCGCTGCAAGCCGGAGGTCGTGGGTTTGACTGTGACATTGGAAATTTTCATTGCCGTAATCTTTCCGGCGGCACTAAGACCCTGGAGTCGACCCAGCCTCTAGCAGAAATGAGCACCAGAAATATTGTCTGGGGGTAAAAGCGGCCGGTGCATAGGGCTGACAATCTCATCATCTTCATGTGCCGATTATCTTGAAATCTGGGATCCTCAACTATATGGAACCCTCAGTGCCTGTAAAAGGTCTCTACGGGGAATTCTTTTCATTTTACTACTACTACTACTACTACTAATAGTAGTAGTAGTAGTAGTAGTAGTAGTAGTAGTACTGTGGACCGGGTAGCTCAGTCGGGTATGGCGACGGACTAAGGGCTGGACGATCCGGGATCGAATCCCGGTGGGGACGAGATTTTACGCCCATCCAGCCCAGCCCTGGGACCCACCTAGCCTCCTGTAAAATGGGTACCGAGTCTTTCCCGGGGGTAAAGTGCGGCCGGGGCGTGCTGCTGACCACTCACCCCCTTATAGTGACACGGTCATGGAAGAATAGAGCTATACGTCTACCCACCCTGTGGGCCACACCGGGCCTGTAATGGGAACACTTTACATTTTTACTACTACTACTACTACTACTACCACTACTACTACTACTACTAGTAGTAGTAGTAGTAGTAGTAGTGGTAGTGGTGGTAGTAGTGGTAGTGGTAGTAGTGGTAATATTAGTAGTGGTAGTAGTAGTAGTAGTAGTAGTAGTAGTAGTATAGTCACAGCACAATGTGGTAGGATTTTAATAACTGGAACACAATTTAATATGATCCCCCAGAACTCATAAATTTGAAAGACTCACATCAAGAACTGTCTAAAAATGAATCCTAATTTCTAACGTCAGCAACGGGTAAAATAAATTAGCACTAGCCATCATCCACACTCGTCTCTCTTCGGTAATTATACAAGTCACGCGAGGATTTTTTTTATTTACTTCTAACCTCAACTACGTGTTCGGTCAATTTTGAGAAAGTAACAGTCACTCACACCGCAGCGCTCTCTGCAATCTGCACAGCCTACACCTACGTGTCGCATGTCACCTAACCTGCATTACATCGGCTGTGATTTAAGTGTGGCCAAAGAACGCGCGAGAATGATAATAAGTGGTAAGGACGCTGTAGGTTTCTTGATATACTTCTTGAAATTATAATTAATAACAGTTCGTGTGTCCTTGATTTACCGCAATCAAATTGTAGCCATCTGAATACGTGCAGGATGATCAACAACATGATAGACATGTGAGTCAAGGAACGACAAATTAGAGAAAGTAATTTCTTCGCAATGTTTATGAAGGACAATAGATACAAACTAGTAGCAGGACTTTCGGGACACCCTGTACAAGTCGGGTCATTTCCTTCACAGGAGAAGTAGTTTACGCAGTTCTGTTAGCAACCACATGGTGGCAGCAGAGGCCGCGGCTGGGTCTATATTGATACCCAGAAATTGGAGGAGAATACCAAACAGATATCCATTACAGCAATATCGCCTCCAGAAAGGGATGGTTGGAAACATCTGTCACCCTTTACAATGTACCAACTTGCTTCTAATATTCACTTGCATTATTCTTACTGCTAACTCATATTTTATGCCCATCCTTACAAGCATAAAAGGCTTTCTTTCTATGTAGCGAAGAGAGAATGCAGGCGTAAAAAGAGACCGAGGATTGACAAGAGAAAAGAAGCTTAGAAAAAGAGGTAAAACACAATACATACGCTCCAAAAGTTCCTACAATAAATTACAAAGTTTTAACCCCATCCCACCCCACCTTGAAGTTTCCCCCAGATCTGCTCTAGACTCTAAGCATGGGTCATGCGGTTTCTAACAAACGATAATTCATATAGAATACACGGGTTGGTGCAATGCCTATTGCACAGAGTCTGCACGAATCTTTTCCATGTATCTCATGGCTATGAGAAACAGAAATACGTACATGTAGCCTACCAAAACTTGGTTCAATAACAAACAAACAATTTTTTTATACTCAAAGGTCCGCGCGTCATATAATATGTGGCAATAATTATCCAACAAGTCGCGGCAATATACATTTTATTTATATCTGTAAATCGCTCTACATGTTTCGCGTGGTATCTCCACCCAACATCCGAAGCTCATATCACTGTATCTACAGTATCTGGAATTAATGATACTGTAGATACAGTGATATGAACTCCTGATGATGGGTGGAGATACCACCTGAAACATGTAGAGCAGTTTACAGATATAAATACACTGTATATTGTTTCATCTTGTTGGATAATCATTGCCAAATAAACAAACACAACAATATAACCCGAATTAATCCTTACTGATGTGACAGTTACACACTGCGACTTAAAAAACCAACAAACAGAGGATACGTTTCGGGTTCCTACCGCAGCATTCATACAAACCTGATCAAGAAATGAACGGGCATGAAACCAAAATAGCCCGACACAAAATGCTGTAACTGGACTCTACCCCGACCCCCATTCAAGTACGGGTAATGGCAACAAATAACGAGGCGTCATCACCAGGACAATCCGTCCTGTACCAGGATTTTAACCAGCAAAGCCATACTGCTTGAGACGACACACAGCGTTTCTAACCCCCAACCACTGCGGAAACGAGAGGCCAAAACAGTGCGTCAGAGTGTACTGTCCAAAGCACCACGTGTAGTCGATGAAGAAACTGTTTGAAAAAAAAAACTTATTACTTAAGATCAAATACAGTTTGAGATGAATGGGAACTCTTGGCAACCCGTATTTCTCCTTACAGAGGAAAGAGCTCAGTTTCCTAACAACGCCTTCTTTAGATTTTTAAAAGCTTAAAACTTGCAACTCTCCTCTTTTAATATGAAAAGAGAAGGAAGCCCATTAACATGTGGGTAGATTTTAATTTATTTTTATACAGACAGAAGTTCACTTTTCGCTCGAGTGGCGCGCTGCTGCTGTTGTATAAAGGAAGGATTTAATATTTTGCATTTCATCTCTATTTCTCCACGAAGCGTGGGGAAGGAAACTCTTTAAAACATTTCCTTACATACTTTGTTCAGATACATACTCTCTCTCAGACTGAATGAGAAGTTAAATTATATTTTTATGTATATTGGTTGGTATTGGAGTCCATTCTTCCAGCTATATTCCATCCTCTCTTTAATAAAAATGTACCCGAGTAAGAAGCCATCCACGAAATAGGATACCGCGTTCTATGGTGGAGTATAAAACAGTAACATATTAATTGCAGGTATTTTATTAACTCCAAAATTGCTACTCACAACAACAGAAATACAGTACTCGGTTTCAATTCCTACGCAAGACACCACACGATGAAATGCATATTTTGTCGGTCAATTTAAATTTCAACTTGAATTTGTAATGCCAGGTCGTTAAGCAGGCAAATCATCTTCATCCAGAATTGGCGGTACCACTGCACCACCACCGTCAAGACGTGGTGCTAGGGGGCCGGGTGTACAAGAGAAATTAATAAGAAAGATGACCCACAGACCAAAAAAAAGAGCTAGTATTAGGTTTACATTTGCCGACTGACAAATTAACTGACTGCCTCAATGGAGCACAGTTCTTCTAGAGATGATAATCGTCACTCAACTAGTAAATTCCCAGCAGTCGTATGTAACCCGATTGTTCATTGTCGTGCTCAGAAGAGCCCGCCAATACATTCCGACCGTAGACAGATAAATCCAGTTCACGCATCCCATCCTATTTGTTCAAGATAAATTTTAATATTATCCTCCTATCTACGCCTACAACTTCCAAGTGGCCCCTTTCCAAACGCTGTATTTTTCTCTTAATATCATACGTGCAACATGCACCACCCATCTCATCTTCCATGGTTTTACCAAGTCAATTATGGTTGCTGATGAGTGAAAATTATGTAGCTGCTCATATGGACCAGTGCAATAGCCACTTCACATAAATCTAGCGTAGAATGATGGATCACACATTGATCATTGTCTAATGCTGAGCTGCTAATGTGCATTATGCTCCGAAATTAGCTTTGCGCACGTCATGAAGTAATACGAAATATTTTTTGATGGTTCCAACAGATCGAGTTAATCTGCCGCCCAGTGTAGTGTAGGCATACTTGTAATGAATCAATCACTGTCACAAAGCTTCCAGCAGTTCACTGTAACACCTGACAAGTTCTACATCCAGGACTACTCTGGTCTTCTCTGCACCAATTACTCGAATTTCGGGAGCCTTTATTGCACACAGGGCGAAACACTTCCAACAGAGCGCTGTCTGTAACATCACATTCGCTAAGCATTACCTGGTTCTCATGTGTGGAGGGCGGGTTGTGTCAGTAACATGGTGCTGTAGTCGGAATGGCTGCAGCTGAGAGACCAGGCATGATGTGACATGAACATGCCAGGCCCTCGGGGTACTCGATGACTCTACAGTCATCTAACCAAATCCCAATCAGAGCTACATGGAGTTACTGGTATGTACAAGCAACATCACAGGATACGAAATAAACAAAAGAATAACAGAAAATCGTTTGTCGTAATGCCGCGACCAACACCAGCGTGGTTCGATTTACAGCACAGACAAGCGGATTTTTTTTAAACATCCAGACTGGCCCCGTTATCCGGGACTCACAGAGCCTCCTATTCACTAGCTGCCAGATACCATCTTCGGGTGCGAAGCTGACCTCAAACTTCCATCTGGCGTCGAGGTCAGGAACTATTTAAACCACAATTTATGACGAATATTAACCTCCTACATGTTTCGATATCGGGGTGCCATCGTCGGGGAGTCTTTTAGATCAAATAAATACAAACCCACACGCTAATCTAGGTACGCATTTCACTCTTTGGAGTGATAAAATACCTGGATTAGCGCGTTGGGTTTGTATTCCCTGATTTGAAAGGTTCCCTGAGGAGGGCAACCCGGTGTCAAAACATGTACGAAATTAATATTTATCATAAACTGTATTGTATTATGTGAATTTGTTGGTTGGTGTGTTAATTATAAGAATATTCACGTTTTGCATAACATGAAATTAGTGAAATCACGCTTTCCCTCCCCACAGTGACGACATATCATTACTTCGAAGCACTATGCAGTATGTGCCACTCTGACGCTCCTCGTGTTTCTGCTCACTTACCGAAGGAAACTCACTGATATTTTCTCACAGCGGGATATTTAAGACTATGAATCAACTGCAGTGGTCAGTAGTACCGACGAAGGATATTAATATACGCGATTGGGCACCGATCAGTCTGTACCTGTTTCAAGGCAGTGTATCGGTATTAGTCTTGGAGGGAACGATGGAGTCACAAAACCCTCAGGATAATCCGTACACCGATATTTGAATGGGTACCTCCAGAATACGACGTCGTAGCCCAAGGCTGCTACCGCGCTACCCAAATCGGGCCTAATCAAGTTGAATCGAGTGTGGATGACAAGGACCCTCTGCTTTAATCAAACTGACTTGATCGCGCCGTCAAACATAGGTGATAAGAAATCCACGCAAAATAAAAATGCTGTCTCTGTAGCATGTTAATGAGCCAGAATCCACTTCACTTCCTCAACTCGTTTAGTAACCGCAACTTGGCCAATCTTAACAAGAACTGATCATACCTGCTTTCCTCCACAATTCACTGCGGTGTCGGTAGCAATCGGAATTACATCGGACAAGCACCGCAACAAATCTCACGCATCTCGTCTTATACGGGTAAGGAGAGTGACAGCAAAAGGCGTAAGTCCTCATAAAGAACCAACCACGACGAGGCGGACAGCACTGGGCGGTTGTTCTGCTGCAAAGTGGTATTGGAGAGTGACGGACCAACTTTCAGTTGGTGAGTGCAGACCCAGGTCCTACATCACCACAACTTCCGACACTGTACAGCCTTGAGAAACAAAACTGAAACCTCAATATCGTGGCTTACTTCGTCTTTAAGAAACAATAATCAGTTTCCTTTATTCTTGTTTCCATTATTATCACAATTTCTCCAATTTCATCACTCTCTTCTCCATCAGCAAATTCAGTAACTTTTTACCTCTCTCTTCTTGTATATGCCATGATTTTGTCTTACTCCTCTGTCGACATCCCATCCATCTTTCGTATGACAACTCATTTCGCTTTGCCCGAACATGCAATTCTGAACGTCAAACCCATTATAAATTCTGCTAAAATGAATCACACTTTATTTCAATCAAGATAAACAAACACTACGTAACACACATCTGAAGCAAAGAATTGTCAGCCCCTAACCCCCCCCCCCACCATTATGCAATACCACCCCTCACCGGTTTACCTGGGTGTTTTGAGAAACGTGTACACAAATTTTGCGTTTTAAGGATAAGTGCCTCTGCACTGGAACGTCGCTTCAGATTCCCGCACTTTCCGAAACTGTTTTGGAAATACGAACAGTAGGTGCCGTCAGGTGGGCTCAGCCAGAAGGGTAAAGAGCAGTGCGTGCATCAGACACTGGTATCTCTAAAACAATACACGATTAGGTGGTTACCTGATAGGACTAACAGACACAAAAATTCACTTCGTCAAAAAGAATCCACCACAGAGCGATTTTCATTGACATTATTCTATACCATCACAGCTTTACAATATCGATAAAGTTGTGTGCTGTAATTAATAACACATCCCTCCTCCACCCACTGTACGTGTCTCTCATAACACACAAAGGCACCACAATTCTGCATATTCATTAAATTTCATATAAAGCCAAAATAACGATACATATTATTCTTCACAAGCTTCCCCACTCTCCAGCTATATTTCACCTCTGTTTTGGTGGGACTGGCCCTCTCCCTAATCCATAACTCAGAACTACAACCAGGGCTGGTATTGTTAGATGGATAGAGCCCCATCTGATTTATAGTCATTTCTACAAAAGCATCTGATGATCAGTGCCTGTGATATACACGATGCTCGAAAGGCGAGATGATTTTTTGACGATAAATACTCACTAGATGCCGCTGTTCAATGGAGCAGGCATTAAAAAATCTGTACCAGCAGAAATGACGTAATCTTTAGATGCATCATCCCCGGTGTGTTTTATGCAAATTAGGAGGGGGTGGGTACGTCAAAACACAACTGTCTTTGTATCTGTTTTATCAGGCTGACGACATGTTTCGGCCACTGTGGGCCAACCTCAGGTCACAAAAATATATAATGAGGAAAACTATACAGTATAAGTTCATTAGTTGTGGTACATATTCTCGTTGTTATGCGGTTTGTTCATGTTAAACTAATAACTAATAATATGTCGAACATGTTATTAGTTCAATATGGACAAACCGCATAACAACGAGATCTCGTTGAAAGTTCAGAATATGTACCACAACTAATGACCATACACTGTATAGTTTTCCCCATTATATATTTTTGTGACTTGAAGATGGCCCACAGTGGCCGAAACATGTCGTCAGCCTAGTAAAACAGATACAAAGAGAGTTGTGTTTTGACGTACCTACCCCCTCCTAACAATGGCGTAGTTCCGATTACTAAACATCAGTTGGACAACCTGCTGGAATTCACCAATGTAATGTTAGACTCTAATTATTTCTTAGCCGAGGTGCAATGCGTTCTGATCACAGGCAGTCGCGGTAATTCGTACCGAAACAACAATCCAAATATGTAAAAGAATGTGTAGTTCTTCGCGGCAATTCACTAAATATCAGGAGAATTAAGTTACTAAAACTGCTGATCAAAATATCAGAAATATTAATTATTAAGGATACTGATCATTTTGTGTTACTCAGTTCACTGGCGGATTACAACGTAGTCAGAAAGCAAGTCTATGGTGTGAATACGATGAGAAAGGATAACAGGTCGCGGCGGACATGTTGGGGGAGGAAACGTTTGAAACACGAAGAGATTCCGCTCTTTAACGGCACAGATAAATAAATATAGGGAGGATACGAGAAATGTATCGATTTTAATGCGACACTCCTCGAGAACTGAAAGGAATAGGACTGAAACTAAACGTACTTAGGTAGGTTATACGATCATCTGTTTAGGAAATTTGTTTACAGCAGGATTAATTAAACAAAGTCTCCAGCTTCAAGAGCAGGTAACGTTAGCGAGCTTACGCTGATGTCACACGTCGGGAGAGTGCGCTAAGTCGTATGAGCGTAAATCAGCGTGCATCTGCAGTCGGAGCGGTGGCAGCACCAGTACTGGTCTGCACTTGTACCACTTAGAGATTGTCATTTTCTTCAGTGTTTCCCTATAAAACTGTGTGCCAGACTCTTTTGCGCCGTAACCACAGATTTACGTCGTGACGCCACACCTTTCACTGAGATTTCTGTAATCGAGACGCCACTTTCCACAACTACGGTGTTAGCGCCACTGACGGCAAGACGGCAACAGAAGCAGCGCGATTTGAAGGCTTGATGACATTACCTAACAAAATGCGTTTCGCTGTCATTCCTGTGCTTCATAGTCCACGAGAAGCATGACGTTCAAATCGTCCACATTACGTACGTTCACTTGTGACAACAAAAGAAGGTAATAAAGCGCCATTCAAAATTAGACTGCGACGCCAATTGTTTCAAAACTTATATTAGAAGTGTGAGGGGTGCGTGACGTCATGGGTGTCTGAGGTACTGCGCTACAAGCCGGAAGGTCGCGGGTTCAATTCCCGATGGGGTCATTTTCATTGACTTAATCCTTCCGGCCGCTCTGTGGCACTGGGAACGAGTCAGTTTCTAACAGAAATGAGTACCACGGATGTCTCATGGGGTGAAGGCGGCCGGTACGTAGCGCTGAAAGCCTTCCACCTTCATTTGAGGACTGTTCAGAAAGTCTGGGAACCTCAACATTCTACAGCCCTAAAGGCATTTCCAGGCCAGTAAATTGACAGCTTTACCTTTCCCGATCGGTCTGTCGCAGAGACACCTGCCTAACAACATACAAGACTCACAAGAAACAGACATCCATGCCATCAGCGGGATTCGAACCCGAAATTCCAGCAATCAAGCGGCCGCAGACCCGAGCCTTAGACCGCGCGGCCACTGATGTTTGATTATATCGATGTAAACTGGCCGGCGAAACGCTGTCCCGAAGTACGGATTCCTCCTGCAACATCCTGTATAATTGTAGCAACTGACCGCGCTGTTAACATAACCTACACAAATGTTACAAGGTCACACAATCAATTTCAGAATTAGCCATCCGCCACGTACCTGGTGAATTAGTCAGGTTGTCAATTATTTATGTTGTCATTTAGTAAATTAGTTGCAAATCTGTAATAATTTTCCAAAAACCCCACGTCAAATCCAGTGCGAGTGTGGAAGCCCTGTCTGAACCAGAACACAGACACGTTCGAATACGGCACAGACAGGAATTCAGTATCAGAGCCTTATAAAGTGTCCTGATTGACCAGAACTCGCACAGTACAACTTCCACGTCACAAACTTCAATCAACAGTATTTCCTTTCAACTGATTCCCCACTGAACCAAACAGGAGATATTGCAGCACCTAATCCTTTGATCTCTTTCGCGTTCCGGATTATGACACAACAGACATCACCCGCGTTCAACGTTAAGGATCGGAGAACAGAGGTTCATGTACAGGTCCTTTCTGCGATTCCACTGACCAGTTGTTTTTTTTTTTTTGCACAAAAGACAAGCTTACAAATTAGTGACAGATTTACTGTCATTTGATGTGACATGATCCAAAGGATGTGCTGATGCAAATATGTGTAGAATCCAGTAATTTCCAGCGTCAGGGGGACAGTTTTTTTTTACACTTCAGTAGGGTTCGTGCTACAACTTGTTTCTTTTTAACGGCGTTTCTTTATTGTTTCAAACCCTCTACTCGGTCCTCATATGACATGTTTGAGAATTGAACAATGAGCAGCAGAGAACAGTCAGATTTGTTAGAAGCTGCATGCGGGTTTCGGATCGATATGGATACAGAATAAACACCTCAGTGACAGAACAATTCAACGTTTTCGTTCGACGCAGATGAAATACGTGAAAATCGCAAGTGGCGCTGCGTCCGTCCGTCCGTCTGCTATCCGAGACAAGTAACGTTTGCACAGTTGGAAAGAGTTTTTTATTTGCTAAGACTTATATTTTATACTGAGAGCCCTCGTTAAAGTGGAAGCATTAAAAGTGAAAGGCACTTCAAATGAAAGTTGGAACGCGATATCGCGATACTGGAAGAAAATGCTCAAAATAATTTTTTTTTATTCAGCTTCACTCATTCAGAGACAACACCAGCATGAACACTAGTACCCGACACGCTCCCCCCCCTCCCCCCAAAAAAAAGTATAATAAATAAATATACTAATGCTTAGAAGAGTTCTTACTGTAAGTAATAACATACGACATAAACAGTTACACAAAAATGTTTGAAACTGTTATTCCATTTGTACAGTTTTGCAATACGATGCGAGCAGTTTTTGCTCTGTTACACGAGTCTGCAGAGTGCTTTTTAATTATGGTCTTCGCTCCTCTTTATTAACCACGCTTCCGACGGTACAAGATATCCCACAAGCAAATTCATATAAAAGAGAATGACAGAAATTCCATATACATTCTTTCATCCTTCGCTGGTAGTGTATTCTAACACAATTCTACTGCTCATACGAAAACCGATAATGCACAGCAGAGGCCTACATATTAAGTCTATTGCTGACAATAGTACTGATACTGCACATACATACTACATATATACATGCATACATACACACACACACACACACATACATATATGACATTCTGAGGACCGTGCATCGTGATACATTCGCATAATGGAAGCCAACAAGATGCAACTCCAACCCGACCTCGCTAGCAGACAGTCACCATACTAGTATGACAAATACCAATTGTTGTGAATACAGTATCAAGACTCCTGATGATGGACAGTAAGTCTGTAAGAAACGTGTACAGTTGTTTATCAAAATAAAGTTGAAAAATAATGCATCTTGGTGGCTTCAATTATACGAATATGCACATATAGCCTATTGTTGAAAAGAGTTCTGGTACAGCGCTAAATTAGCATATACAGAACTACTGCTGATAGGAATAGACTATTCAGAATGCAATGCCCAGGCCTACACATAAAGTCTATTGTAGACAGTATTACTGATGTTGCACTGTACGGAAGAGGCCTGAACACTACTGCAAGAGTATCATACTGCACTACATCAGACCCAAAGCAAAACTTATCACTGACCATTCTGTTCAGGAGCACACAATTTACAGACAGCCATAGTTGTTACCTAGTTTTATTTACATACACATCACTTATAACAAATATTCAAATAAAATACACAAACCTAACATGTCATTGCATGCTTCAGGCATTGCTGCTGTCAGGGGCACACTGTAAATGTGCTGTCAAGCCATGAAGATTTTTACGTTATTATAAAGGATGTGTGTAGAGCATTCTATTGCTAACAATACCAAAATAATTAACACCCTCATTGGGCATGTTAGCATTATCATGTTAGCATTATCATGTTAGCATTATCATGTTAGCATTATCATGTTAGCATTATCATGTTAGCATTATCATGTTAGCATTATCATGTTAGCATTATCATGCTAGCATTATCATGTTAG
>Ga0123352_10008279_pt1 | contig 16181 bp, 19 predicted proteins | sample TergutLab28metaG_FD_89700 | JGI IMG/M metagenome (GOLD analysis project Ga0123352, IMG submission 89700) | Labiotermes labralis P1 segment gut microbial communities from Petit-Saut dam, French Guiana - Lab288 P1 | ecosystem: Host-associated > Arthropoda: Insects > Digestive system > Gut ... | reverse complement strand
TGTAAATTCATGTTGAAGTAATGTAGATCCTGCAACGGATATAACAACAGGTGAGTTCTTGAGAATTGACTTATTTCAGTATAACAAAATTTCACTATAACAAATTAATTTCTGAGGTCCCCATAATTTCGTTATACTGGTATTCTACTGTATATTGCATATTCTAATTTAATTTAGAATAAACAATATACAGAATATACAAAAGAATGCATTTGTTAGTACTGATACTTTGTAATTCAGGCGGATGTAACATCTGAAAACAGTAATACAAAGAACGCTTCAAGAAATATTTTGACCATGAGATGGGCTGTTCACCTCCATCTTAAACCTCAGAGTAACTGAGGAGACAAAATCATGTCCTATGGATGTTTCAGCAAGTTTTCTCCCCCATGACCACATAGAGACCAGGAACGCCTAAGCATGACAATACAGACAGGTTGTCGATATCTGCTCAAATATGCTTTACACAGCAGACTGGACAGAGTTCTACATTTATGCAGTGTCATACTGTACTGACCAACAAAGACTTACTAATTCAGACATGTCACCATCTTTAATTATGAGGATAGACGTAAGTGTTTTATACAGAATTTGTAAATGCAGTCATCAAATTGGCATCTTCCCCCCACGTATAAAGCTTCATTGGTGACTGCCAACATACAAAATGGAAAATAATCAGTCTGTGTTGTCATAATTCCAAATAAAATGGCCTGAACCCAAATACATGTGTTACATGTATATCACACAAGATTCTGTGTAGACAGTCTACATAATGAATTGCTCCTAGCCAGAGATGCTTATGTATGTGCAACAAGGGTACAGTAGGTAGTTGGGAGTTAAAAGATACAAGCAAAAGATGGATCCCACAGGCTCAATATTTATAGAAGGCCTGATAACAATTCACAAACTTGTGCTAGCCACAGAAAATGATGGCTTCTCTCCTCCAACACACATACAAACAATTATATGCTTCCAAAACAACGGCATGCAAATGTCTTTAATCATTAAACCACATTGCCTGGACAATGTAAATTCAGTTTCATTCAGTTACATATAAAAACTATCAGTAATACATGCATCATTCTAGATACAGCTATATGGTACGTGTTTGTGTTTCAATTATATAATTCAAAGTTCCAAATAAGAACAAAATATACAGGTATTTAAATAGTACACAGATCATGAAATTACCTGTTCGAGGCAATGTCCACAGAATTTGGAGAATAAATTGCATCATCTTCAAAAGCATCTTTGAAAACATATGGATTTGTTTTTACATTCCTTCTCCTCTTGAATGGCTGAGAAACAATAAGGTTAGGCTCTTCAAGGTCTTCAACAGAAATTTCATCAACTCCTTTTGGTCGTGGTGTTGAAATAACAGATCTCTGTGGTGTCGATCTGGTGAATGCGGCCTGCATTAAAGAGATGTTTGTTACTAAAGCACCCATATATATATATATAGACACACACACACACACACATACAAACCCAATACATATGGGTGCACTTTAAAATATGAAAGTAACAGGGGCTTATTTAGCTTTCAAATTCCAGTGCCCTATGTATGATGAACAAAAACTGAGTATTCATAAAAAGAAGTCAATTTATGTTAACTAAAAATGGCAGGCCCCTAGTTCAATTAGAAACTCAGTTAATTATGCATGCAAGTTAAATGCTCATAACTGATACCAATAAACACCATGTGTTTCATTACAACAAAATCCCTTATTTTTTTTGCATGATATAATTAACTATGAATGCAATTCAGTAAAATTCAAGAAAATTATGCATGATGGTTGCCAAAGCATTTCTGCACCACCTTCCTTCTTCAGACAAAATCAACAGGAAATGAATGATATTTTTTCTGTGGTTAATTTTGAATATACTGCTTGCTACTGCAGCACCACAGTACACTACATTTTGTCACATATGTGCAGGTGGTTGTCCAAATGGTGTATATAGTGATATGCCTTTTAAGCAATGGGCTGTTATTGAATTTCCTGTGGCAGAGAAGATATCAGAAACAAAAATTCAAAGGCAGTTAAAAGATTTAACAGCATCAATGCTGTTGACAAAATGCACTGTTGGTCACTGGACTTCAAAAATTACAGGTCAAGCGGAACTCAATGATGTGCATTGCTCTGGTCAGCCAACAACAGTCACTCAGGCACTGCTTCAACATGCTCATGAAGTCATAAGAAATGACCCACAGATTACAATCAGAAAGCTTGCGACTGAGGTCTCAGTGTCAAGTGTAGTTTAAACAATGTTAGCAATGCCTTGATATAATCAAAAGCGTGTGCTCACTGGCTTCCACAAAGCCTAACCAAGTATCACAAAACTCTGCAGAAAGAGGTGCAGAGCCCAGTGATAAAATCTTATTGTCATGGATCATCACTGTGGATGAAATTGGATCCAGCATTTTCAACCACAGACAAAAGATAGCCAGTGGAAAGGCACTGTCCAACTTCTCCTTGGAAAGAGAAGTTTAAGGCTACCCTTTCAGCAGGAAGTCATTGTTGCTGTTTTTGAAATGCAGAAGAGGTGATTATGGTAGGCATTATGACACATGGTCAAACTGCTAATTCAGATTTGTACATTCATGCCCTTTCTAAGCATTTCAGGACAGTCTGAGCTCACAAAAAATGTTTCTGGATTTCTCCTTTAACATGACAATGCACCAACACACATAACTTAGAAACCCAGAAAGCAATCACAAAACTTGGATGGACTGTTCTTCCCCACCCACCAAACAGCCCAGACCTTGCTCCCTTAGACTCCCAACTCTTTGGAGCACACAAAGATGCCATCCATGGGAAAAGGTTTGGAGTGATGACGAAGTTATTGAAGAAGTAAAGAAGTGGCTGTGAGTACAAAAGGAGTGATGACGAAGTTATTGAAGAAGTAAAGAAGTGGCTGTGAGTACAAAAATCAACAAGAATGGGGCCACCCAAACATATCCCTCCTTTGCTGTAGTGGTGGGGTGTGAGTGGCCAAATGGATCCTGAGAGCTATGCTGATGGCAGCATAGCTACTGGTAAGGTCTTCCATGCCAGACAGGTCAAAAGCGAAGGAACAAGACAAAAAGTGATATCCTGGCCCTCCAGTAGGGGTGACAACCTCACCCCACAAAAACACACTGTTTCGAAACCTCATGAGTGGCCAGCGGGTGTAATCAGAATGGTGGAACATCGTATATCAAAGAAAGCCCTGCAACAAAGAATTCGCAGCAAAAGCAAGGTAGAAAAATGCAAGAAAAGATGGAAGGATGGAGTTAGAGAAGGTGCTGTCACATTACTTGGCATACAGACTTGGAAAACTAAAGCCACAGATAGAGAATCCTGGAGGCAACATACCAATGAGGCTAAGGATCGATTTTGACTGTAACACCATTGCTGTAGCAGCAGAAGCAAGCAAGGGGATGCACACTCTTGTTTACTGTTGGTGCAAAGCCACTTAAGTTGATGAAGATAACGCAGAAATATGAGGTGTGCCATACCTCAATCTAGTTATCCTACAAGTATGTTATTAGCAAAAAATATTGTGAAGTAAAACTTTTCGGTAGCCTGCAGAGAATAGAAGTACAAGTGAGCATACGGACCCAAAGGAGATTAATGACATGTAACAAAAAGGTGACACAGTACTGTTGCTACTTCAGAGATTATACTACAGTAGTGGCAATTTCTGCTGGATTGCAACCATAATCTGCCTTCCTTGGCCGTACTACCTCACATCTCCCAACAATCAGACAGTTCCACTGTCACTGTACACTGCCTCAGACTGTTCCCTTCTTTCATGTAAAGGTAAATTATACTGAACATTTAAGACTAGACTTACTGTGAAAAGTTCAGTACCAACATTCTTGGGTATCAAATTCCTACGTCGATGTTGGAAGTGTTGTTGTTTACCAGGTGACTCTAACACGTCTTCAAAGTCTCCACTTTCTTCAGGAACAGAACTATTATATGACACTGACTTCTGCCCACTGCACGGAGAAATACAACACACAAATTGATGAGTTCTCTGCATTATGTTCTTGACAACAGATCCAACAATTACAATTAAACTGCAATAATTTACTGACAGTACAATCCCAAATGTGGGCCAGAATAGAACAGTTGGTATTGTGACTTGCAACAGGCTATATGGTCTGGTGATCAGATCCTGGAAGAGATGAGATTTTCTGCACCCATCCAAAACGGTCCTGGGGCCCACCCAGCCTCCTGTACAGTGGGTACAAGATCTCTTTCTTGGGGGTAAAGCAATGATGACATGGCACTATCTATCCCATTTACAGCTGAGGTTAAAAGAAAGAGTACAGCTACACCTCTACTCCCCCTCTGGGCCTTCAAGTCCTGTTCTAGGTTGGACTTTACTTTTACAATCCCAAATAATACTACATAATACAAATGTATTAAAAATGAATAGTATAAAATCAGAATCGTGTCTTTCCTTCCCAGGTGCAGTGAATATAAAAAAATGACTACTGAGCATGTAGGTGTGTACCTTTGCTTAGCTGAACGTAGGTTGTAAGTCCGATCCAAGTATTTTGTCCATCTAGGTGTCAGGGTAATATTCAACACATCAGTATTATCACTTAACATATGTTGTGGCTGTATGTTTGCTGGGGTTGCAGCCATGGAATCCAAGTGATGAACCACACTTTTATCAACTGTACAGTACAAAACAGCATAAAATAATGTAGTAAACAAGGAAATTAACAAGCAATAAAACCACATTCACTACTGACACAATGAACTCTACAGTTCTGACGGATCACACTGTAGAACAGACAGTTTCTGTAATCATACTACACACTGCAGTCACAAAAAAGCCTAACATTCCATTCTTGATGACCAAATCCTTTAAATTCAGTGTAATACCAGGAAAAAATTAACAGTGATCTTTAGTGCGTATGCCAAGATTATTTAAATCTGACAAATAAGTTGAGGTGTTGTAATGGACTGCCATGCTAACAGACTTGACTCTGTATCCTGCAAGGTCATGTGACATAACTGTGCTTCTAATAACTTTGATTGAATTAGCTAATCAAAATGAAAATGTGTGAAGGTTTTTACATTATAATTTCTAATCATACACAGTCACAGCTGGGACAGCTGAGTTAGTAAAGTGACTAGGTTACTGGCTGGATGACCAAGAACCATGTTGTTATGTGTGACATCCCACTGTGATACAAAGATAAAGGGAGGAATGGAGACAGTCAGTGAAAACTAAATTTTGCAGTGATTTAATATATATTATACTGACTAAGTGGGCTGAGTAGTGTAGTCAGTATAGCGACTGGATAGGGGCTGGACGGTCCGGGGATCGAATCCCGGTGGGGGCGAGATTTTCCGCACCTGTCCAGACCAGCCTGGGGCCCACTCAGCCTCCTGTACAATGGGTACCAAGTCTTTCCCAGGGGTAAAGAGCAACCAGGGCATGATGGTGACCACTCACCCCCTTCTAGTGCCGTGGTCAAGAAAGAGTAGAGGTATACCTCTACTCCCCCTATGGGTCGTACAGCCTGTACACAGCCCCAGTGACTGTATAAGGGTGCACTTTACTTTTACTTATACTGACTACAATAATAATGGTGTTGCAGTTAAGGATCTTTCTTTTGATAATTTTAAACTGATTGCTGTATGAAGCCTGATTGGCAGGTAGAATCTTTATGTGTAACATCCTATTGTGATGTACAGATAAAAACAGGAATGGGGGCTGTCAACCACAACAGTACTTCACAGTGACTTAAAACATATCATGCATAATATAAGTTTTGATTCTCAGCAAAATAGGAGATTATTCCATTCTGCAAATTGTCGAGTCCAACTCTGGAAACTGCCCAACCTCCTACTTGATTGGCACCAGAGGATCATTAACCAGAGCCAGAAGTCCTCAAAGGGTGAATCTGGCCACTCAAGTCCACTTCGTGCGCAGTTTACCTCTTCTACCCCACATGCCTTCCATGGCACACAGAATGAAAATTTCACCTTTTATTTCACAACTACCATGAGGTCAGACACTTTATTCCAAACATAGTCTATGTCTGACAGGCAGGTCCTTGGCTTAATATTTCTGCTATGGATTGTCTGCTTAAGAAGCAGTTTATGAACACAAAAGGCACTGTAATATGTTCTCTATTTTCCTAATCACTACCATCTTCTTCCTGCATAACTGCTGAAGCCTTGGTTTGATCACAGACCAGTCCATGTGGATCTGTGGTGGGCAAATTGGGGCTACAGCAGATCATTCTCAGAGTACTTTGTCAGTATCATTCCACCATTGTTCCACAATTATATTTCATTTTCCTGCCATCAATGATAAATGATTTCTGTAACTTCCAGTACTATTAAATAAAACACTTCTCTCTACTCTGCCCCCTCCTCACACAACAAACACACACACACATACACAATACACACTCAAACACACACAACACACATACACTTACTTTCTCTCTCTCTCTCTTTTCTCTCAAGCAATGACTTACTGTGTAGGCTACGCATACTGGGTAGTGATTCATCTTGAAGAATATTAGAATGTATACGATGAGAAGACCTAAGCACTCTTCTGGGCGATATATTACCATCACTCAGCCGATTATGGGAGTAACGTTTACGTAACACTCTCTCACTCTTTTCCATTTTGTTGTATCAGTATTCTTTAGTGTGGTCCTGTTTGACAAAAACATTATGATGCTTATACTATCACCCACAATAGGTAACAAAAACTGGTTGTTTTACATATATATATATATATAATACACACATACAGATATATATGGATGTGTGTATAAAAACACACGTGCACTCACACACACACACACACACACGTGCGCACATGTGTGTGTGTGTGTTTATATACATAGGTATCCCATTTTTTCTGGTTTTATGGACTTTAAAGAGCTCTGTCCCAGTGTCCCACAAAATCTGGTTTGGGATGCCAATGTCCCCTGCTTTTTGAAGTCATAACGATACCATATTTCCAACAATGCGTACAAACATTTAACTTTTAAACAATGGGAGAAGCATCTGCAGCAGCAGGGCAGCCATCATGCAGCCACTAACAGGAAGGAATGAGACTGAGAGAAAAAGATGTGTAGATTAGTCATCACAGACTCTGAAATGCGAGTGTGACAGATGAGGAAACGATATAGACAATAACAAAAAAATAATTAGTAAGTGAACTGAAAGTCTCAGTTTCAGCAGCATTCCTCTTATTATTGCACTTTTTGTATCCAAATGTAGAAACTCTCTGAGTTACTTTGTTGTCCTAACATTAATGAACTACTCTCCATTTTTCATTTGTAATGGATTAAAATGTTGCCATCTAACCATGCACCCTCCCCCCCAACCTGGATTAATGCCAAAAAGTGTCAAGAGTTTTTCACTTTTTAAAAAACAGGATTTCTGTTATGTATAACACAACACTACAGTGGTATAGTCACAAAATATTTTATTTTTTAAGAATAAACACAAAGTTCTCTTTCCAGGCATTATTACTAATTTCACTCTTCCACATATTTTCTAGAAGCATTAAAATTATAGCCAAATGTTCAACAATGACCATGACCATGCCCACCAGCACCACCCCTATAGGAGAGTCAAATGAAGTGCAAAAATGCACCTGGGTATTACAAGAAACATTGACCGATCTTTCTTCATTGCTAAGTATTTGTAAGATTGAAGCACCTTGGGATTTTCAGCCTCTATGCCCCCATCTGGTGCCTCACAAATTATTGCTCTTTAACGACATGTTAAAGAATGAAAATACACAAATATTTTCAGCATCACTGTATTGCTACCTTTGTGTTCACTGTCCCATGGAAAATTGTACGTAGTCAAACACAACTGTGTCATATGAGGTGTATTTAGTGACTATATAATGGACAACTACATGTTTTGGCCTGTACTGGCCATCTTCGGGTTGTCTTAGGGGAACTTAAGATCTTACTATAAGCATGCACGTGCATGTGGTATACAGATCTCTACATATGGGCCTTATTAGCAAAAACAAAAAACAAAAACAGTAATCTAATGAAAACAACACAAAACAAAAGCAGATACAGAAAACTAAAGCTATTGTGGGGGTGTGCTCGGCAGGTATGAGGTTCTGTAGTCGTGCGGAGGCTTGTTCTCCGTCCTTCTCCTCAATTATGCTGCGTTGTGGGGAGCTCGAGTGGCCTTGGGTGCGAGATTCCCTTGCCTATGGGGACAGAGATGTGTGTGTGAGTAGGGTGGTAGATTATTCTAGTCTAGTTATGCGTGGGAGGATTCCTCTGTATTAGGAAATATAAATATATGCGTTATTTTCCTGTGTACACACAGGAAAATAGCACATGGCAACACAACAGTGAGCGCCGTCACCCACATGAACTCACACCCACCAAGGGATAAGACCAGAAAGAACGGGAACACACTAACACCCAGAGCATAGGTAAGTTCCCACCTATTTATATTTCCCAATACAGAGGAATCCTCCCACGCATAACTAGACTAGAATAATCTACAACCCTACTCACACACACATCTCTGTCCCCATAGGCAAGGGAATCTCGCACCCAAGGCCACTCGAGCCCCCCACAACACAGCATAATTGAGAAGAAGGATGGAGAACAGGCCTCCACACAACTACAGAACCTCATACCTGCCGAGCACACCCCCACAATAGCTTTACTTTTCTGTATCTGTTTTTGTTTTGTGTTGTTTTTATTAGAGTCCTGTTTTTGTTTTTTGCTGTTGCTAATAAGGCCCATATGTAGAGATCTCTACACCACGTGCGCGCACATGCTTATAGTAAGATCTTAAGTTCCCCTAAGACAACCTGAAGATGGCCAGTACAGGCCGAAACATGTAATTGTCCATTATATAGTCATTAAATATACCTCATGTGACACAGTTGTGTTTGACTGCATACAATTTTCCAAGTTCCACACACACACAATGGGGATGACACACTTCCTAGATTACTGTCCCATGACTAGAGTTACAGACATTATGAAGGACCTTGGGATTTTCAGCCTCTATGCCCCCATCTGGTGCCTCAGAAATTATTGCTCCTTAACGACATATTAAACATTGAAAATACACAAATATTTTCAGCATCACCATATTGCTACCTTTGTGTTTACTGCCCCATGACTAGAGTTATGGACATTATAATTTTCCTTGCTTCCTTTCCTCTTTTATAAACAACACAACTTTTCTGCGTTGGGTCTATGACAGTATCATATATGACGCACGCTCAGATTTCAAAAATTTTCAAACTGAAAAAAAAAACGCAGTTTAAAAACAAGGAAAAACAGGTCACATATACTCACACTTCTCAACAACAACAAACCCATCACCTGTTTGATGTACCATTGACTGGAAATTATAGATCGATCGTTGATGTTTGTTGTCTGGTGCGGGATTGTCGTGTTGCTTGCAGTTTATGATCCGTGACAGTGCTTGTTCCCAGAATGATCAACCACGGATTATGGAAGAGGATAGAGTGGACGAATCTGTTGTCGTGATATATGGTTATGTTATTCTAACAAACCTATTTTATTGATACAATGAAAGTAGAAAGAAATATGGATGCTCTGAGTGAGGTTGATGCCATTTGTATGAACAATGATGAAGTTTATGTTCCATTAGAGTTTTCCGTAATAAAGACAGAAGCAGAGGTGAGCCTTGCTTCGAGATATTTTTCGTTGTTGTGATGGTGGTTCATTCGTGTGTCTATGCATTTGTATGTACATTCATGTGTTCTACACATGAGGTATTATGTGGTACAAAATAATTGTCTTGAAGCATAATGATTTGTTGGATGTTATGTCATGTAATGTACTGGAAATATAAAGATCTTTCAAAGGGGCATAATTCCTCCCAGTTTACAACACAGAAGACTGGAAGAGCTTGAAATTCTGAAATATCTAAATTTGTACCAGTGTACATGGTGTCATACCAAAATACTTTTTCATAGTTACCACCTTGAGGACTTTAACTTTGATTTGATGTCATTTTTTAAGTGTCTTAGTTATCAAGTATGAGATTTATGTTTGAAGGATGTTTAAGAGACAATGTATGCTTGTAGATTTTACCTCAGATGCTAACTCTAAGGCCTGTGTTCATTATAGGAACCTTATTTTGCCTGAGTCCCACAAGGAGAGAGCCTGGATAGCGTACTTGGTATAATGACTGCACTATGGGCTGGATGGTATGGGGGTTCAATGCCTGTCAGTAGCAAAACATTTTTCTCTCTTCCAAAATTACCAGACTGGGGCCCACCCAGCTTCCTGTTCCATGTGTATCACATAGTGGGGTACTTGCGTGTATGTGGGGGGGTAGACAGGGGTTTGAAGTTCACTATCAACATCCATGTAGGACGGAGTTTAAGAATGGGTGGAGCTATACCTCTGTTATATATCATCAATGTTACAGAGTGTGATATCACCACATCTGTTTTCATTCACATACATGTAGTGAGCATGCTCCCAGCAGAAGATATTGCACCCTGTATCATGTTTCAGGACTTTATATGTGAAGAGAGAATATTTTAGTGTGAAAATGTCTTGTATAATTTTTTGCACACACCTGCCTGATTTTTTGGAGCTGTGCATTGGTGATATTTTAATGTTGGAGGTTTTAGTGTTAAAATCAGCTGTTGTGAATACTGCTGTCTGTGTGGCATAATCTATTGAGCATGAGAAATGTCATCTAATAGAATTTTCTTATATTTGCATTTTTATGGCAGAACATATATACAATGAAAGTTGAAAGTGCTGTGGATGTTCAGAATGAAAAAGATCCCATTGCTGTGAACACTGATGTTCAACTTCCTTCAGCATTTTCCATAATGAAGGCTGAATCAAAGGTGAGCTGTGATTTCAGGTGCTATATTTTGTGTTGTTTCAAATGTTTGTTGTATGTGTTCCTTTGCATGTGCACTGTACATGTTGTATATTAAATGACATTGAATTAATCTCTTGAAGAATATTGGTGCATGAGATGTGATGCAGTGTAGCCTTATAGGAATTTACAGTTATTCAAAGATCCATAATGCCTCCCATCTTGATAACAGAAAATCTGGAAGCAGCATGTTCCTCTGAAAGTCCCCCAAGTTTGTAGCAGTACATAAGGCATCATGTAACTTAAGACTTTTTCACATTCAACACCATATGAGCTTTAATTCTGAAATAATGTCACATTTGAAGTGTTTCTGTATTAAAACATGAAACTGCTATTTGAAATATAATAAACATATAGACACTTATATATATATATATATATATATATTGATACTGAATGTGATAAGTTTACTTAACAGACTGTGTTCATTATTATTATTATTATTTTAATCATCATCTTTGTTATCACATGTATGCAGGTTATTTACAATTATATACCTGAAATAAACCATGTTTCTAGGGTATACAGTGTTGCAGCAGTTCTGTATTTACAATTTTTGCTACATTCAATGTTATTTTGCAGTGCTATATGTTGTGTACTTTCACACTAGTACTTTCCACAGTATGTATGCAGTGCCCAATATGGCTGTTTTTTGCAGTTCCTTAATTTCTTGCTTTCCTGGTAGGTTGCTCAGGTACTGTCTGAGTGATTTTGAAATGGTTCCATTTGCCACTATTATTACCAGTATCACTTTTACTTGGACATTCCACAAGTACTGAATTTCTGTTATGAGGTCTTTATATTTTTAAATCTTCTTAGCTTCTTTCTTGATCACATTTCTGACTCCCAGAATTACAACATCTATTAACATGCATGTTATCATGGATTATGATGTCATTATCATTATTATTATTATCATCATCATCATCGAAGGACTGGTGCGTAATGAACTTGACCTTCTGGGGTTCGAGTTCCTGCACTGACAAGAGACTGTTCTTTTCTCCAAAAAATCCACACTGGGTCTAGGGCCCAACCAGGCTATTCTTTAGGTACTGGGTTTCTTTCTCACGTGAAATTAACCACGTGCCTCCCAGTAGCACTGAAGTTAAGAATGAGTGATGCTGTCCCGCTTATGCCTCCATGACATCAGTAAAGACAACTTTAATATTCTTTTCATTCACACAGAGTTAGTGAGCTTTGCTTCCAGTGCAAGATGTTCTCCCATTAATCATTTATTAAGAGAGATTGTCAGATGCCATTCTGATGAAAAATATTTGGATCATTTTCTGGGTATGCCTGTCATATTTCTGGAGCCCTGCATTTAGGATATTCTCATTTTAGACATTTCAGTTTGGAAGTGGTTGTAATGCATGCATCCCTGTGTTTTGCAAAGAAAATGTAATCTAATGGAATTTTCCTTTTCTTTAGATTTCATTACAGAACACTGATACAATGAAAGTAGACAATGATGTGGATGTTCAGAGTGAAGAAGATCCCATTGCTGTGGACACTGATGAGGGTTACAAACCATTGGCATTTTCAATAATGAAGGCCAAATCAGAGGTGAGCATTATTTTGAGATTATTTTTGTGGTGATGGTTCATATGTGTGTGTATGTTGTAAGCACATGTATGTATCTTATATGTGGTGTGACTTGACATTCAGTTGTGTCTTGAATATTACTGTTTTGTGGGATGTGATGAGTGTAGCTTACTAGAAAATTACAGACATCTCAAAGCTGCATAATGTTCCCATCTTCATAGCAGAAATTATGGAGATAGGATGTTCATGTGAAATGTCTTTTAATTTGTACCAGTGGACTGAGTGTCACATATCTGAAGACTCCTTATATAACAAATTATTAATATATGTCAGCACAACAATTATTTATTGGATCATACAAGCTACATGTTTTGACCTGTTAACAGGTCATCATCAGGCCTCCAGCAGAATAAGTCAAAGGTGCTGTTAAAATAATGGGATCCCAATATTTTGTACAGTGTAAACAAATATAAAATTTTATATTTGTTTATAATTGTACAAAATATCGGGATCCCAATTTTTTAACAGCACCTTTGACTTATTCTGCTGGAGGCCTGATGATGACCTGTTAACAGGTCGAAACATGTAGCCTGTATGACCCAATAAATAATTTTTGTGCTGACGTATATTAATAATTTGTTATATACTTCATTAGAGCACTTCGTGATGCCCTCCCTAAAAAATGAAGACTCTTTCTCAGTCATTGCCATGACAACTTTATTTCTGAATTAATGCCACATTCAGACTTTTTCAGTCAGCATAGGCATTTAATAGGCAACTGCATGGGAATGAACCTGAGACATTTATTTACAAGGCTGTATACATTAGTATTTCTGGAAGAGTATCAGTCATATGTGCTTCATGAGTTTTCTTACAACCCAAGACATTACCCCTTTTTTCACTTTTCAGTTCTTCTTACATGTAGGGAATGTTATGTATAATTTTTATGTGAAAATATTTGTTTGTTTTTGGCATATTCTGTGGCTGGAGATTTACATGTTATATTGGTATGGTAGATGTTTCAGTATGGAACCTGCCCATGTTCCTGCTGCCTTCTCTTGTCAATATGTATGGAGCAATAGAAGTGCCATATAACAGAATTATCTGTTACAGGAGAGCATTCCTACAATGAAACTAAAGAATGCTAATGTGGAGCATCCATATCAATGTGACTGTTGTAGAAAATCATTCAGTGGAAAGGGTGCTTTGAAGAAACACCTACAGGTGCATGGTTTGGAGCATCTGTATCCCTGTGATGTATGTAGTAATTCATTTTTTACAAAGGGTGACTTGAAGAAACATCAACGCATACATGAGCGCCCATATGTCTGTGTTGTTTGCAATAAGTTGTTCAAGTGGCGGTGTCAATTGCAAGTACATCAACGTGTACACAGTGGGGAGTGTCCATATCGATGTGATGTCTGTAATAGATCATTCAGCATAAAGTGCAGCTTGAAGAAACATCTACAAATACATAGTGGGGAACGTCCCTATTTGTGTGACGTGTGTAATAAGACATTCATTCATAAGAGTGTTCTGAAGACTCATCAACGCATACATAGAGGGGATCGTCCATATGTGTGTGATGTATGTAATAGGTCATTCATTATACACAGTCATTTGAAGGTACATCATCGCATACATAGTGGGGAGCGTCCTTATCCCTGTGATATTTGTCAAAAATCATTCCGTGTAGTTGGTAGTTTGCAGAAACATCTACGAGTACATAGTGGGGAACGTCCATATCCCTGTGATATTTGTACAAAGTCATTTAGTGTTTTAGGTAGCTTGCAGAACCATCTACGAACACATAGTGGGGAACGCCCGTATCCCTGTGATGCATGTAGTAAGTCATTCCGTACTCACAGTCATTTGAAGATTCATCAACGTCAGCATAGTGGGGAGCGTCCATTTCACTGCCATATTTGTAAAGCATCGTTCATTGTTAAGAGTAGTTTGAAGAAACATCTGCAAATACATAGTGAGGTTCATCCATAACCTTGATGTTTGTGTCATTCAGTCAGCAGTCATTTTAAGGTACATCAACAGATCTATACTGGGCAACCTCCATGGTGGGGATATCCATGGCTGTGTGAGGTATGTCATAAGTGGACTTGGGAATTATGGCCCTTTAGAACTGCCATTTGTTGTGTTGAATGCAAACAAGTACGTACTTCAGAATGTGAATACTTTAAGAATCTGAATTAATGTTGGGCCCCTGGTATTGAATCATTACTTTTATTTGTTTCAAATAATAATGACTGTCAGAGTCAAGCAGTCACTGTGATTAATGTTGGTGATTGATATGAAATCTGCATCCTTCTCAGATTTAATGCGGAGGAGACTGATCCACTACTGTTACAAGTAGCAGTGATTTAAAATTACATTACATATATCACCTTTCCCACATTTCAAATTTTTGTAGGATTTGAGAAATTATATGCAACCAGCCTGACAAAATGTGATTTTACACTTCTAAATGGCTGTGCCATGGTCAGATGACTGTCATCAGCGGTCTGGGTTTGACCCAAGTACAGATCATGTGGGATTTCTAGTGGACAAAATATGGATTGTCTCCTAGAACTTACATTTTCCCACTGTCACTATCACACCATGACTTGCTCACAGACCCACTCAACTTCAGTGCTGTTAATAGAAGAAGTGGACAGAGCCTAGAGACTGTTAAAAAGCCCTTTCTATCAAACACACAGGAGTATAGGATGGAAAAGAAGTTTCACTGTATTTTTTGCTTTGCAGGGTAAATGCACGTACCTCCTTTTGGGGTATTATGTAATGTCCGTGTTGTATAATATTGGCAAAGATTATAGGTTACACAAATTCAGAAGGTTGTTCTTTCATGTGCAAAGAAGGCAAAGGAGCTAAATGTATAATTGGGTTAACTCCAAAACATTTGAACTTCCTTAATCATGAGCAAGTCAGTTGTGTTTTGCCAGTGCTGTTTAAAATACCGAAAACATATCCATGCAAATATGTCAGTATCAACCCACATAGTATTTCTGCAGCACTGAAATATGAAGTTCATCCAGAATCTTCAATCTGCACAAATTCAACATGTCAGATTAACTTACCACATACCTTAATCACACATTAATATTGCAGACATTCTACAACATTTTTAATTAAATTCTTTTAATTCTCTTCATGCTCCTTACTTCATAAACTATAATGTCAAAACCAACAGTGCACACATAACCCCACCTGCATCCTAAATATGTCTCAACATTTTCTATTTTTATATTTTAATGCTTTCCCTCTATACTTTCACATGATATTTGCCCTGCCTTAATTTTTAATATTTACTTTCACTTTTTCTTCCAGAATCATCATCCAACCTACATTTCCAAATACCACACCTCTTTTCTGAAAACTCAATGCATACAATTCTTGGGGCAAGTGCAGTACTGGTCGACCACACTGTATTCATCAGAGATTATGTAGACCATACTAGATGATTTGTGATCTAGATGTCTACTTACTTACTCCATGGTGCAGAGTCCTTCTTGAGAAGCTAACTGGTTTGCAGCTAGTCAAGAAATTCCCCGCATTTCATGGAACACAAAGGTTCATTACCGCACTCACAAGCGTCCGCCACCTGTTCCGATCCTGGGCCAACCCAATCCAGTCCACATACCCACATCCCACCTCCTGGAGATCCATCCTAATATTATCCACCCATCTACGCCTAGGTCTCCCCAGTGGTCTCTTTCCCTCCAGTTTCCCCAC
>Ga0123352_10008278_pt1 | contig 16181 bp, 7 predicted proteins | sample TergutLab28metaG_FD_89700 | JGI IMG/M metagenome (GOLD analysis project Ga0123352, IMG submission 89700) | Labiotermes labralis P1 segment gut microbial communities from Petit-Saut dam, French Guiana - Lab288 P1 | ecosystem: Host-associated > Arthropoda: Insects > Digestive system > Gut ... | reverse complement strand
TGTTTTAATTATTGGATTTTAACATTAATCGATATTGGTGCATTAAGTTGGAATAATAAAAATACTAGAAATCAAAAATGCACGGTGAAAACATCAAAATACAGAAGAAGGTTTGTGCTTCACATGTTCTGTATCCAGCATCTACTTTTTTTATGAATCTGTGGAATATTTAGATAAAATACAAATACAATACAGTCATATGCTTGCATGACTTGTAAAGCCTGACATATTACATCAGAGTATTGGCTGACACATAAAATTTTGTTAATACCATAACCTAGGTGCATGGGGCAAGTGCCCGTCTTCAGAAACTTACAACAACTCAACCTGGCACAAAGTGCCCTGCAGTGTGTGTGGAACTGAATGGTTCGTTACTTTGTTCAGTTGAACTTGCCTGTTACTCCTGTCCTGAGTCAAATTAATCCAGACTGTATTGGATCAAGTTTTTTAAGATCCATTTTAATATAATCCTTACATAGGCTTAAGTCTTCCAAGTGATCTCTTCCCTTCAGGTTTTCTGATTAGAATTTTGTAAGCATTTCTTATCTTTTCAATATATGCCACATGTCCAGCCCATCTCGCCTGTCTTCATGTGATCACTAATAATTTTTGATGAAAAATGCGTAGTGTATAGCTCCTTATCATGTTCTGGTAGCAGTTAAAGTGATTTTGTACTATCAAGAGTAGCAATATGAGAACAAAGAATACCAATACAGCAAATTTTCTTTATAATCTGATGTTGATTTTGAACTAATATACAGAGCTGTTGCAGTTACATATTATTAATTATATTGATGTGTTACAGGTAAGCACTCTTCATGACTCCATACAATGCAGTGTATGTGCTGAAGACAACTGATGTGTATTGCTCTTTGTATATATTTTGTACAAATCTTCTGTAAATGTTGGAAGCTGATTGGCTTATTAGACAGTGGGGGAGGAGGAGGGGGCATGTATCAGTCACTACTTGGTGGTGCCACCTGGATCATGGAGGACGAATAATCATGTGATGTAGTAGTTAGATTTCAGAGGTGACCTCTATAAACTGCAAAGCCAGGGGAGTCACCTTCCATTGTGCATGAATGAACAATTTGTTCAAATAAAGAGTCAGGCCAAGATACCCAGAATCTAAATTGCATGCAAGAAGAGCAGCAACAGAGGAACTAAACTTGTGACAAGAAAAAATTCAGTAGGTTTTAAATGTAACATACATTGTAATTTCCATTTCAGACAAGCGATGATTAATTACTAATAAAAAAATCCTACACAGCCACACAACTACTAAATGTTTTGCAGATTTTAATGTTTTATATGTATTTTAATATAATTGTTAGTATTATGGGATCCTATACTACATGACTGCACTGCATGTACCTTAAATTTCTGTAAAATGGCCAGATGATGTTTGGAAAGACTGTAACGTGACTCTATTAAAATAAGGAAAAACTAAATATATTATTGTGTTTGATGGCAGCTATAAACAATTTGTGTATCTTGTAAAGTAGTTCCTGATGTTGCAGAAATCATGGTGCTTCAAAACACTGAGAACCACTCATCCAGTGACAGTGTTAAATCCCAGAAGATGTTGAACCAGTAATAACAGTGCTGTGAGACCTCAAATCTCACAATTATTTGATGAGAATTTTTCATCACAGAAATTAAAATGAATCTGATGTAAATAAAACAAAGAACAGAAATAGAAACTCAGTATTAAGGAAGGCAGTTTAACTCAGAGAATACAGCCCATTTAGCTTTCCTGAAATTTTCGTATGGACCTCATTCTGCATGAGTAACACCAGTCACTGCAACCCTGAAATGTTGTGTGGTGACATATGATAATAACTAAAAGTCATGAGATGTTTTATATGATATCAGATGTAATAGACTATCACAATATATGAAAAGAAACAATTTATTGTCTGAAGTATATCTGATACAGTGTTCCTAACACTAACTCTGTGCTTGTTTTCAAGTGACTGTCACTGACTGAGTACTTTGTTTAAGATTGGTGGCAAGAGTTGAGCTGAAAGTTGGGTTAGAGAAAGAATGAACATAGATATTCCCCCCCCCCCGTGTATGCCTTGCAGGTACCTGCTTTGTGTGTGCTCTCCCCCACTCACACCAATCGTCACATGTGTTCTGCCCTCCTCTGTTATGAATTTCCACTTTCAAATTACATAAATTGATGTTTTTAAAATAAATAAATTATATTTATTACATAATTCATTGTTCATATTTTATTAAATGTAATGGCTACCAATAACAACATTTAATAATAAGGAAGTTAACAAGACACTATATGCAAGCCAGGGTGATGAGCCTCAGTGTTGACAGAGGGATAGTGTGGATTGTAGGTAAAGTGAGGAGCAGGTTACTAGCTAAAACCCCATAGCCATGTTCATTCTTTTCTTGACCCAAGTATAGGTTGCTAGTACCAGTTACCTGAAGACAAGATTAGAGCCAATTCCCAAAACATTGCATACGTAAAGTATAATTCAGACAGTAAGCAGTGTTCAGTGTAACACTGTTGTAACAGATAGATGAAATTCACAAACGTCTAGAGACCCTACACTCTTCTACAATCAGTGCCAACCTGTAGAATTTTATGGATATTAAGCTTTCCACCTTCACTGTGTCTTCATGGTGAGGTGCCTAGGAGTGGTGGTAAATTCAGACCTGCGCCTAAAATATGAATAGAAAAATGTCGCTACCATAAACATGTTCCAGAAATGAGAACATTGATGAAATATTAAACATTTTTTTAGTTTTATCAGTTGTGAGAAATGCTTATGTTTCTGTGGCATGCTTATCAAATAAATATGCCACGTTTCTTCCATGTCTGTTGTCACTTCTAAGACAATTGTATATTTTTGTTTCATAGGTGATAGGATCACAGGTGTTATTGAAGTAAAACCACGACTTCTTCTACCTGGAATGCGAGCTGTTTCTGCTGTTAAGGACATAATAATCAAGAGACAACGTTCAAATGACATTAAGGAGCTGCTGTCTGCTGGAGGAACGGGAAATGGGCCTCCATTCCCATGCAGCCGGTGTGGCCGCCTTTACTCCCACAAATGTAACCTCATGCGTCACTTGCGTCTCGAGTGTGGTGTTGGTCCAAGATTTGCTTGTAATTGGTGCAGCAAGAAATTCAAACACCGACATCACTTACGTGACCACCAGCGCACACACTTGCACCTTCAGTTGCCACACAATTCCATATAGTGGTGCCAGGTAAAGTAGCACAGTGGTTTCTCACAACTGTTGTTTGTAATACTGCAAGTCATCTGGAAGCAATATGTTGGACTTGTACAGTAATATATCGGACATGTATTGGAATATCTCGCAATTTCGAAGAATTTTCATAGAAATCTAAAGGTATGAACAGTTTATGGAGGGTCTGTGTAGAAGTATTAAAATTTTGAGACACTTATAATGCTCGTGTTAAGTACATAAATATTTGAATTTGCTTGACCCTCTGAAGCTTGAAATTCACCCAAATAATATTTACAAATCCAATTTATTCCGCATACAGAAACGAGTATCCATTGCACAGGTGGGTCAGTTAAAAGTGTTTCAAGTAAAGTCACTATTTCAGGACCCACATAAACCACACAAACCTGGGGCAAAGTGCAGGGTCTTTGGTTGACTAAGCAGGTGATATATATTGAATTTATGTCAAATGTCTTTAGGGGGTTTTCATATTATGCTGAGGCAACTTTATGGTAATAAAAGCTGTGTGTGTTTGCCACCTTCCATATGGAGAGAGTGAATTACAATGGCAGGTGATATATTGAAATTATGTATAAACATTTTTAATTTGTTGGTCTTTTTAAAAGATTTTATGTGTCTGATTAATGCATGGAACATATAAAACTATTGAAACTATGTTTGACTTGAAATGACTTATGTTCACTGCATAAATTCCTTTATATAAGAGCATTTGCCTTCCACTTGCTTGTGGGTTGTAATCTTTTGTGATGAGCTTTTTTCTAGAACTACATTCTTCCATTTTGTATTTTTGTCATCACTTATAAATACAGCTGTAAGAGCCAGATGTTTAGTGTTGTGTCAATAGATGGGAGGTCTTAGTTATTCTAACTGTTAAAAACACACCAAAGTTATTCAGAAAATAGGGATGGAATTCAAAGGGACATATGTTGCCTTGGAATGGATAGTGTAACATCTTTTGAACTGACTGACTTTGAAAATCTCTTCAGTACTGATGGAATATAGAGTGAACCACTGGATGCTGTCTAATTCTGCTTTTCCAGTTTAAAAAATTCTGTTCTCGGGATTCATATGCACCCCTCCGTAGATGTTTGAAGTGTTCACTGACTGTAACTGAAAATCAACAAAGTTTTCAGTGTCATTATAATCTTTTAACATGTACAGTGCCAAAGGAAAGAAGGGAGGAGATTATAAAATTATTTAAAGAAATTGTTTACTCTTGCAAATATAAACAAATATACACAGTTGTATTTTGTGCTATAGAAAGCTGACTGTTTAAAGTGTGGCAGGGAGCATTTAATTTTATTGTGTATCATATTAGACACATCAAAGGGTTAGTGTCCTCAATAATATAATTACTTGATCATTAGGTTGCATTCATTTTACCACTTTCTTGTTGCCTCATTATGTGTACTCAAGTGTTGTGAATGTATGAGTATGTATTCTAGATATCCTGAGCAGGTTTTGTGTCCAGGTTTTCCTAAAATTCTTTGGTGTTGCAACCCATGGTGGAAACATGCTTCATGAAGTGACTTCAGAAGGTAAGGATTGTACACCACACTTTTTGCTTGTCTTCCTTTGCTGTTCTGGACCTGTGATTTCTGGGCACACTGTCTTTTGCATTGTGATACTGCAGCTTAGTAGACAGGTACCTGTGTTTCAGATGAATCTGCCCTGCAAATGTAGGCAGATTGTTTTTCTGTAATGTTGGTACCTCCAACTCAAACTACATATCATCTTGTTCAAGAAGACCAGAAAATTAGTACTCAGTTGTGTGATTACATTATATTGGAGTTCTTCATAACAGTGAAGATTCCTTCTGCATTTCAAATTGGTTACCCCAGTCAGCAGCTTTATTAAAGTACAACATTTTCCCTAGAGTTTCAGTGGTGAGTGCACAAGCTGAGGAATTAAAAGGATGTGGGTTGGATTCTAGCCACCTATAGTCTATGATGTTTATAATAGGTAAATAATATTCAGATTTCATACCGGTATATATGCAGTTCTTTTTTGGTGATACATTGTGAGAAAACCAGAGGAAACAGTTATTATACTAAAAAAAGAAGCAGTTTAAAGAGTAAATTATCTAGGTTTGTTTAGTTGGCATTTGAAATTATTACATTTTTATGTGTTTAAGATATTTTAATGTACTGTAACGCTTGATTACATAGTTTTAAAATTGGATAATTCTGTTCAGGGTGAATGTAAGAAATATTAAAACAGGCTGGTAATGTTATCTTCATGTCTCTACATTTGGAGACTTAAAAGATACAAATCAGATGTAGAAATAAGAAAAAGTGAACTGGATAAGCGCTACATTTTTGTAGATTGTGAACTTCATTGAATGACAAACAGGCTGTAAATTAATCCCTAACAGGTTAATCTGTTGTTGGTAGATGTGATATGTGAATCGCTTCATACTTGCTACGTTGTTTATTACATTACCTCCCACAGTGCAAACTGTTCAACTAATGGATGATCTAGTCACAGCATTTCAAGCAAATAACAACAAAAATTATGTTATTTATTTTAAGCATTATTCTGTATGTCTAAGCCGGTCTTTTCTTGCATATGACTGGAATCTAGAAAGGAACTGTTGTAAGCAAAAGAAATAGAAAATACATGAATTCAATTGAAAACTAAACCCAGAGTTGTGGCAAGCTTAAGAGCCTTAAATTTCTACATACTGTATTATATGTACTGTATATAACTTATTGCATGTTAGAAGATGTTGGAAATGACCTTCTTAAATTCTCAGTCATACTTGATATTGAAATAACTGAAACACTGGAGAACTAAATTTCCTATGACAGGTCTCAAAGAATTTTTTTCCTAAGTAGGTTTCCACAGTAGAAATCCTTGGTGTTAAACTGTACTGCATACTCATGCCCATGATACAGATTTTTGTTAGACTGTGGTTCACATGTGTTACACACAGCAGATTAAACTGGAGTGTATGACAAAGGTAATTCAGTGTAACAATATACATGCTTACAGGACTGGCGGTGTGTGTGTGTGTCATACTGCTGCCATATCAAGTGTGCAGTGTCAGTGATTTCTGTAAAAGAAATTTTCAGAGTATTTAATAGTTTGTTGACCAGGTGTCAAGCATGTCAGAGAGTCTAAGAAGATCATTTCCAGCACCTACTCTAACATGTGGTAAGTTACAGTGTGCATTTTGTATATTATGTTAGGAAATATGGCCATTAAGCCTGCCATTTGTTTGGGTTTCCTTGTTAATAGACCTCCCTGTATTATACTTGTAAATAAAAGCCATTGTTGAGCAAACATAAACATGCTTTTGGACCTTCGAGTTCCACAGGAAGTGGAGAATTTCTAAATTAACTTAGCAAATGAGACAGAAAAAGCAACAAAAAAAGAACATAATTTATAATTAGAGTTATGCAAATAAAAGTAAATGAACTCAGAAGTATATATTCCAGTCTTTGCTTTCCAAGAATGACTGTGCTTTGTTGTGTTAGTTAAGTGCATAAACTTCACATGGTATTAGTTGTTCCTGATGATGATACTGCAAAGTGTCACAGATATTTTTATGTAGAACTGAAATGATTGTCTTAGTCTGAATTTAAAAATGTGTCTTGTTTATTGTTGCTCAATTTTTTAATGTTGTGGTTATGCTCATCTATCATCTGCTATTTTGTGTTGTGATCATTTAGGAGTTCCCATAGAAATACAGTTTAAAGTAGGTTAAATGTGAAAGGAGTTCAAAGTGACTTTCACTCTAACAGTTCATCACACCCTGGGTGTGATATTCGATGTATACCTCCTACCTCAGTCTGTATGTTTGAGGTCATAACAGTTTGTAATAATTTTCCATTACTGGAAACTCACTTCAGAAAACATTCAGTAAATTGTAGTTGAGTAAAATGACTATGTAACTCATTTTGTGGGTAGTTCTTGTTGACCTGAAGCTGTAGTATTTGAAATGATACTCAAAATATTTTGATATATATATCTTAATACAAGGAATTAGAACATATTAGAGATATTAATATTATATATTGTTGTGAAAGTTGTGGGAGGCAGAATGAACTCGATGAGCTTATAAACCAAAGGTGTACCACACAAGTGTTTGTGTTCAGATTGACTCGTGTTTTTGGGGTGTTTGAGTATACTTTTTCAGCTGCATAAATAGTAGGATGATTTGGAAAGGATGTGGGGAAAAAAGAGTTCTTGACCTGTTTTAAGAAACTATCAAGCGTTTGCCTGGAGGGCTTAGAAAAAGATAACTCAAGGAACCTAGGTGTGGTAGCTAAATTACAGGCCTAGATTTGTGACTTGTAGCTTATGAATACACAGCAAGAGTTTTAATCACTATACATTTTTTTGAGTATTTATGATTTTATGTTTTTTATGTTTTGTTGACCGTGCATCCTGGTATGATCCTTGTAAATAACCAACTTGACACACAATTTTTCATGTATGTTTATTTCTGTTCTCCGCATGTTTCGGGCAGCCATGTGCCCATCATCAGGAGAATTATTGTGTCAATGCGACACCTGGTTTATGTCACTCTGTGTAGATGACCGTCTGGTATGCAGGTTAACCTGCGTACCAGACAGTCGTCTACACAGAGTGACATAAACCAGGTGTCGCATTGACACAATAATTCTCCTGATGATGGGCACATGGCTGCCCGAAGCATGCAGAGAATAGAAATAAACATACATGAAAAATTGTGCGTCTAGTTGGTTATTTACAAGGATTAATATTTAAACTTAAAATTATTTAAGTCTTATTCATTATTCATGGAATGGTTTACAGCTAACATAATCAGAAAGCAATCAGTGCAGTATTACAGTAACATATTTCTTTTTTCCATGTTTGTAGTCATTTCCAACTTCCTTTGAAATAGCTTTATTAATTATACATAATTCTACTTTTTATTGTGATATTCAGATAACCGGGAATTGTGACGACATATATTTCCAAAATAAGTCTAATGTAGGGGTATCCAACCCTTTTTTTGACAAAGGGGTACAAACATTATTGTGGGCTTACTTACAGGCCACACGTATAAAAATCACAGTAAGTGGTATAGCTAACCTCCTAAGCTACTGTGTAATTTTTATGGCTTATAAAACGTTTACAAATGTTGCTGCAGACTGCATAATACAAACTGGTGGGCTGCAGATTGCCATCCGTGGTTGAAAGGTTTGTGACAAATCAGATTTCGGTTACTAAACAAACCCATATTTTATTTTGTTCAATGTCCAAATCTGGCTCTTCTTGTATCATCTGGATGGGGATAGTGTGGGGAGGAAGAAATGCCTCCTGCTTATTGTATCCTAACATTCTTTTTGTGAGAATAGCAACTACATCAGTGAAGTCCTTGAACATTCTCAGTCTCTTTCTAGTAGCCACAGCTGTTTCGCTCGAGAGATGACAGCACCTTGAGTCATTCTAAAATTGCAGATACTGATGTGCATTTAAAGCATCAAGCAGTGATTGAGTTCTTGGTCACCTAAGGTTTGAAGCCGACTTTTATTCATGAACGTTTGCTCAAAGTGTAGGTGAAGTAACTATCATTGTAACTACTGTTTCATGGTGGGTAAGAAGGAATAAAGAAACTGAAGCAAGTACTGCAGAACTTTATGATGGACCATGGAATGATCATTTCAAGACTAGACTGACAGCAAGGAAAAACCATGGCTCTGGTTTTTTGGATGAAATGTGTGTGTCACTTGTGAATTTTTGGTTCAGGGGACAGCAGTGAAGTCTGACCACTATATTGAAACAGTAATAAATCTGTCGAGTTTATCCTGCAAGGCAACTGTCTGAAGTGTTGATACTCCATGGTAATACCAGTTCTCATACCAGTGCACAAATCCGTGAGGCCACTGAAGAATTTGGATGGACAGTGTTGCTGCACCCACCCATATTCCTGATCTCACACCATCAGATTCTTAACTGTTTGGCCCTTTGGAAGACAGCCTGTGAGGACAAGACGTAGAAGAATGCTATGTGCTGATGACCTCAGAGGAAGAAGAGTGAATTTCACTGGGCAGTAATGCATGCTCTTGTTCAGTGGTGGAAGAAGATTAAAGATGGGGACAATATTAAAAAATAACTGTGCCTTTAGCAATGTCATACTAAATTCTACCAAATTCTTGTGTATCTAACTTGTGGATAGCGTGAAATAAGAAATAGGAGGCATTACTTTCTGACTAACCTCTGTATAAATGAAATCTGATCTGTTGAGTCTGATAACAGAAGCAGATTTACCTGCATAAACCTTGTGTTTGAACAAAGAAGATGTTAGAATGTTGTCCTTGTCTCATTCTGCCGATACAACTTTCATTTTCAGTATATTGTGTCTTTTATAATATTATGAATAGTATTTCTTGTGATAAGAAAAGTTGGATGACTTGCTGTACTGTCTTGTGCTTCCTTGAGCTTTTCCACATTTAAACCTATGAGAAATTCTGTTTGCCATTTCAGTCCCATTGCTAAAATTGGTGACGAGAGAGAGAGAGGGCCTGCAGCATTTTCATAATTCAAAGTTGCATTCCAGACTTTGCCCTCTGCATCTATAATACTTCTGACATCTCATGCACTAGGTGTTACATGGTGTCATGAGATGTTATAATATGACATGTTTAAAAGTTTTACAAAGGTTAAGCAATATTGGACACACTTTTAAATGTATTACTTTGCTAGTGTATGAAACATGTGCCAAAGTTTATCTTAAAATGTAAATATATCAATGTAAGTAGTATTAGGCCAGTAATATTGTTTCTGTATGTACTGTCTTTTGTTTTCCATTGTAAGTATTGTGATATATTCTGGAATCATGTTTTCCTGCATAATTTATGAATACAAGGTTTTTGTAAAGGTGAAAGGTGAAATTTTTTGAGGTAATGACATGTATAATACAAACTCTCATCATCACAGAAAATAATGTTCTTTTTGTTTTAAAATGTCTGATGTTAGATGTATGGCATGGAGTTGTGAATAACACTGTGCTGGTGATTCATTTACTGTTGTGATTACTTCCAGTGACTCAATATTCATACCAGTTTTAACAAAAATGAGTTATTTGGAATAGAAGATATTAAGGAAGGGACATATTGATACATGAACAACCAAAATTTTGCTGTGTATTCTGGAAACAGGCTTAAATCTGAGGTTTATTCTGCTTGTGTAATGCTATCAAAAAGGACTGTTATGATGTTGTGATGAATAAGGATAAGAATAGAGAGGTGATCTTCTGTAAATCTATGGCAGCCAAGACTTGCTTCATCTCTTCATCTCTGGAAACAGACTATAATAGCTTGCCAACTAATTCCCCCTGGCGTAATCAGAATCAGTGTAGGAAGGTTCTTTACTTACAAAAATTATGCAACTCTATGACCATTCCTCATAATACAACTTTAACAGTTTAAAGGACACTGAAATAACTTAACCTACTGCACCAAGAAACTGTGGATTTGTTGGCATGACAAAGAAATTAAAATCAAAATTAAGAAGCCTGTTTCTTTGTTTATTGTTTATTGTAATTATTGTTCAATTGATCCATACAGCATGGGGTCATCACCCAACAGGATATAGAATGTGTCAAAAATTGCATAGCATAAAGTAATACAGAAAACAAGCATAAAAATAGTATAAAGTAACAACTAAATTGATACATCAGTTTAAAAAGCCTTGTTCATGAATTCGTATCCAAGACTATGTCTTTCCATACCTTGCTGGGTGACCTCTATTTCTTTTGCTTGTGGATTTATTTTAGAGTTCAGATTTCGATAATGTATTTCTGTGCATTCTTTATATGTGTTATTGCCAGTTTTCACTACAGTCACATATGTCTTCCACTGTTTTTTGAACTTGGAAAAAGCATTTGATAAATCTTGTGGCAAGAACACCCAAGGAACTATAAGTTTAAGAAGTAAGGACTGAAATATATTTTGGAGCTCTTACTCAATTCAGAAATTAAGGAGAGATATTTTTCCATCTAACTGTGACTTACTCAATTCTAACTGCCTCAATTCACAATAATATCCTGGATGTTTAGTTCAAAGGTTCTGTAATTTGCAAATGTAATGGGAAACATGTTGTTCTTACTTAATGTTTTGTGCCAAATATGTTTATAATGGAGGTTAATGTGATGTGATAAAATTAATTCTTAATTTATTGATAACGGTGTGATATGTAAGATTAACATTGTTGTACACATTTTAATGAAGTGGCTATCAGACAGTTGTTGCTACTTTACCATGATATGATATGATATGACTGAGTGTTAACTCTTTGTTGCTGTACTTTGGTTTATCTGGAACCACTGTATACGTCATAGCACCTAGCAACTTTCAATCATTTTATGTGTTTGGATTTTATAGTCTAGGCAATCTTCAGTTGTCTTCCATGTTCTCCTTTCATATTCAGGTACAATAACCTAGTTATGGCTTTCACTGTGGCATGGCTGCAGCTTCAAATCTTGCCAATTGCTTGGCAGATTATTAGTATGTACATTATATTCCATGACCACCACATAACCACTTTTCCGTATAAGATTTTTCGAATGATGAAAATAAATATACCCTGTTGTAAGGCACTTTGTATGACATGCTGGGACAGAGTGGAGTAAAAAATTACCCATAGGCCTGATTGGCCCTGACGACACTTCCAAACTCACAGATGGCACCATATTAAGACTGCTGAAACTAATGTTTAAAATATGTTTTCTGTTAGGTCCAAGGATCTTACAGAAATGAGTATTAAGATTATGGACTTCTGGTCTATGATGCCATGTTTTGGTAGGTGGAGACTAAAGTTTCATTGGAACATGTTACCGCTGACTTCAGGGTTTAGAGATCCATAAGTTGGAGGCAGCTGGTTTCTCTGAAACTCTGGTCCCTCTTTACCAAACCATGTGGCATCACATCTCAGAAGACCATAATCTGTGTGTTTTCTGTCTCAAATTATATAATATACCATACATATGTTTTAATTTGCCATGAGGTTAAAATATGTTCAAGAAAATAACACTTCTGTACTGTATTTTCTTTTGTTCGATCTAAACCCCTTCATAACTCATATTAACTATATACATTTAGTTTTCTATATGTACAAATTGGAGACATTAATTGACATTTACAGTGTCAGGTATGTGGCCCATGATGTTTACTGATGCTGGTAATGTGACCCATCAGCCCAAATAATTGCCCATTCCTCTTCTAGATGTACAGACCAAGTACCTAAAAGCTGACTGTGTAGGTATATACTGTATGATGTGTAACTTGTCATGTCAGCTGTTAACAACATATTACATTCATGTTTCATAATACAAGTTCTGTGCACTGTTAATGTCTGTCAGGAGATGGAATATTAGAAGAAACAAACCAACCTCAACCCAGGGTTGTTAATCTGAGCATTGCTAAACCGAAATGTGTTTTATTTTGAATTTGTAAGGTGTTTCTGGACAGAAACTGTTTATGGCTAATTTCTGTCATCTCAGAGCCTTGGTTCCCATCATTTTTCAATTCAGGACTGCTAAAATAACAGTGAGTTCTCGGAAATCTGTGTTACATTGCATGGTGCAAACAGTAGATTTTAGTGCTAATTGTTTCTTGCACATTGAAACTTGTTTATTTACAGTATAAAACTTAAAGTTATTTTAGTACTTCACAGAGAACACGCTGCATTTCCACGAAAATGACTGGTCATTCATTGCTCTGTAGGAAAATAATTACTGTTTATTCTGAGAATAATATGGAACACTTACGTACACTCAAACAAATTGCAGAGTTTTTCAGCCCTAGAGCACTATGGTGTATGGAGATAATGACTGTTTTCTGGCATTAATATCAAAGATTTGTCATAATTGTCCACAGTGGACATTTTCTATTAAAAATTACTCATGAAGACATATGGGATAACTTGTCCAAACCATGTTGATCGATATAACTGCAAAATGATAGTTAATCACAGTTGACTTACATAATGAACTCTGTGGGCTGTAATAAATATGGTTCAGCAGAAAATGTTCAATCGCTAAAAGCCGATGGAAATTGAAATACATCACTAACTACAGAACAGTAAGGTTTTTTGCTGTGGTATATTATTTGCATGTTTTTAGTATAACGCTTACTAAAACTTGTGAACCAGCGGCAATTCCAGAGACCTCTGTTTAGGAAACACTAGTGTTAGGGTATCTAATCTAATGGAAGTATCTCTTTTTCCTAACTAGGTAGAATTATATTACACGCCAGCCATATAGGCCTTGATTTCTGAGCTCCATAACATTTTGCTGCTGCATATAAACCTTCAATTCAGTGACTGGTTAATCTGTGTTATTGCATTTTAAAATTCCTTCCAGTATTCTTTGAATAGTTTGATTCATATGGAGCTGAAAATCTGTGATATAGGGAAACTGTCAATCATTTGGAAGAAAGATATGTTTTGTAATCTCTCTCTGGCTTCATCTTCTGCTAGAAGCAGAGGGTACCCACTTTTGAAGTCTGTCTAAATAACACTGTACTATTGTCACATCACACAAGAAGTCCCATGGATCAACCTCTCCACATGTATCTCCATCTGTTACACTGCCCAGTCCATTGTTATGTCCATCTATGCCCAATTTGGGTGGGCTGCCATATGCCAGAGGATAATTTAGAGGAGTGTAAGAATGGGCAGAAAGCAGGAAGCCTTGAGGCTTGCCATAAAAACTATTCATGAGACTTCCATGTCAGTGCAGTTCTTGTAACTTATCCTCTTAACCACAGAGGTCACTGAGGAGAACGTTTTGCCATAATAGAGAGGAAACAACAGGAGGCTGAATGAGAGTGCATTGTGTGAGGTGTTATATTTGTACTTTTCACCAAAATATATAAGAATGATCACAGCAGGAACCTTGAGATGGGCAGAGCATACACTAAGCATGGAGAAGAAAGGAAATGCATAAGTTCTAGTTGGGGAAACCTGAAAGGAAGAGGAAACTTTGGAGATCTTTACCTTTATCAGAGGATGATACTAAAATGAGTCATATAGAGAAAAGGGTGATTGTGTCAGCAGAATTCATATGGGGAGTCAGCCTAGGGCCCTGCAGTGGGCTGTTGTGGACACAGTGCTCCTGTGCAAAATTTTTGAAGTGTTTTAATCATTAAAAATTTTAACTACTGGTGGCTTTTCAAGAAGAACCAGAATTAATCAGACATTCACTCAGTCAGTTAGTCGGTCACTCACTTACTCAGTAAGTCAGTTGTTATATCATGGAAGATTCCTGGTTTGGCACTTTACTTCCACCAAAAATATCTTCTAATGTGACAGATATTTTTTGTGTAACCCAGACTATATGTAACACAGTGCTGGATATTTGTACAAAATTTCTGTTATTATAAGAATCTGTCAACTGAAAGAAATTACCCTGGCGATCAGGGCAGCAGATTTCTCCGTTATGTTATTGTCAATCCACCAGACTACACGGCATCACATCCTAGAAGACCATAGTAATATGGAAAAAAAGGTACGTGGTGAAATGTAACTAATATTTTGCTCAGAAGTCATGGCTAGTGTAGCAGAAACCTTAAAACCAAATAATCAAATATTAAGATGAATATTTGTGACTGAAAATTTTTGTCAGAATATTTATTTCAATCATATTTGACATTCTTCTCCTTGTAATCGTATTCTATTTTGGTATCATTGTTTTCTGTTCTGTCTCAACATGTGCCAATTTTAAAGTAAGCTTATGTGCTGTGTTAGATTAATTGTATGTGGATTAGTTCCCTTCCAAGTGGCATGATAGAAACAGCTGGTAGGTAGGCCTATAGAACATAATCAAATCAAATGAGTATATTTTGAATGTTGCAAATAATGAATTGTCTGACAGGTTAATAATGTAATAATATTCCTCAGGTTTCATATAAATGTCTTATGGCATTTTATAATCTATATTGTCACGTTTCTGTCATGCAAACAAAATTGTGATTCAAAGTTTACTTTATTTCTTCTTGTGTTATATGTAAATCTTGTATTATCCTTTACATAATCTGCAATAAATGTTGTAATGTCATTTATGAATAGTATATATATCGCTGCATAATATGCTGTTTAACATCTATTTGCTCATTTCCAGGCCTGCTTCTTTACTGTCACTGCATCTCATATTTTTTATTCCTTCTCCTTTGCATTGGTATCTTCATTCATCTAATTCTTAATACATGCCTTCTACAGTTTTGTCAGTATGTATTATTTTACTACTAAGTGTATCCTCATGTAGCCTTCTGATGCTGTCTCCTTTCCTCATGTTTGAAGATAAAGTTTCAGATCTGTAAAACTGCTATTCATCGTGAAAGCACGTAATGACAGAAACTATTATTAACATGGTAACAGTGTAAACGAATTCTCGTTTTATTCAACACAAAAACAAGTACAGACTTTGAAAGACTGAGGTATATGTGCAAGACATATAGTTTAATAATTGTTTGGGCTGCATAAAGTGTGGGTAACTTCTTCACCAGCTGAACGACCAACAGCGTCTGAAGGAAGGCTTTGTTTCAATGAAGGATGCACGGGCAATTAAGGCTTTGTAACATACAAAAGGGGATGATTTCAAGATAGAAGAAACAGACTCAGCCTCTGGATTATGTCGCTCAGAATCGTGACTGGTGGCGGACTCTGGTAACTGTGTGGTGAAAACCTTTGAGTTCCGTAAGTTGCGCGTAATTCCTACACCAGCTGGGCGACATGCCCTTGCATGTGGTCAGCTACAATCCTTGGGCTATTGTCATGGCACCAAAATCCTTTTCTCTCTCTCTCTCTTGACAATTTTCTTGTTTATTAAAGATGTTGCTTTAGAATAAGTAGGATTATTAATTGGTGTATACGAAACGAGCGATACCCTCCCTAAATCCACGTGTTCAAGCCACAGAGCATCTATTTACGTATACTGTTCTGCAGTTGCCTGTTCCCCCTCCCCCTCCCCCCCC
>Ga0123352_10008277_pt1 | contig 16182 bp, 10 predicted proteins | sample TergutLab28metaG_FD_89700 | JGI IMG/M metagenome (GOLD analysis project Ga0123352, IMG submission 89700) | Labiotermes labralis P1 segment gut microbial communities from Petit-Saut dam, French Guiana - Lab288 P1 | ecosystem: Host-associated > Arthropoda: Insects > Digestive system > Gut ... | reverse complement strand
GATTTTTCCACCTGTGATGCGCCTCGTCCTGGACGACCCAAAGCAGTGACCACCCCGGAGATTATTGATCAAATTCACGAGCTAATCTTAGAAGCCCGCCGGATTTCGGCTGAATCAATAGCTGAGCAACTGGGCATCTCACGTGAGCAGGTTGGGTCCATCATTCTTGAAGATTTGGACATACGGAAGCTCTCCGCGAAGTGGGTCCCGAAATGCATGAACGCGGATCAAAAACGTCAACGGTGCCAGTCGTCTGAGCAACATTTGCAATTTTTTCGGCGCGATCCAAATGATTTCCTGTCGTGATTGGTGACCATGGACGAAACCTGGTTATATCACTATGACCTGGAGACAAAGCAACAACCAATGGAATGGCGGCATAAAGGCTCACACCGCGCCAAAAAATTCCGAGTACAAAAATCCGTTGGAAAAGTTCTCGCCTCGATTTTTTGGGATCAAGAGGGCATCCTCCGCATTGACTATCTTCCAAAGGGCCTAACTGTCAACGCGGAGTATTATTCATCTCTGCTGGTGCAAGTGAAGGACATTTTTTAAGGAAAAACGCCGCGGGAAGGTCACCAAGGGGGTCTTGTTCTTGTACGACAATGCCCCGGTTCACGGGGCGCTTGCAACCCAGAAGAAACTGGCCTACCTGGGCTTCCAATGTTTTGATCACCCACCCTATTCTCCGGATCTGGCCTCGTCGAATTAAAACCTGTTCCCTGGACTGAAAAACAATTGAAAGGTCGCCATTTTTCGTCCGACGCGGAAGTCATTGCTGCCGCGTAGACCTGTATGGACGGACAACCTTCTGAATTTTTTTGAGTGGCTTGCAGACGTTAGAGCAACGGGCTAAGATAAGAAGTATATTGAGCTTCGTGGGGAATGTATTGAATAAATCCCGCGTTTGGTCGCTGTAGCTTATTTCCTTCCTGGTCGGGCTAAGGACTTATCAGCACCCCTCGTATTTAATATTTTAGTCTGCAAGAATTATTTATGTTGATCTTCAAAATCTTGTTGACCTGCCTTGTAATTAGTATTTAATATTTCAGCCTGCAAGACATGAGACGATCCGGGATCCTGAAGCGACTGCTTGACATCACGTGGCCATCAAGCCGCTACGAAATAGTGGAAAAACCTCCGATATTCGTGTCCGTTGACATGATTACCAATCTTTTATCACTCCTAGCAAGCGGCATGACTGCTGCCGTTGTATGTTTAATTTTAGAACTAGTGGCGGGAAAAATGAGGCAATCATATCCACCCAACAACTAAACGTAGAAAAGCGTGGCTGACACGTGTACATTACACTACAAAGTTCTATGATAATAAAAAGTAAAGTTGTTCCTGTTCGCCCCATGAAGGCATATGGGGGTAGTTAAAGACACTATTTAAAGGCGAGTCGTGGACCTCACTCCACTGCCTCCTTACGTCCGGGAAAGAACCCCGATACCCAATGTATAGGATGCTGGGTGAGCCGCAGGGCCCATCTGAAGGTTTTTATGAAGGGGAAGATATATTTCCCGGAACTGGATGCGAAACCCTAATCTCCCATCATGTAGCCCAGCCACTATAACAAGCATGCTATGCCGGCTCCCCTCTCTGATAACTCATGAGCTGTACTCCTTCTGTTACGTAAAAACAAGGGAAGGAAAGAGTACAGCCACGTTTATGATTCGCTGTGTGTAAGAACAGGGAAGATCCCCAGACGTCACTCTGCCACAGTCCAAAAATGTATCCTTGACGTGAAGATTCGAGATTAATGTAAACGGAATAAATATTATTTCTCTATTTTACTACGACGATTTTTACACATCACTTCTGCTACCATACAGTATGAAAAAATATGTAATTCCTGTCTCTATACCCAGACATTCGTGAAACCAAAACATATTTGGGCTATTTTAATGGATGTACCGTGCATGTTGTACAGTTTATTATCCAGGCCAACAAATGCACGACATGTATATGTATTAACAATATTTTCTATATCGTAAGCACTTCTGGTATGATAAAAACTCTCATCATACCAGCATACAGGAAACACAAACATAGGGACTACACCCACAAGACTGTGCAGGCTGTATATGCAGCCACCAAGTTAACAACTGCCACGTGTTATAATTATTAACGTTTTACAGATTGTATTTAATCATTCAACAACGATCACGTGAACATTTTAATCTACTAATTTGAGCTGTAATTTTAATAATTTTGGAACTTAGCGTAACACAAGGTTAAGACTCCCTGAAGATGATGCAGATGCATTGAAACATGTAGCAGTGCTTACGATATACAAAATATTATTAATATGTATGTTGTAAATTTGTTGGTCTGGATAATAAAACATATTTAGACAATTATAAAAAGTCTTAACTGAAATAAAACCTTCCAATTTACAACTGAGTTTAGAATAGATCAGAATTGCACCAATGGGAAATTACTGCTCTTTCAGCCAACACTTTTAAAGGTTTAGAATTATTGGTCAAATGCTCCTCACCGGTTGAAGACACTAACATCCGGCAATTATAGTGGATTTTCTTTGGAAGACTTTTTAAACGCAATATGACTCATGTACATTGAAAACTCATTTCTAGAATAAAATTTCATATTATAGGGAATTCTAAAATAGTTACACATGAGACCTATGCTATGATGAACAGATTAAAATATCTGCTGTTTTGTGATGCTTTGTAGGCTGGTAAAAATGGCACCATAGTTTCGGAGCAACGTATTAACCTCCGGCTTCAGTTGCAACAACTTCATCCGAAATGACTTTCAATTTCTACCAGCCTGCATGACATCACATTCTAGAAGACAATAATCTTCAGAGTCAAGGTTGTGGTAACCTAAAATCTCACAACTTTAAAAAAGTTATGTTAGATCTGTCAGTTGCTGGGTTTATTCAGCACAGTATCGGAATTTGTAAAAACAGTCACCAAAATATTACACATTAAAGGGGTACCATGACAGCCGAGTTCCTTTTCTTTAGTTCGTTTTCATTTAACATTATTAAGCCCCTGCATTCCATCAGTTCAGTAAAAGACCTACAAGTTTTAAAACAAATGATAACTTACCCTGGAAATGTGTTCATGTGAATGATGTTCCAGCGTAACGATATCTGAGTTCCTAATAACAGAACTGGCAGCAACACACAAACTACAGATGAAGAACTCTCTGCCAGGCAACTCATGACACAGCAATACACTGCGCTTCCTCACTCCCCGCGGTACACTAACCGACTGAAGGCAGAGGGTAGTGAAATAGGCCAATGAATGAACGCGTGTTTGCGCTGAGAATTCTTAAAGTACTTCCCTTGAAGTCAAGACAAGTATAAAGATAGGCGATACGAGGCGCTGTGTAGTCGACAGAAGCGTGCCATGTTTCAGACAATCGTGCTGCCACAGTCATATTCTAACCTCAAGATGGAGGCAGTAATTCCTCTGAAACACACGTGCATTCTACCAGAGCACTTCGCAACACATCCATAAAGACAACATTATTATTATTATTATTATTATCATCATCATCATCTCCTTTATGCAGGGCATTTATACTTATATTCCTGAGACAAACTATGTTCCTAGGGAATACAGTATTACAGCTATTCTGTTGTTACTATTCATGGTGCTTATATCGTTAGTTTCAGTGTTGAATCTATTGTATTTTTACATTAGTACTTCCAGAAGTATGTGTGCAGTGCCCAGTATGGCTGTTTACTGGAGTTCCTTGACTTCATGTTTTCCTGGTATGTTGCTCACGTATTTTCTGAATGACTTTGAAACAGTCCCAGTCGCACCTATTATTACTGGTATCACCTTTGTTTTTACATTCCACATGCGCCGTATTTCTATTGTAAGGTCTTTATATTTTAGAATCTTTTCGGCTTCTTTTTTAATCACATTTCTGTCTCCTGAGATTGCAACGTCTATTAACATACAAGTTCCCTCTTCATTATCACGGATTATAATGTCTGGTTTGTTGTTGGGGATAGTTATGCCAGTTTGTACTTGCTGATTCCACAATATGGTTACCTTGCCAGAATATGGTTACCTTATCATAATCATCATCATCATCATCATCATCATCATCATGACAGCCTGAAACCTTGCAGAAGCAGTAAAGCGCATTATTTTATCTAACATATCTAATTAGTCTTCACCCAGACGGTTGCCCCTGTCAGCAGGCAGGACAGCAATCCCCCCACTCTTCCAATTTCTTGTCAGTCCTTGCGTTTTTAGGCGCGTTCGCAAAAATGCGAATTGCGATAGTTCGCGTGCGGACTAAGGCCACGGAGTTTAGTTTAGTTTAGCTTCGTTATGTTTGTCTGTCCGTCCGCGTGGAAAAACTTGGCTCCCACTGGACGGAATTTCATGAAATTTGGTTACTTTTTGAAAATCTGTCGAGAAAATTGATATTCCATAAATACTGACAAGAATAAATGGTAATTTACACGACGACGGACGCAAATTTATGACAATATCTCGCACAGTTTTTCTTAGAATGAGAAATGTTTCAGTCAAAAGTTTTAGACAAACTCGAAATTAAATAAATTTTATATTTAATTTTTTTAAATTTAATAACTGTCCAAAAAGTTGCGATTGTATTCAGTTTATTATATTTCTGTAGGCAGCTCTACATGTTTCGGGTGTTGACATCCATCATCAGGAGCTCGTACAACTGTAATTACAGCTTCTGGCACTGGTCAACCGGGTCTACTACCAACCGCTCTCGTTGTTGTTCCGAAAGTCTTCCCGTGTATAAGATAATGTGGAAAAATATGGTACGGCCAGACAGGTCACGTGACAATAAAAAACGGAGCATGCTCACTGCATGCTTGATAACTAAGGCTGCAATCACAAACTCAGAATATGCTTTTCCTTAACAACAAGGGTTTCGCGAACGCGCATGAATGTTACATTTATATATACATTGCCTGTCTTTTGGTTTTTAAGTATTTAAGTCAGTATTACGTTTTTAATCACCACATATAAAGAATGTGCCGAAAATTCACTCCGTCAGTTCGCAGACACGCGTCATATCTTACAAGCGCGTTGTTCATTGTGTTCGTCATTAATAGTGGCTACGCGGTAGTGCAGTTGGTTGAGGCACTGCGCTACAAACCGGAGGGTCCCGGGTTCGATTTCAGATGGGGTAATTAGATATTTCATTGATTAATCCTTCCGGTTGCATTATGGCCGTGGGGTCGAATCAACCTCTAACAGAAATGAGTACCAGGAATATTTCCTGACGTAGGGCTGACAACCTGACCAACTTCATGAGCCGATAGTCTAGAAATTCTGCGACCTTCATACACCTGGAACCCCTAGGTGCCTGGCCAGCTTACTTAAGAGTTCCATATGAATCTGTACCCAAAAAACACAATATTATTATACCTTATTGTATCAAATGGTGTAGAAGTACTGCTGTAAGATGACTATAATCTTTATCTTTATACCGAATATTTATCCTGTCAATTTTTATGAACAAAAATATGAAGAATTAATATTCGAAGTGCCTGAGTACTGCGCTGTTCTTGGCTATTACGCTATTACCGACGTTTCGGGACAACCTATCGGTTAACCGTAGTAGGAGGTACTAGGATTGATGGCTTTCTTCTTGGATTATTTTCTCCTGAATATGGAGCTGATAGATTGTCCCGAAACGTCGGTAAGGAATTACCACGACTTGCTGCGTAACAACCCAGAAGATCGCAGTTCTTATCTACTTCGGGGCGGAAGCCTGAAATCACACATTCGAAATGTCTGTTATCTCACAATCAAAACTGTCAAACTGGTCCTGCAGCCTAATGGGTTAAAAATAAGTTAGTAGATTTAATAAAAAATTGAGTCCAATGAAGGGTTAATGTACACAGAGTAATGAAACTTCTATCAGAATACAAGATGAGGAATTTCTTGATGGACTATTGTCTTTCTAAGGAAGACTTCGGCCCATTAAGTCCGTTAACAGCTAGATGACAAAATCGCTCCTCCTACCCTCTCAGAAGTTTCACATCACACATCAAAGAGCATGTAATATGGAGCTCGCGCCTAATGGTTCATCTAGTATGAACAACTATGAAAGTGCGTACAAGGCTGTGGCACCCTGACGAATGTGAACAAGAGAAGAAGAACAAACAAATGAGGCTGGAATTACTTGTGAAAACACAAAACCACAAGTACTTCACAAATTATCTTCTCTGATATTAGTGTCAACAGATGCATGATAAACCAGAAAGTAACTGACTGCCTGACTGGGTACTTTCTATTTTGATATTTGCTACACTTCTGTGAAAATCTGTACACTTTATTTTTCACTAGTTGCTACATTCATTATCACAAATACCTTATTTATTTGGTTCAACATTTGATAGTCTGTAACACAAGTGAACATTTTAAGATTTCTGAAAATATGTATGATTGCAATAGTAGCACTGTGCTACAGAACATATGATAGCAGTTACAACTGATTTTTAAAACACAGTAATTTAAATGACACATTAAATCTTCTTCAGAAACATTACAAAAGCAACACGGTGATTATACCAGTCATTCAATACTACTTTTTTGGAAAAATAGTTTTAATCTCCCTTACACGATGCTGTTTGTGTCACTGAAAGAGTCACAGCCAACTTAACAATGGTTCTGGCAGAGCTTAATTTATAACACAAATTTGTACCATGATTACTGGGTTTCCATGGATATGACAGAGGTTTGTTTGTGAGTGACATGAAAAACTGGAACAAAGTGAAATGAAGGACAGTCGATACGTGCATGCACATATTATTATATAGTTATAAATAGAATTATATTTTTCTGTTGCTTATTTTTTGATCCATGTGGCCAACAGAACATGAAGGTTAAGGTGGATGCATTTAATCATGATGTTCAAGAATATGGATCTTAAAAGACTAGCATTCAGTGGCACAAGATTGATGGCTAAAGGAATCTGTTCACCTTTTTGAATGCAGAAATAGTAACTGACCAAAAAAAAAAAACACAAACACATTTTCCTTCCTTGCATTAACTTAGAATCAAGTGAATGCTCCCTTCCCTTCACTATGAGATGCTGCTAATTTCTTGTGATTTGTTCATTGGCAATAAATATCAATAAGTCGCAAGAATAGTTATTTGATCATGCTGGCTTTTATCTTCTCCAGCCTGTTGTTAGACATGCTCAGAGTTATACTGTACACACATGAGAAAGAAATCATGAAAATGGTAAAGTATTTATTCAAGAAACACATTAGAGAGGAAAATTTTTGTCAACATGAAACATGTTGCAATAAGTGTGTTATTGAACAACTAAATTTAAACATGATTATTTATTTTAGGAGGTGCATTTAGCTCTCCTACCATAAGAAAGGGTGGATTTCTAGTACAGATACAATAACATAGTAATTTAATTACCATTACCATAAAAAAAATTGTCATTTATCATAAATAAAGAATTGGCTCTTGAAAGGTGCTGAGGATTACTATGTGAACATTATTATACCTATCACATTTCAAATCAAAATCTAGTGCTTTCCACTCATAAAAATTTCTTATGAATGATGGGGTTTGCACTGATGTTGTCATGTTTAACTGAGTGGCAATTCCTTAGGCAGCAGAATATCCTTTGTGTGATTATGTAAGTAAGGTACAGCACCACTAAGATGACTAGTGACAAGAATCCTATGACATCCAGTAACAGATACTGATACCATGTTAAGTCCATCACACTTGAGCGAAGGTGATGAGCTCCATTGTGTCGAAGCACATACTCTGTCCACCACACTGCTCTGTCTAATGGCTTATCAGGTGTGTCCTTTGACACTGCTGAATATTTTCGCATATTTTCCCTGAAACTAACAAGAGGATTCATGTAACAATTATTTTATAAACAAAAAATAAAATCCAAGATAATGGGCTTTCAAACTCATCTGAAAATGAACTTTAATATTTCTATGCTGTGAAGAATAAGAGCTATAAACTCTCATCAAAAGAACTACATCCAGTGACTGCACTAGACAAAATAGTTGCAAAGCAAATATTTGTGTTACTGATCAGCTTGACTTGATGGAAGTAGCATCCATCAGAGTACTTACCCACAACAGAAACTCGATGTATATATCGGTGAGAACGAAAAGGGTAAGTGCTGTAGTGCGACTAAAAAATAATGTGGGAACAGCAAATACAGTAATTCCTGCATCCCAAATGGCAAATTTTCTTTTCTGTCATCAATAAACACATACAAAATGTTGCCTGTTTTTTTAGTATACGTTCCTTCATTCTCATAAAAAAGTGATGCACAATCATCACTACTGTAGGTTGAAAAAATCCAACAAGATGCAACTGTATGCAGATATTTATTTACTGCTAAATTACTCTACATGTTTTGGGCATCCATCGTGCCCATCATCAGGAGTACATAAAACTGCTGTTGCAGGCTGTGGTACAGATCGTACTATCTGGTGCAATGGATGCCCAAAACATGTAGAGTAATTTAGCAGTAAATAAATATGTAAATAAATATCTACATACAGTTGCATTTGTTGGATTTCTTCAACCTAGAATTATGATGCACGAAACTACAAATATAAAAAGCACTGCTGTAGGAATGTGTGTGTTTAGGAGAGTAAAAGATGTATTAATAACAGGAGATGACTAATTAATTTTCATGAAACTTAGTAAGACAGCACACTACTGGGGGCATAAGAAAACTTTCAACTTTTGAATCAGTAAGGAATTTTAACTTGCCTTGCATGTAAAAATTTTGGGATAAAATTTGTGTTAACGCAGTCTATGACAGTAGCTATTCAAAAATTAAGTTGTTCAACACCCGTTACAATGAAGAAAGATTTGCTTGAATAAATCATCAGTTACTGATGGTTCTAATCAATTAATTGTGAAAACAACAGACCAGCTTGTTATGTCAACATTTCAAATGACTGAATTTATAACCACATCTGGTTAGGATCGTACTTATACTTTTCCAGTTACTGGATTTAGAGACTGTCAGTTGCTGTGGACGATTTGTTGTACTAGTTTATCAATATGTGTAATCTACGTTCTGTGATTTACTACCTACAAATGTTGACTTACATATTTGATATGCTTCTCTGTTTATGTCTATGTATAAAACTGTCTGCTTGTAGTTATGACTGTCCTATGTATCTTATACACAAACTTTGTTTCCCAGACTGTTTGTTTCCCAGACTGCATGTATTGACTTGGAAACAGTTAGATTCCTAAGACCAATGTATTTAGGCTTATACTTATATACTTTTATTGACATGTTCTATATTCTAAACTTTGAAATTGTTTGTGGATCTATGGAACATTAAATAAAATTAATTAATTAATTAACAATTGAATTAATTTCTGACAACAATTTTCTATGAATTTTTCACCCCCTCTTATGTGTCAAATGTCCTTTTCATCTCACATGTTTAATTTGATTGGCACAGTACAATTTGGCAAGGCTCTTCAGAGTGTAATTTTTTCTAGCCTCCTGTTACTTCCACTCTCTTAGCTTCAAACATTCTTCACAGCATTTCTGTCTCAGCATGAGAGTGGATCTATCTCATTTCATATCTAAAACGTAAGCGTTATAGAGCTGTCCCTGTGTTTAATTAAGCATCACAATATGTCAACAGTGGGCAATTAAAGATAGATCTCAATACATTCTAAAATTTGGCACTAGACATAGTGCAGTCAATATCTCTCACAACTGCTTCACACCCAAGGGAAAAGACCACAGTACCCATCTGTTAGAAGGTTGTACAAGCCCCAGAGGTGGTGTGGAAGCTGAGGAGAGGAGAAATAATCTTTTGATCCCACTGTAAATCCTAACCGATTCCTTGGTCTTTCACTTCATAACCCAGTTGCTAAACTAAAAGGGTTACCCTGTTAGGCCCCCTGTGATGTATTGAAACAACCTATCCTTTAACAATTTAATTCATTCAAGAATCGCTCTCACTGAAACCGTTCAAACAAAGAAATACAATAAAAAGCTGAAGTAACTTCTTTCCTCACATCACCATACATAAAAACATTCATTGCATTACCTTGTTTTGTAATTCAGAAATCATTCACGTACCTGGGATCATGAAGTACTTTCTTAATGGTTTTCACAAGTTCATCTTTGGTTATGGTAGCATAATTGAGTTTGAGCCCAATACCAGCATCCACCATTTTGCGGACATTGTGTTGTTGGTCACATATGAATGGTATTCCAATCAGTGGCACTGCATGGTATGTGGCTTCATGAAAACTCTGCAGGCCACCCTGTGTTATGAACAGCCTGACATTTGGATGAGCTAGAAACATGAAGGGTCAGCGTTTCAGTCACTCATACTTGTTATGTTTAAAATGGTCAGAATTATAGTCAGACAATTTAGCAATTTGACAATAATCATGTTCCTATTAGAATGCATGCAAACTATGTATTGGCATTGTTTTACAAGCAATGGGCAGTTTGTTTCAATAAGCATTGCCAGTAAAACTAGGTTTTCAACATTCAGAGTCAATACTTTCTTCATTTTTCAGTCTAAAAATGAGACTGCTTCAATCCACAGAGTACAGAGAATCATAATTTACATTTTTACATCAAATAACAATATTAACTAGCAAACTAACACAAATTCCTACTAACTCATAACCATAAAATTACTTAATTATATGAAGCATCTTACAATGTTGCACATTTACCATATACTAATCTGTACATGTATATGTCTATATATGATTTATACTCTTATAAATGGACTCACAGACCATGATGCCCAATTATTAATAAAAAATAAGGTACAGAAACAGGAAAAGGAATGTCATACTTACTTCCAAAGAAAAATAAATAATATGCCATAGCAGACTTACAATTGAAATAAGGCAGGAAACATGGGAAACAGTTTTTGATGGGAAATATGTTAATAAGAATTTTAACTCTTTTCTAAATATTTACTTAAAAACCTACTATTCTTGTTTTCCCTTAATTCAGGGAAAGAATAAAATGAACCAGTGTTCATGGATTACACCAGGGATAATATCTTTCTACAAACAGAAAAGAGAATTAATATAACAAATTAAATAATAGTAATAATAATAATACCATTGTTAAATCTTATTACAGAGATTACTCTAAATTATTGTCTATGGTTACAAAAAAGGCAAAAAAAACTGAACATGACAAATTAATTTTAAACTCCTACAATAAAATTAGAACTACAGGGGCATTATATATAAAGAATCATGACAAAATAAAAAAAAGTTGAACTATGAACTCTAAAAGTTGAAGGTCAGAAATTTACTGATCAAATATTATTGCTGAAACTTTTAATGAGTATTTTGTTCCTATCGCAGAAGATATTAAAAGACAAGGTAAAAATAATGTAATAATTAGTAAGGATCATAATAATAGTATTGGCAGTCACACTCATTTTATGGAACCAGCCTTGTATGAACCATACCCAAATATGAAATGTAACTGCACTATGATGAAAGACATTGAAAAAATCATAAAATCCCTCCAAATACAAAACTCACATGGGTATGATGAGATATTGACAAAGATCCTGAAAATAAGCTCCCCATTCATAAGTTGACCACTAAATTACATACGTAATAAAATAATATTGTGGGGTGTATTCCCAGATAGATTAAAATACACAGTAGTAAAACTACTACATAAGAATGGTGATAGGTGTGATGAGTCTAACTATAGACCTGTATCACCTGTAACATCACTCTCAAACACATTTAATGGTAATGTAGACAAGGGCTTTACAACAACTCACCAAATATAACATAACAACTTTTTAAAGCCTACTGGTTACATGAAGCACCAACAGATTTAACATTCAAGAGCTGACATACTGCTCACACTGTATTGATGTGTTTTGTATTTATCTCAGAACATACGACTTCTGTCCCACACAACATAACTGACTGGTTTTTATAAACGAGGTGAAAAGTGTTTACTGTGCGGTATGAACTGGGTCTTTAAATAAAGCAGTCTGCGCTTCATCTTTAAATGGTTCTAAGTATTGAACAATATGGCTTCAGGATAGGACTGAAGACAGGTAATGCAATTTATAAATTAACAAGTGAGATTCTAAATGCTATGAATAATAAATTAATAGTGGAAAGTATTATCTGCGATCTGGAGAAAGCATTTTCCATTGATCATGGTATCCTATTACCTAAATTGAATTCTTATGAAAACAATGGCAAGGGTCATGCACTTCATCAGTCTTATCTGGATAACAGGAATTTTTGAACAGCAATATACAATGACAGTGACAACAGTAATACAGTTTCAAGCTAGGCCAAAGCCAGACATGTAGTCCCACAAGGACCTATTTTGGGACCTCTACTTTTTTTTCTATTTATAAATCACTTATCCACAATAATAAATAAAACTTCAGCACCCATCATCTTTGCTGATGATTCTAGCATTTTATTTGTTCATTCTAATTTAATAGATTTCAACAACATTCACATAGTTTTTTTAAACTTTAAATGAACAGTTCAAAGCAAACCAGTTACTTCTATGTATTAATAAGACAAATTATTTACACTTTGCAACTAAGATAAATATGTCAATCAACTTAAAAACTGGGTTTAACAGTAATTTAATCACCAGTAGCTCCTACACTAAATTCCTGGGCTTAATAATGGATTATATGTTGTCTTGGAATAACCATATTGATTTACTCATGAAAAACTTGAGTACAGCTTGTTATATAATTAGAAATGTTAAAACATAACATGTCTGCCTCAGCATTTAAAATAATCTATCATGCTTGTTTTCACTTGGCTATGAGTTATGGAATTATACTCAGTGGAAACTTGTTACATAGTTCCATATTTTTTAGCATACAAAAAGAGGCAATTAGAATTATGGAAGTATGTGGGTCTAGGGTTTCATGTAGAAACATATTTAAGAAATTAAAAATTTTGGCTCTGACATCACAATATCTATTATATTTAGTAATGTTTGTAGTTCAAAACAAAAACCTCTTCTCAACAAACACTGAGAATCACAATATAGACACTAGACAAAGGAATAATTTATACCTGCCGCATGCAAATGTAACTATGTATCAAAAGGGAGTTTATTACTCAGGGATAAAATCTTTAATAATTTTCCCATGGACATTAAGAATGTCGCTGATAACATAAAAAACGTTTCAAATAGCTCTTTTATAATTTTTGTACACTTATTCATACTATACATTGGAAGCATGTTTTAATCAGTCATGAATTATGTATTATATTACAAAAACTGCTTATTATATTGGCATCGACAATGTTTTTATTGACGCATCCACCATTGGAAAATACAAACTATACCCCGTTACAAATGGACTCTCAGAACACGACAAGGAAAAGGAATGTCATACAGACATCAAAAGAAAAATCAATAAGTATACCAGAGCAGTTTTCCAATGGAAATGAAGTCATGAAATGTGCAAACAGGTATTTGATGGGAATGATGTTAATAAGATTTTTGACTAATTTCTAAATATTTTTTTAAGAATTTACTGTTCCAGTTTTCCCTTAACTCAAGTAAAGAGTAAAACAAACCAAAATTCACGGATTACACCAAGAATAAAAACTTCCTGCAAACATAAAAGAGAACTATATAAGGAATTACAGAATAGAAATATTGCTACTCTTGCCTCTTATTATAGAAATTACTCTAAAGTACTGTCTGTGGTTATAAGAAAGGCAAAAAGAATGGAACATGACAAATTAATTCTGAACTCCCATAATAAAGTTAAAATCACATGGGATATTATAAATAAAGAAACTGAAAGAAATAAAAAAAGAAGTGAAACACAAGCTTTAAAAGTTGAAGATAAAAAAATCACTGATCAACAAACTATTGCTGAAACTTTTAACAAGTATTTTGTAGCTATTGCAGAAAATGTTAATAGGCAAAGTAAAAATAATCAGATTAATGATGATAACGGTAATATGGATAGTCATACCCATTTCATGGCACAAGCTTTTAATAAACATTACCCAAGTATGGAATATAAATGCACCACAACAAAAGAAATTGAATGAATTATAAAATCCCTCAAAACAAAAAACTCATACAGGTACAATGAGATATCTACAAAGATCCTAAAAATAAGCTGCCCTTTCATAACTTCTCCAATAAATTACATATGTAATAAAATGCTTTTTTGGGTTGTATCCCCTGATAGATTAAAATGTGCAGTAATAAAACCGATACGTAAAAATGATGATAGATGTGAAGTATCTAACTATAGACCTGTATCGCTCTTAACATCATTTTCAAAAATATTTGAAATGGCAATACAGAGAAGGATTTTAAAACACCTCACCAAATATAACATATTAAGCACTGAACAGTATGGTTTCAGAGTAGGATTTAGGACTGATAATACAACTTATAAACTAACAACTGAAGTTTTAAATGCTATGAACAATAAACTACTAGAAGGAGGGATTTTTTGTGACTTAGAGAAAGCTTTTGATTGTGTCAATCATGATATTCTGTTATTTAAATTGAAATTCTATGGAATTGGTGACAAGGATTTTTAACTGTATCAATCTTATCTGGGTAACAGACGTTGTAGAACAGCAATATATAATGACAGTGAGAATAGTAATAAAGTTTCCAATTGGGCTAGAGTAAGACATGGTATCTCACAAGGTTCTATTTTGGGACCTCTGCTTTTTCTTTTATATGTAAATGACTTACCCAGGATTATAAATAAAACTTCAGCAACTACAATTTTTGCTGATGATACTAGTATCTTGTTTGCTCACTCAAACCCAATAGATTTTAACAAAAATATTTACATAGCTTTTATAACTTTAAATAAATGGCTAAGAGCAAACCATTTATCTTTAAACTTTTATAAAACAAATTATGTACACTTTACAACTGAGAGAAATATGTCAGTAAACTTAAAAATAGGCTTTAACAATAATTTTATCACCAACAGCTCCTACACAAAATTCCTGGGAGTGACAATGAATAATACTTTGTCTTGGAATAATCATATTGACTTAATTAATAAAACGTTGAGTAATGCTTGTTATATAATTAGAAATGCCAAAACATACATGTCTGTTTCATCATTAAAAGTGATTTATTATGCCTTTTTTCACTCGGTTATGAGCTATGGAATTATATTTTGGGGAAACTCGTCACCTAGCTCTATAATTTTTAGAATACAAAAAAAGGCAATTAGAATTATGGAAGGATGTGGGAACAGAGTTTCGTCCAGAAACTTATTTAAGAAATTACAAATTTTGCCTTTGACATCACAATATATGTTATCTTTATTAATGTTTGTGGTTCAAAACAAAAATCTCTTCCTGACAAACAATGATAATCACCATTTAGGCACTAGACAAGGAAATAATTTATACCTTCCTCAAGCAAACTTAACCATTTACCAAAAAGGAGCTTATTATTCAGGGATAAAAACTTTTAATAATTTACCCTTAGAGATTAAGAATGTTGCTGGTAACTAAAAAAATTTAAAATTGCTCTGAAAAAATTTTTACTCACTTGCTCATTTTACACAATTGAAGAGTACCTTAGTCAATCGTGAATTAAGAACTGTATCACAAGATTTTAACATAGCTGTATTTTGATTTAAGGTTTCTATGTGCATTATGTAAGTACTTTTAAATTTTTTTTAAGTTCTAATTAAATTATGTAAGTACTTCATTGATTGTATATTCTGGACAGATCGCATTTCCTTGTATAAACTTGATTTGTTACTTATGTGTCATACTCACAAATTACTATCATATGTATCTTACTGTCAAGACTCATTTGTGCTGTGTCTGTTGTTATCTAATGACAAGTTCTATATCCACTCTGATGGATCTCTGGAATACTAAATAAATAAATAAAAAATTAGCTTTGAGGTTTTGTCTTATGGTACATTGTATAAGTATTCATTCATTGTATACTATGATCTGATCTCATTTCCTTGTATAAACTTGATGTCTCATTTATGTATTGTAGTTATAAAATTACTGTTTTTATTTTATTTTCATGAATCAGTTTTTTACTGTGCCTATTGTTATTTTAATGACATGTTCTATAACCACTTTGTTGCATCTCTGGAATACTGAATAAATGAATGAATCAATCAAATAAATACGGAAATAAGTACAATTTTGTTGTGATTTACAGCTCTTG
>Ga0123352_10008275_pt1 | contig 16184 bp, 5 predicted proteins | sample TergutLab28metaG_FD_89700 | JGI IMG/M metagenome (GOLD analysis project Ga0123352, IMG submission 89700) | Labiotermes labralis P1 segment gut microbial communities from Petit-Saut dam, French Guiana - Lab288 P1 | ecosystem: Host-associated > Arthropoda: Insects > Digestive system > Gut ... | reverse complement strand
TATATGGACTGGATTGGGCTGGCCCAGGATAGAGACAGGTGGCGGACGCTTGTGAGTGCGGTAATGAACATTCGGGTTCCGTGAAATGCGGGGAATTTCTTGACTAGCTGCAAACCTGTTAGCGTCTCAAGAAGGACTCTGCGCCATGGAGTAAGTAAGTAAGTAAGCAATGTGCCAAACTGTTTGCGTGTCCTCGAAGGGTGACCTTCACTTCTTGTTTGGTGAGGCCAAAATTTACAAACTGATCGATGAGTTCCTACCAGTACACTGGTTAAGGAGGGGGTTCCTCCAGAAATAATTCACAGTCATCCATAACAGTAACCAACATTTTATAAGTCCTGGAAACTTATGGATCTCAGTTTTAAAATGAAGCCATATATGCATAGAGTCATCGCGGAAGCAACAGCTCATAGAGTCCTGCCTACATTCTCCGATGGGTTTGACCGATAAGGTATCCACACAGGTGGACTTTAGCCCAGTTAAACACTGGGCACGAAACTGACGGGGGGCCCCCGAGATAAAATGTGAACTTCACACTGAGAAGTATCTTCTAATAATTAGTTGATACGTGAATATCTGTGGTCCGCACCATTGCTCAGGCGGTTAATCGCCGGTCTGTCACTGCGAAGAACGCACACACCACGAATACCGCGGAAACTAGGAGTTTTACCCCGATCGCCACGTGGGATTCGTGGTGCATAAAGTGTCACTGTAACAGGCTTCCATGCAAGTACTTCGTTACACCCCTCATTGGCATTCCACCAATGTTCCGTACTCACATTTCATTCACCTACCACCGACGCTACACAATCTTAGTAACCGAGAGGATTGTCCAAACAACATTAGCGATACCCCACACCTACGCAAGAATTCCAGCTTTAGAAATGTCAGCCGTCCAGCACGAATTCGTACCTGCCATCTCGTATTATACGCAGTCTGTTACGTTTTTTGTATTTATGTAAATTAAGCCATCCTGCTTCTGACATCATTGGACCATACTAACCGGTTTTTGTAGACTGAATCGCGTCCCGAGGGCCAATCCCCTGTAATTAAGTATAGCAGGGATTCAAGAAGAAACAAAACAAGTACTGAATTTCTGTTCAACACCATTTATAAGTCAAGATGGGAATAATTCACATTAATCTATACACTACGCTTGACACTGCACTGTCGTGCATAGACTACTAAGGCTTTTCCACATCTCATACTGTCATCTTTTTGTTACCTTTTACCCTGTTTTATTTTATTTCATTTTACATTACAGCTTTATGTTTAACCTAATACGCTGGATTATACCCCAAAAGTTTCCAATACAATCTTTAATATTATTATTCCGTTTTCTAGAATAATATTTATCAGTATTTTATAGTAACAACACAACTGTCTGTTAATAGAGGCGTCTTCCCCTTTGTGAACCGATGCTCTACCTGATGATAACTGATGCAGACAGCCGAAACATGCAGTATTTCTGAATAAAAAACCAATATATAAGACCTGTGTGTTTGTGTTTATCGGTTAATATAACACTTCGAGAATATTTACTTATTCATCCAATAACAATGAACACAAATAATATTATTATAGTTTATTATTTAATTGCACCAATAATATATTCTTCACGTATTGCAGGACCGAAATTTGTGTGTGCGTCATTCCCAAATTTAATTTGCTAATGGGAACTGCTACATCACTGAACATACCGAAGCCCACTGCTGTACTTCATGCATTTACAACGACCTACATGAACAATGCGGAAAACAAAGAAATTGCATAGCCACACAACAGTTTACTGTCACAAAGTACACAGTGCCGTCCATAATATGTTCCCCGAGTGAAAACATATGTGCACTTGTAACCCAGTGGGGCTCAGGTTTTGGTCTCCAGAATATGAGATACAGGGAGCAAATTAACATTTGCACCAAAACGGAAGTTTCTTCCAGTCAAAAGAATGATACAATATATCAGTCAATATAAATTGTCTCGTAAGGAAATTATTTTCCAAAGCATGTAGTATGAGTTATTGTTTCAGTAAAAGAGAGGGTGGGGTTCTTGTAACTGCAGATTTAAGGACTTCTTGTTATTTTGACACATTTTTTAAAAAGTATTTTCATGTACGCTATGAGTCTGACGTTTCAATTTCTACATTAGGATGTACCGTGCGTTCGGAAAGTCGCTGTGGACATAGGCACAAGCAGATCTGCAGAAAGTGTTTGCGAATAAACTGAAACGGTTTCAGGCCTGTATAGACGCTCGTGGACATCACTTCCAACACCTTTTATAAGTGCACAGTGACTTTCCGAAATTCCCCTCCCCTGTGTCACCGTGTGCCATCACATTTCAACTGGACACTACACTAACCTAAGTTTACACCGACTTTCCGAACGCACTGTAATAAACCCCATGTAGGTTTTACTATAAACGTCATCTCATTAACTATCAGCTAAAGAGTGCCTTCCGTTTTTGTCTTCCTCCAAAAAAAGAGGAAAAATAATTACACTGATTCGTACTGACTGCTGTTTTGATAAGACAGCAGCACTATAATTAGTGAATCTTAATTTAGAGGAGAAGAGACTATGGTAAAATGTCGGATTGTGAAGGAAAGATGAGACAGTGGTGAAGGTTTGTAGGGGGGGGGGGAGGAGGAAGGATGAAAGAAGTTTTCCGAGGTTTCGTCAGGCCCACGTCGCTGATGAAGATACTTGTAAAGCACTGAACTCAGTTATTTAAGCAGGAATTCTTCGCCCAGCGCTCTAAGCCATGTTCTGCTGGGTTTGAATCAAGTCTCCCTCAGACTTTGCGACAATCGGCAGCGACTCTCCCGCTGAATTATTCATACAAGCAGAAAGTGAGAAAATTGCGCGCAAGACTGAGAAGCAGGAAAACTGGGATATAGGGAGCAAGGCTTGACTCCCACCGACTGCCTGACGATTTGTGAATCGATGTCAAACTGAGAGAAACCTTCAATTTGCATACGGTCTGTGCATATTTCTTTTAAATTTGTAAATATTATGTTCCGAATACTTCTCCATGTCTTTCACAGTCCATATTCTTTAAAACTGTCCTTAATTCGCGAGGTTTTAGCTTTTCTCAGCGGTCTAGCAGAGGATTTCTTTCTTCTGGAATACAACGCTGCATTAATAGGTTATCAGATTCAGACGATTCGAGGATACATAATGGTCTCATCTTCATAGGCCGATAGGACTTACTGACCCTTGAAGGGAAGGACATTATTCACTGTCGAAAGGCCAGGAACAGATTACTAATTGGCTCACAGATTATGTAACAAAAGTCACACGTTGGGGGAATAGAGGTATAGCTCCACTATTTCTTTATTTAGGGTTGTCATTGGTCTTCTAACTGGACGCAACATCCTGAGGCGACATTTATATTTAATCGGGCTGAGTGATAACCGCATTTGTAGGAAGTGTGGTACTGAGGAGGAAACCTGAATTCATGTTTTGTGTGCGTGTGAGATCCTGGCTTCACTCAGACGCTCATATCTAGGTTCCTTCTGTTTGGACCCTAAGGATATTAGGAAACTAAATATAGGGGCCATCTGGAACTTTGAGAAAGTAACAGGGCTCCTCTACTTTAGTAATAGAACGTGGGGCACAAAGGCCCTGTCCTAAGGCCTAGGTGAATCGCGACCGGAAGCGCTCGAACCCAAATACTATTCATTGATACATACTCTTTCTTAAACCTCGGCGTTAGATGGGGTGGATGGTCAACGCCACACCCCGGCCGCTTTACCCCCGGGAAAGAGACCCGGTACCCATTATATAGGAGGTTGAGTGGGCCCCAGGGCCGGTCTGGACAGGTGTGGAAAATCTCGCCCCTACCGGGATTCGATCTCCGGACCGCCCAGCCCGTAGTGAGTTGCTATACCGACTACTATATCCCGGCCCAAAATCACATGTTATATCTCGCAAAATGTTAGTTGAAATTTTTCATGAAGGTGTAAGGATACAAATACGCGATGTGCTGCTGACAGCCTAATTCAGGAGCCTTTATAAGTGTCATACACAGAAATCACTATAACTCCAAACCACAAACTCCGAGGTGAATTTTTTTTCACGTGTTTTGGAGATTTTGTGTAGAACGTTTTCAGCTAGATAAATACAACACAACATACAAAGCCGTACTGTTAAGTGCAGTGGATTTACAACATATGGCTGCGCTCAGGTACGTTCCTTGTGTATTCCATGTAGTTCTACACGATTTCGACGATGCAACATCATGTTTGGGGAAACGTAATGAATGGAGTTTGGACTCAGTGTTTTGATTGCTTTTACCGCGGGATTATGGACGAAATTCACAAAGTAACGTAAACAAATTATTCTTTTTTCGTAAAAAGAAGAGATGTACGTAAACCTGCGAGACTTCTAAAATGTTATTTATAAAATTATATCATCAAATGATAAGCTTCTTAACAAAATCACCTTCACAAAAATTACTCACGTCATCTACAGTTCTGATATTTTCCTTCACTCGTATTATTACTTAATGTAATTCCAATAAAAGTGTTCCTTATAATGGGATATTATTAATCAGAATATACATTATTTGGTATGACGATGCAAACCAATTAATCTAAATCGAAACCCTGCTTAACATGAAGATTTTAATGTGTGTTCGATTCTCCGAATCCATGTAATAATCGGAAGATATAAAGAACTGAAGATGAGGAGATACAAAGTCGATACTTGAGATCATATTTTACCATTTGACACCTGAAGCCTGAATTCATACGTCATTTACAGTTAGGCTGTGTGTTATTGCAAAACTTTCGAATGTTCAATGTTTATAAAAATCCAACCAGATGCAACAGTATGCAGATATTTATTTACTGCAAAGTCACTACATGTTTCGGGTGTCACAGCACCCATCATCAGGAGTACTAAAAACTGGTACAGCTACTTCCCTCCAACGTGGCCCCATCGGGCCAGGTTGGAGTTGCAGTGCCTATCGAAATATTCTGGTACAGTCCAACAGACATAATTCAAGAGCACAGCACAAACTTTGTAAATCTACATTCGCTTACCCACGAAGATACTAAACAGATCCTCATATTTAAAATGTGGAATAAATATTGACTAAAATTTGGACCAATTTCTAAATCCAAATTCCCGATAATCACTGCAAATTCCACGATTCGAAATTTATGCCTATAGATGTATTTTAATCCACTCCGTCTCATAAAGCTCCCAGGAAATTTTATTACGTAGAATAATATAGTTAAACTAAAATCTACATAGTGATAGAAATGAAAGACTGTTTAAAGTGTCGGTCACACATGTATTAATTTATTTCGTAAGCAGGGAACAGGAACAAGACCAAAATGTCAACACTCCATTTCGAAAGAAAGTGCTTTGTATTGAACGTCGGCCTACACTACGCTTTTTTGCTACACTGAAGTATCCAACAGAACAGTGATAGAATCATTCTTAATGATTACTCGGCTTTTCATCAGGCAACTTCCGGCGCCGGTCGCGTCTGAGAGCAATGTACACAACGTAATCTGGAGAATCTTTAGAGCACTGCGAGTGAAAGGACGCGGAGGGAAGTTCCATTGCAGACGTCATTCCACTACTACGAGTATATAAACCTGCATTTGATTTGCAGCAGAAATGGCGATAGGTGGCTCTGAAGTTTCCGGTTATAATTAATAATGAAATTTTTGTTACATGCCATCATAAATATTAAAATATTCAGAATTATTGAAAATTATATATTTAATCACACCGATCCCATTGACCGCGCGCTCTAAGGCGTGAGTCTGCGGCCGCTCGCTGGCTGGGATTGCTGGTTCGAATACTGCCGTGGGCACGGATGTCTGTCTCTTGTGAGTGTTGTGTGTTGTTACGTAGAGTTCTCTGCGTCGGGACGATCACTCGTCCAGAGGAGTCCTACCGACTGTGGTGTGTCTGAGTGTGATCGTGAAGCCTCGATAATGAGGAGGTCCTGGCTCACTGGGGGACTGTTGCGCCGTTTAAAAAAAAAAGTATTTAATTACTTGTCTCGAATATGTTACAATTACGAAACATTGATATTATAAAGATATTTTGTAAAAATGTGAAGTCCAATGAGTTGACTTTATGGTAGTTTGAATCTCCGGTAAAACCTGTAATAATTCATACAGTTGCGTAAGGCAAGGAATTGAAGACGGGAAAATAAATGATGACAATAATGGATTCTCAGAAATATACAATCAGTACACATCTCTCCAAACAGATAGGACGTAAGAAAGTTTGCCCTGTTGCACAGTTGCCAGACACTTATTGTCCAATCCTTTATCATTACTTTTCAGTGTAATCACCATTCTCGCAGTTTTCTATTAGCACAGTGACTCTTTACGAGCGCGCGTTCAGACCTAAGAGTCGGAACCTATTGTCTTCGAGTCAGGTTGAATCATACCGCTTGGGTTCGAATCACGATTGCGTTGTCAAGAACATGTATAGAAATTAGGCACATAATCTTGAAAATTTGTCCCGGCATTTATTTCCACACAGTACCTTATATCGTGGTAGTGGGTATTTCCCTGTCGTATTACGCTACTGTCAATCCCCAAGTTGCTAACGTTCCCTTTATAATCTCATAATATATATGAGCGTTATATTTTATGACCTAATTATCCAGACAGGAACACATTATATTCTGTAATCTGTTTAACTATAAAAACAGCTGTATTATAATTTATTAGTTTATGTCAACAAAAGAGTTATAATAATAATAATAATAATAATAAAACTCAGGAGACAGAAATGCGATTAAAAAGGAAGCCGAGAAGATTCTAAAATATAAAGATCTTACAATAGAAATACAGCGCATGTGGAATGTAAAAACAAAGGTGATAACAGTAATAACAGGGGAGACTGGGACTATTTCAAAGTAATTCAGAAAGTACGTGAACTACATACCAGGAAAATATGAAGTCAAGGAACTACAGAAAACAACCATATTGGGCACTGCACACATATTTCGGAAAGTACTAATGTAAAAGTACAACAGATTCAACACTGAAAGTAACGATATAAGCACCATGAATAGTAAAAACAGAATAGCTGAGATGCTGTATTCCCTAGGGACGTAGTTTGTCTCAGGAATATAAGTATAAATATCCAGCATAAAGGAGATGATGATGATAATTCCTTGAATCAATATTAAAATATGTGGTTTTTATTACAGACTGTACTGTTTTTCCCCCTATTTTATTTAATACGCTTCGAGGTGATAAAAGATGTACAAGCAGTTTCACAGACACACAGAGAGTGTGAAAAACAGAAGGACTGTTCTCTAATTTAAACTGTTTGAAAATGTTCAGACTGTTTGAGAAACATGCACACTGTCGAGAAATGTACAGACACATACATATAAGTGCACAGACACCTTTAAAATGTTTGAAAAGTTCATTAAATAGGATCGAGAAGTGAACAGAAGCATAAAGAAATGCACATAAAATTTTATAAACGTATAATCATGTTGAGAATTGAACAGAAAGGAGGCATGTGTAATATATATAATATTTCTGTCCGAAAACCACTTGGAGGAAATACGTGGAAAACAGAGGATAATATTAATACACATATTACAGAAATAGGACGCAAATTTCGGGTCGGGGTTTACTGGTTTAGAATGTAGTACAATAGTGTTCTCTTGTAAGCACGATAATCTACATGCATGATTCTTATAGACGATAAACACCTCAACCAGCCCAGCAGCTATCTGTTTTCAAGCAATGACACGTGCCTAATGAAGGTAGTTGTTGTAATGTCAGAAGTAGCACCATTATGAAATCTACGGCCATTAATATACGGATATGCGTCGCACGGGGATACGTTCTAAGAAATGTATCGTTAGGCGATTTCGTTGTTGTGCGAACGTCATAGAGTGTACGTATACAAACCTAGATAGTATAGCCTACTACACACCTAGTCTATTGCTCCTACGCTACAAACCTGTACAGCATGTTACTGTACTGAATACTGTAAGCAATTGTAACACAATTGTATTATAATATTATATAATATCATAATCTTGTGGGACCACTGTCGTATAAGCAGTCCGTCGTTTACCGAAACGTCGTTATGCGGCGCATACCTGTATGCCTTACACCGACCTAATTATACACTGCCTGTACCTGCATGGATCACCCCACTCTTATCAACCTCCTCGCCTTCAAAATTTGTTCTGGCTGTTAATAAGTGAGACGCGGGAAACTTTCATATATTATTGCTACGATATTTTCCCCCTCTTTAAATATTTTACGGAATATTTGCATCTAAGCGTAAAATAGTTAAGTCTAAAAGTTTTCAGTCAATTTTATTACAAGACAATAAGAAATATATTAGAATAGTTTAGTCGAAGTTTTCAAAATTTGTTGCTTCTATGTAACTGAAGCTGAAGTATACATTTACATTAACTTTACAGCCAATGGTGGCAAGTGTCTCACTTTGTTCACCGGAGTAAAGATTTTACGAAGGGGTTTTTAAGCCGTGGTACGTTTTCTCAGTAGCACTTCGCAATGTCTTACTCGGAGGATTACAATGTTACCAGTGAGAAGAATTCAAGATATCTGATACTAGACTGAGAAGGAATATCTGACAAGCAGCGACATCTTGACAATGAAAACTGAAGTGTATCAACCATGTAAAATTTCTCTTTTCTATGTAAAAAACGTGCCGGTCCCAGTGGTCCGCGGTCTAAGGCGTAGGTCTGCGGCCGCTCACCAGGTGAGATTGTGAGTTGGAATGCCACCGGGGGCATGGATGTCTGTCTGATGTGATTGTTGTGTGTTGTCAGGTAGAGGTCTGTGCGACGAGCTGATCACTCGTCCATAGGAGTCCTCTCGACTGTGGTGCGTCGTTGTGCGTGATCTAGAAACCTTGTGAATAAGGAGGCCATGGCCCACTTGGAGCTGCTGCGCCCAAAAAAAGAAATTAAAAAACGTAACATTTCTCGGCCTATTAAATATTCATTGCAACAGTAAGTATGCAAGAACACCTGACAGCGGAACAGCATTACCAAAGGCGTAACCTTAGGTAATGTACGCATATTGTATAAAAATGCAACGTGGCACACAAATACAAATTGGCGAATGTAATATTTATTGTAAACTGCAGTGACGACTATATTTCAGAGCGGCCGGTGTGTAAAGCTAATCACACTTCTTTATCTAGCACCGAGGTTAGGAATGCGTTATATATATATATATATATATACCTGGGTGCTGATAAGTCCTTAGCCCGACCAGGAAGGAAAAAACCTCGGAAGCATATCAGAGACGCGCGCGATTTCAACGAGACGCGAGCTGCCATCAAGTTTTTTTTTCCTGCAAGACAAGGCACCGAACAAAATTCACGCCATTCTGACAGAAACATTAGCTTGTTTTCTTCCTGGCCGGGCTAAGGACTTATCAGCACCCCTATACACACACACACACACACACACATATATATATATATATATATATATATATATATGTATATACATACACAAAAGCATGTGGGGGAAGGGTGGAAAGGTATATATACATATATATCCACTCTTCCTCCACATGCTTTTGTACTATACACAAGATCTTTCCTTCATAGCGTATAAATTTATAAGACAATCTCATGGTTCAGGGAATTAGCAGCTGGTATTTCACCACAGAGACCTGACTTCGATTTCACACCTATTCTTAACTGTCGATGAAGTGGCACTGGGACAGGTTTTTCTACGAATACTTACTGACATTTTGCAGGATCGTGATGTCTTCATATTCAGGGTCATGCAGTTGTAATGTCCACTCAAGAAGTAGCTTTTAGCATCCTTCTAAACCCCAGTACCCAAAAGTCGGTATGGTGTAACAAGCCAGAAAACTTGAATTTACAGTTTGGTTATTCCAAGTCTCTATGTACACACAGTGCTGCCACCTGTGTTTCGCACAAAGGAACCTAGAAAATTCATCTAGTCGCTAAATCCGCATAATTGTGTCTCAAATTGAAATGCAATGTTGCTGAGCTTCCCCGCGAGTACAGCGTAAACACTGGTAGGCAGTAAGCAGAGCCACACACAGTGTGACGTGCGATTGCAGCTATTTGCCACACACACACACACACACACACACCACTACCCAAAGTCCACCCATAACACTTTAGAGTCCTGTGGTTAGCATACCAACGTGTACAAACGGGTTTGACAATGAAGACCTCTGTATTTTGACCAGACAGTTTATTTACTTACTTCCTCTGACTGACACCAAGCAACCATAATTGACGCATGTAGCATTCACCTCTTTGTCTCTACAGTGGAGGCACACAGTTTTCCCTGACGTAGTTCATTATTAGCCTTCAAGGTCGTGTCATGGGTCAGGTGGTTAGAGGCCGGCGGAAGCTCGTGTTTTCATTTGTGATTTTCGGTAGACAAAGTAACACTGGGACACGGTTTTCTCCGAGAACTTCGGTCTTAACCCTGTCATTATCATTCCACCAGCATTCCATGTTCATCTTCATCCAAGGGTTCGTTTTACCAGAATAACAAATGAGCGAAGCCTGGGAACCTTCCAAAAAGGAATGCCCTTTCGGATAACAGGTAACATTGGGTAGAAAAATACTTTCACTTTTTATTAAGCTTCAGAGGGTTAAATTGTCTATTAGTTTATTCCAGTGGTGTAGATAAGCGGTTCGGGGCTCCCGCGATGAGACAATCTCCCCAAACCCTGTAATTATTAGCAGAGTTAATCCAGGATTTCTCAGGATACTGCCTTCTCACAGAAGAACGGAATACAATCCAAAAATAAAACAAAACAAAACAAAGTTTAGTGTTCTGTACATTTGGCGGCCCCCTGACCCCACGGGGCTTCCTCGTTTCGCAGATTCATTGGGGTAATTTTCTACCCCACTGTTTTACACCAAATTCTCAGTTCTCCCTTCGGTTACAATACATTTACAGCCATACTCTCCATGAATATTCTGTCACCTGCGCTTTGGGAAATTCTTTATAACGTCTGCAAATTTTATCCGCCAGTATCAAGAGCTTCGACAGCTTTTCGTTCTGCATCACTTAGGGGTTTCTGTTCTAACTGATGCTCAGATGTTCCGCTTGCCACTTTGCATTCCGTCTATCATAGTTGCAACTTTCCGTCTGTGAACACGATTATTTTCAGTTACGTTTATGTCGCAACAACAAACACACACAAACTCTTTCTGACACTACCGAAATGGGAAGACGTCCGTTTACATCAGCAGTGTCGACATGTTTGGGGTTGCTGGATACCAAATCATAATGTGCAACTTTCTGCCCTATGTTAAAAAGTGGGATTTTCCAACATAGTTTAACTTAGTCGAAACCAATAATACAGCTCCTATTACTGTGCCCTGTCTTAAATGGAACAAGGTTAGTAATCAGATTCAAAAATATGTAAATAGCCAACGAAATGCATTTTAATATTTATTATGTATTTCGTTCACAATATTCTCATCAACATGTTTCGGCTGTTATTCCGACCATCTTCAAGGCGATCTTCTTGTTACAAGAATACAATTGTGGTTAACTGAGTCACCATCACTCCATAATAATTAAAATTGTATAATTTGGAATAAAATTCATCATCATCATCATCATCAACATGTTCCTGAAGGATTAGGCGTATTTCCTGTTCCTTGATCCTCAAGATGAAGTTGGTCCCTCTATCTCTTCCTCAGTCGTCCAATGTTCCTTCGTCCTTTTGGTTTATATTGTAGCGCTTGTTTTGGTAGTCTGTTTGTGTCTATCTTCTGTACATGTGGAATAAAATTAATTAAAATAAATATCGGCTATGAATGAATAATAATTAAAATCGTGGGATTTAAAATTATTTAGTGTTTGCGAAGTGATGACTAAGGCAGTAATAAGGTGAGTTTTAATCCACAGTACATATAAGTGGCTGAACGCGGTAGCACAGTGATTAAGGTGCTGTGCTACAAATCGGAAGGTCGCTGGTTCGATCCCAGCTGGTGTCATTGGAATTTTTCATTGACATAAATTCCTTCCGATCGCACTATGGCCCTGGGGTCGACTCAGCCTCTAACAGATATTAGTACCAGGAGCATTTTCTGGGGGTAAAGGCGGCCGGTGCGTAAAGCTGACAAACTTACCACCATTCTGTGCCGTTGTCATGAAATCTGGGAACCTTAACTTCCCGGAACCCTCTGGGCCACCCCAGGCCTGCTTTACCTATATATGTAAGCGATGTGTGTCGTCAGTTTAGAGTACTTGCCGGAACTGACATAAGGAAACCGAACATACTAAAAAGTTTCTTAATCTTCATACACCTTTAAGTAGCTAGAAGGTACTTTTTAGACTTTCACTTTGAACTTTTAAAAGTTTCTACACTACTATATTCAACGTTCAAAATTTCTACAGTGTGCCCAAAAAGTGTGTTTATTCGTTTGGTATTTGTTTCAGAACACACAGCGAGTGTTTACGTATACGACATTAGCTGTTCTAATTTCATAACCGAGATGAAGAGTGCTTACTGCGCGGTACGAACTGGTCCTTTAAATAACGGAGATTACGTTATGTCCTTAAATGGTTCATATTAGGTTTTAACTGTTGTATCGTTAGCAGTGTTACACGAAATATTACAGCAAACACTATGGTTATTCATCTGATGCTAATGGAACAGCATAACAACGTGCCTGAGTTAGAAATTATCAGGTATTTTTTTTTAATTTCTTTGTTTTGGCTATATTTATCACGTGGACATACAGAAACTTGTGGTCTGATAAAGTAAGTATGTTAAAAATAGGGGTGATACATGAAGAACATAAGGCTATTGTACAGTCTCCAATAACACTGCATCATTTTGAAAAAAAAAATATTCTCGGAAAATGTGCTGACTAACGCAAGTATATTTTCGACACGTAATGGATCACGGTGTGTCATAGTCTTTACTTCTCATATTCCCACCACATTCTACATTTAGATCATCCTACCTTTTATAACAGCCCTGCTTCCAGCCTGCCAATTTCGTAACTGTGGAAATGGAAACGGAGTCTTCTCTATGAAAAATATGTTTCCGATTGTGACACTGAATTATTTGAAAGTATTCATACAACACATCATTCATCTTTTGCGTATGCCAGTGCTGTCGATATAATCATCCACATAAACGAACATGGGGATTCCATTAATATCAATCACTCCTTCTAATGACGGTTGGTACGAATCTATGATCTGGTTGAACAAAGCCGCTGTTTTGAGAATACGCATTTACAGTGCAACGCGTTTACAGTATGTCCTTAGAACAACATCGAATTTAAGCATTATATTGGACAGTAATAGGATCTAAACTTGTACTGAATAAACACACAACTTATATGTCAAATAAGGGCAAAGGGGCCGGAAATTCCTTTTGTTGCTCGCGCAGTCCAGATGTCGTAAGCCGACTCTCATTTGGTGGCACTACACTTGGATAATACTTTTAGAAAAGCTAGTAAATTAAAGGTGGCGGACGCTTGTGAGTGCGGTAATGAACCTTCGAGTTCCGTGAAATGCGGGGAATTTCTTGACTAGCTGCAAACCAGTTAGCTTCTCAAGGAGGACTCTGCACCATGGAGTAAGTAAGTAAGTAAGTACAGAAATTAATGCCGCAACTTCAAGATATTGTATTGAGTGTGATAAGGTCACGTATTGTTCTGCCCAGCCACTACAAGCAATCTCGTTTCATCTCTAAATAAAGACACTGCACGACAATTGACTTTCTAACTTATTACAGCACATCGCGTTAAGTCGCTTATTTGCCGTGAACCATTTTTACGATCACGTTTCTACGCTTCGTGTAACACGCAACGTCCCTAAAAAAAGTCCTGCTGAACGCCTTTTCACGTGACCAATTTTATCTCCCATGTCTCAATTTATGCAGCTTTTCAACGTTCCGTGACTAAGTTCTCAACCACCAAACACGTCAAACAAATGTTCCTTGTTAGCGTTCTTCTCTGATATGTATCAAATGAAGTCTCAGTCCCACGCTAATTTAAATATGATCCAACACACACTTGTCCCACAGCCCATATTTCACACAGTCAACACGAGTATAAATTTTTCATGTACGCTATTGCCGATTGTCATACTGGCATCGCTACTGTCTTGGTTTACAACAGCTACAGATGCATCAGTACATACATAAATATTCTACATGCTGCAGACAGAAACCCGTTCTCGCAAGTTTATTCGTGCTAGAGGTACTGTATTGCATAGGAACAGAGTCGGATATTTGTCTTTGCTTTTCGTTAAACATTTGCCACATATACTGAAAACTAATTCAAGTGACTGATCCATATTGTTATTACATATACGTTTACGTCATTTGCGGATTTTCCTGTATGATGGGCGGTGTTCATTACCTGCAGTGAAACGAATAATCCTACCCCGTGCCTCACTGTACACCACCCAACCATGCGCATTGCCATGGATTTGTGTTCAACAGCAATGCTGTATTTGTACTATGGCATGAACGAAGCATCCGTTTAAAAGCATGTTATGTGACGTAACTGATCGGAAACAAAAACTAAAAAAAAAAAAACACAGTAAATCTGTCTTAAACGGATCTTGGGCATAACGGAAACCTGTTTTTGGCGTAAAACGTTTACGGTCGCGAAATTTGGTGTCAAGAGGATCAAAATTTCAAGTACCTGTATAAAACAGAACCTGTCTGCAACGAGCAAAAAAAAAAAATTATGTGCCTTGCCATCATGTTAAGGGAAACTTTTCACTGTTTTATATTTGACGCGCTTGGTCGAGACACTATGTTAAAACTGGACATAGGTGACCCCGTAATATTTCGACATCAACGTGTTTACAAGCATAAGTCGAGAAATGGAAAATAAAATATTTATTTGACCGCCTACTACAAATTGGTGGCTTTTTTTATCGTCAAGGTCATGTATCAGAAGTCATATATTTATGAGCAATAGAAACTGTATTTCGAGAAAAAAAAACGTGAAAAGATGTGGCAGTGTAAGTCACTATGTTGGGGGATATTACGATATTTAACTGTAGCAATGACAAGAGAATTTTGCACTTCTAGTGTAAAGTGAAGATTGCACTTACTCTAGCAAGCGACACGGCGGGGAAGTGTTCCCAGGCAAGACGCGTCTCCTCACCCGGATGTCCTTCTCGCTGACCGCGGAGAATTCTAGAAGCGGTTATGGTGGCCAGTCCCATGCCATCACCCACGAACAGAATCACATTGCGGGCCACAGGGCGCGCGGATCCCGTGCTGCCATCACCTGATAACCGCCGTCGCAAAGCGGCTCTGGCTTCCTCATACCAGAAGTCTCGGTCTGTCGACAAGAACAGAGCGTTTCTTTCGTTTCATTTTAAGTCAGCTTGCAAATTCATTATTCCTGAAATTTACAAATGAAAGAGGTAGTACTCAGTGTATTAAGGTGATAAGTTAAAGCAATTCTTCTTCTTTTTTTCTGTGGTGCAACAGCCAAACTCTGGCCACGGTCGCCAAACTGTTGAGGTTTCTATATCACACACAATTAGACACACAAACACACAAAAACACACACAAACACACACAAACACACACATACACACACACACGGTAGGACTTTTGTATAGTTGATGGATATTATTGCTGTGTGGTTGATAGACTTTTTTTTCTGCAGGATTGCGGTATGTACTGTATTTAAGTCATAAGCTAGTTTTATCATGCTGAGTCCTCGCCTTTCTGTAATTCATATTATTTGTTTACACTTTCATTTCTAGGTAAGCAGACCAGGAATGGGAGGAATGTTGTTTCCTTCCGTTTCTTTCTGTTTATAAGTGGTCGCCGTAAATGTTTATCGCGCGAGCAATTTGTCGTTTGACCTATGTAACAGTAGCTGCCTTTTGATCCAGTTGCAGTCTGCCGAAGTATCTCAGAACGGTGACCAGCTTCTTTATATGAAGGTGGAAAATTAGTGAGTGTTAACGAAGATACCGAGAATTGAACTCAAAACAGTTCATTTGTATCAGCATTACTCACTATTTATGAACAATAAACTCCAGTACACTTGACGTGTGGGGGCGGGTAGCTAAGGGCTGGACGTTCCGGGATCGAATCCCGGTGGGGACGAGATTTTCCGCCCGTCCAGACCGGCCCTGGGGCCCACCCAGCCTCCTGTAAAATGGGTACCGGGTCTTTCCCGGGGGTAAAGTGCGGTCGGGGCGTG
>Ga0123352_10008273_pt1 | contig 16186 bp, 7 predicted proteins | sample TergutLab28metaG_FD_89700 | JGI IMG/M metagenome (GOLD analysis project Ga0123352, IMG submission 89700) | Labiotermes labralis P1 segment gut microbial communities from Petit-Saut dam, French Guiana - Lab288 P1 | ecosystem: Host-associated > Arthropoda: Insects > Digestive system > Gut ... | reverse complement strand
CAAAATGGGACATCCCGAAGTTAAGTGGTCAATAGTTTCTTCATGTTGTTTACATAACCGGCATTTACTCTCAATTTCTTGCTTCAAAATTTTATTCTTAAAATAGTTTGGACTAATTGCTTGGTATATTATTATTATTATTATTATTATTATTGTTATTGTTATTAAGTTGTTCATGAGTACTGAATTAAAAATGGCCACTTTTTCAGACGGTTTCAATCCAAAGTTACACATTTACAGGACACCGGTTTAAAAGTATATAGACGAATTTGGCCCAACGAGGTTGGAATCATTTTCTATACTTCAGTCAAAATCACAAGAAAATAGCTGCATTTTTTCTGTGTTTAATTTTGAATGTGCCGCTTGCTACTGCAGCGCCGCGAAACAACAGGTTCCTCACGCATGCGCAGGTCGTAAAAATATCGTGATATGCAAATCAGCAAGTCATATCATTTACGAAACCTGGGAGATTTATCATATTCAGTGGGCTCTCTTACAAGTGAGGAATCATGTCGAATGTATCCTGCATCACTTAACTACACCCGTCAGTACGTTACGAAGCGCAACACAAAGGACAGCTAACTTCTTTCTTTCCCTTCTCCAAACAGAACCAAATGTTCTGTGTCCCGCGACACAGGGCCTATTTACCTTGTCACCGTGACAAACGCCAGTACCGCATCCCACTTGAACAGACAAATATATTTTTGTTTAAATTCGTGCCTTATTTATTACACACATTAAGCCTCGGAGAATTAATACGACACGTTGTTTGCAGTGTTGCACACAAGTCGGAGAGCTGCAACTGGCTCTTCTGTGCCCGTGTGTCCATCCTTCCGTACGTGCACGTACGTGAAACTGAGTCGCTTAGCCTGGGTAAGTTTAACCCTTTAAACGCCGAGTTAAATCCCATCTGCCATCTACTGGCATTATTACGAGCTCACCATATTCTCCACGTTAGCAGGATAAGGGTTAATAATCTTCCTCCCTTTGCACAGAGGGGGCCGCGGTGGCACAGAGGTTAAGGTGCTGTGCTACAAATCGGAAGGTCGCTGGTTCACTGGAATTTTTCATTGACATAAAATCCATCAGATCGCACTATGGCCCTTAGGTCGACTCAGATTCTAACAGAAATGAATACCAGGAGTATTTCGTGAGGGTTAAGGCGGCAGGTGCTTAAGGCTGACAACCTCACCACTATCCTGTGCCGTTGTCATGTAATCTGGGAACTTAACTTCCTGAAACCCTCTGGGCCACTCCAGGCCTGTAAAGGGACTGCTTTACCTTTACCTTTTGCACAGAACCAACCTAGAATGGATAGTAGAGACTGTACCATGGATAGCAGTAATAAGGCAGTAATAGCAAGAATTATAAGAATAAGAATAAAACAAAGCACTTTCATGCATTCGGCCAATCCATTACATTTGTAGCCAATATACGAGATATTGCGTCATATATTTGGACATTTCATGTTGCTGGAGCAGCGAATACAGGCCCAAGGGCATAGCTCGACATTTCAAAAGACTAAAGATGAAATGATCAAGAATTTTCTCATGTGACATATGTTTACAAATCGTTAAAGAAATGTATAACAAGCATAAGCAGTTCCACGAACCATTTTATGTCTGAACGGATTTGCTAAGTGTCACTTTGAAATGTTATTTTACTGGCCTGTTATGTTTCCTTTTGAAGTTATGCAAAGGCCATATCCATATAGTTTATTTATTTTATCTATTTAAAGGCACCTGAGAGACAACACGTCATTTAACTGCACGTCAAATTAATTATAAGATAAGATATCAAACTCACTGCTGTGGCAAATTCTTCTTTTTCTTCATCGTTTACTGGCACTACAGCCCACTGTGGACTTCGGCCTGTCGAACAATGTCCTTCAATTTTTTCCTATCTGCCACTAACTCTCTCCATCTTCTCACTCCCAGCACTTGAAGATCTCTTTCTACTTCCTCTTTCCATCTGTTCCTGGGTCTTCCCCTTCTTTTCGTCCCTTCCAGTTCTTGAGTGAAGATCTTTTTGGGCATCCTAGCCTCCTCTATTCTGTCTAAGTGACCTAACAAGCTTATCCTTTTGTTCTTTTATCCATTTTACTATATTTTCATATTTGCTCATCTCTTCTAGATCTCGATTCGTCCGACTTTCCCATTCCCCGTTTTCATATTTAGGACCATATATTCTTCTAAATATTTTCCTTTCAAAAATTAGTAGAGCTTCTTCTTCTTTCTTCGTCAACGTCCATTACTGCGGCAAACAGAATTCTGAAAATGATATTGTTCGTACAAACGAGGATAACAGTATGTCTGTATGTCTGTATGTCATAAGATGTCAAGAGCCTATTTTAAAACTAAGAAACAATTTTCCTGACCTACAGCTGCGAACTGCCTTCCTCCTAATGACAGAAGATGATATCGTTCCTACAAGCAGAATTATTCAAACCCTGGGCACTAGGTCGCTCTTGCGACCAAATATTTTTACAGCTATGCCAAAAGTTTTAGAATACTTAGTGCGGAAATATCTTCATGTCACCCATCTGGCAACTAGAATTTTTAGGTGGGTCCTAAATTTTTGAAAAAAAATTACGTAACCCTACGTTAAAGAATTAAACTTCGACTACCTACAATTGAAGCCTAATTTTAAGGGGTGCCTAAAATGAACGCAAAGTACAAAATCCACATTACGCCTGCATCTCCATCAAAATACCTTATTTCCGCAACAAGCGAACACATCTGGCTTTGGCAATGTAAATAAAAAAAGTATGCAGCGCATTGTGTTTAAAAAAAATTTAATCAGGGAACAACATATTGCACATTATAAAACAAAATTGGAAAAAAAGGTACATTTCTTCCACTTCCCTACAAGGTTCGGTCTTGGAAAGCCATTTTCAAGGCAAACACTTAATATTAGTGGGTATTACTAACGTTGTAAAACAGTTGCATGTCAAGTCACCTGACTTCCTACAAACATGTGAATATGTACAGGATATTGCAAATTTAGCAGTCTGGTTCAGTTAGGTGTGCAACAAGCTAACGTAGGAGCGCTTTATACTACCTTTACTACAGCTTCAGAAATCTCCACTGACCCTGACTCTTCTTCCTGAAAGTGGTTTAAAGGACCAATTTTTTTTTCTGATTTGTACTTTATTATGGGCAGTGTCTTTGTTTTTAGTCGAATTTAATTTGTAATAAGCAGATGGAGAAAATATAATAATGCAGTTTATATTAATGCAATAATGCAGCTCATTTCAATGCAACAATGCAATTTATATCAATGCAATAATGCAGCTCATTTCAATGCAACAATACAGTTTATATCAATGCAATAATGCAGTTCACTTCAATGCAACAATGCAGTTTATATCATTGCAATAATGCAGCTCATTTCAAAGCAACAGTGCAGTTTATATCAGCGTAATAATGCAGATCATTTCAATGCAACAATGCAGTTTATATCAATGCAATAATGCAGCTCATTTCAATGCAACAATGCAGTTTATATCAATGCAATAATGCAATTCACTTCAATGCAACAATGCAGTTTATATCAATACAGTAATGCAGCTTATTTCAATGCAACAATGCAGTTTATATCAATGCAATAATGCAGCTCATTTCAATGCAACAATGCAGTTTGTATCAATGCAATAATGCAGCTTATTTCAATGCAACAATGCAGTTTATATCAATGTAATAATGCAGCTCGTTTCAAAGCAACAATGCAGTTTATATCAACGCAAAAATGAAGATCATTTCAATGCAACAATGCAGTTTATATCAATGTAATAATGCAGCTCCTTTCAATGCAACAACGCAGTTTATATCAATGCAATGATGCAGCTCCTTTCAATGCAACAATGCAGTTTATATCAATGCAATAATGCAGCTCATTTCAATGCAACAATGCAGTTCATTTCGCCCCATGTCCATTTAATGCAGACCCTACTGTCCGTGCAGCACAAATCTTTGACTTTCACAAAAATGGCTCATCACTGAAGTGTTACGTTGCATTCAATGCAAGTCTTATATGAACGCAGAACATTAAAATAGATTTAACTTTTGTCAATATGTGAAGCTCTAAATTAATATCCAAAACAACATATGGCAATGCAACATAAACGTACAGTGTGATGCTTCCGACAGCCTGACTGATCTCAAAAGTAGATTTTGACTGCAGTAAGAGAGAATATCAGTGTAAATGTGTCAATCAGATATATGAAATCTAATGAACGTATCTTGCAAATATTTCGGCCCTTTCACTTTTTCGTTTTACGCTATTCTTCCTCTATTGGCTTTTCAATTTACATATTGCAAGCTTGTGCATTATTTTTTTCAGTTTGAGTAAAGTGTTCTGCATGAGAGCAGTGTTAAAATCTGTCGTGGGAGAATGGATATGAATCGCACATTTGTCTGAATTTTCTGTAATGTGGTAGCCATATTAAACGACCCAAGAAAAAGAGCCTCTTCAAGTACCCAGATACCTTAGGCAATGCTTTCCTGTTTTGGAGTATTGTCACAGATTACAAAAAGGCGATGTTCTCAGAACGAAAGCTTGGTGTAACTCTGCATGATGTAATTATCCAAAACGGGTTAAACATTGGCACTAAACCACCGTGAAACGTTGACATGTTACTTAGCTAAATTACATATGTGTTGCTTGGATCTGTCTACAAATTTGTTCCCCATAACTTTTTTTAGTAAAGGTAAAAGTAAATGTCCCATTAAAGGCCTGGACAGGCCCAGAGGGTTCCAGGAAGTTAAGGTTCCCAGATTTCGTGACAACGGCACAGGATGGTGGCAGGTTGTCAGCCTTAAGCACCGGCCGCCTTTACCCCCAGGAAATACTCCTAGTACTCATTTCTGTTAGAGGCTGAGTCGACCCCAGGGCCATAGTGCGAGCGGAAGGATTATGTCAATAAAAAATCTACTGACACCAGCTGGAATCGAGTCAGCGACCTTCCGATTTGTAACACAGCACCGTGCTACCGTGGTCTCCCTTTTATTTAGTAACAGGATTAGAAAATCCCAAAATGCATATCAGAGTTTCATAAGCAAACAAAATGCAACAGACAGGACAGGTACGGAAAGAAGAAGGTAATTTGGACTGACTTACAGAAAAGTCACACTCCATACAGAATGGTAGTTTCCGAGAACCGTCAGGCGCCTCATGTATTAAGTATCCACCTGCGAGCGTAATCATACTGGCTGCTGAAGACAGCAAGAACAAAGAAGAATCAGCGTTCTTCCTTAAACGATAAACAGGCGACACAGAGAGAACCGAGTTGTAAATATGGGATTTCATTGACACGTATAAAAATTGTTGTAGAAAGAAAGAAAGATGTGGGGTTTATAGGGAAATAAATATTTAGTGGTGTGCCGCCCCATTTCGCCGGGAAGCATGTTTGCTTGTTAAAGGCCTCATTCTCTTCCATTCGGTGCCGTTCGTTTAAAAGATTCATGTGGGTGGTGTGTGGTTTGTTTTTTAAAAAAAGGGAGAAACATCTATATAAATATAAAACAAACATCCCGCATATGGTGCAAGGGGAGGGTGGAGAATTCGTATATTTAAAGAGAAGAGTCATGAATGCTGACACTCGCAGCATAGGGTACAGGAAGAAAACGAGGGCAAAAATGAAGACGTCAGACTTCTTTGGAATACAAGATCACGATAACCACCACTCACAACGAGACTAGAAGATTAAACAAGCATAAATCTGTGCCTGTTCACAAGCACCAGGCCAGGCATAAAAACGGTGGCGAATACGCGGTGAGTTGAAGGTTCGACCTTTTTTCGCGGCAATATTCGTTTTCACGCTTGTTACTTAACGACGGTATCTACTGGTAACCTTATCCTTTTGGTGCCGGAATTATTTTTTTTTAATTTTAGCACAACCTGTATATAAAATGTGAATAATACAGGAACCAAATACGTTAGAATTATGAAACAAACCGCATTTTGAAGAGAAAGAAACGGAGAGTATACACCGTGTTGAAAATATTCGGTACCTATATTTTTTTAATATATATATAATGCAATTTTTGAGGTTAGCGGTGCGGTACGTCAACTATAGTTGACGTTAGGCGTCTAAAGGTTATATGTGACGTCAATGATAGATGAATGAAAGATTATGAAATATGATACTGATAAAGGAAACCGAAGTGCCTCAACGAAATAACACCTGTGTCAGTGACACTTTGTCTACAAGGAAACCCACATGCATAGGCCTGTGACTGAACCCAGGTTTCGAAAGTGATAAGTAACCGCCAGAGCCATTGCACGGCCAGCTGTTCTTCACAGTTTACTTTTACAGGTGTGAGAAACGTTGTACCGACTCTATGAGACTTCACGAAAAATCCACACATCATTATTTTTCGTCCAATTCTAGGATGTTATATAGGACTCGTGAAGGCTTGGACGTTAGGCTGAACCTCGCAACGTAACAGACGTGTGACTGTATTGTTCAAGACTGTATCGTGTACACATTTATTGATTAAAGAGCATTGAGGAAGTGTTACGTAAAAAATTCATCAAAATTTTGTAGGAGTTTGAAGGCTTATTCTCGACCTATCACGACTCAAAATTTCTTAATACCAATATATTCTTATTGATACCATCTAGATTTTTAAAAGTGTATAATGTACGGGTTACCCTCATTCATAGACTTTGTACAGTTTCCACGTGATTCGATATTTAGTGCATACAGGGGTGCTGATAAGTCCTTAGCCCGACCAGGAAGGAAACAAGCTAATGTTTCTGTCAGAATGGAGTGAATTTCCTTCGGCGCCTTGCCATCCAGGAAAAGAAACTTGATGAAAGGTCGAGTCTCGATTTTGTTGAAATCGCGCGCGTCCCTGCCATGCTTCCGAGGTTGTTTCTTTCTTGGTCGGGCTAAGGACTTATCAGCACCCCGGTACAAACCGTAAATCACAACTATTCAATAGTCCTGCCTACTGAAAGAAAGTCACACGGTTTTAGGGATGGGTTACTTAAAGTTGCAAGTTAAAATGTTCTTAGATAAGAAATTCTCCCAACTCAATTCTATAAACAAAATTAGTGCACTAAAATTGTCTACATCCCTACAGTAACTGACTGGACTTACTTCAGCAGTCGTTGGTGCTAGAGGGAGAGGATCAGCCCGAATTTTTCCTTCCGCCAACTCAACTAGCAAGCCGACATAGCGGAAAACGAAAGCAAAATTCAAACTTCTGTACTTTCATAAGGAATTAACGGACACTAAAAATCAAAGGGGGACAACTGTTATCGATATTAATATGCATTTAATATTCTTGCAAATAATTCGCAAGAAATATTTACATTCAAATGGCATAGTTTTTACTCAGCTCAAGTTCAGATTTAGAGGAGAAGCAGTCTGATTCACGCTCCGGCTGATTTAACCACGGAGGGAAGATCAATCCTACCCAACTGCTAGAGGGATTGGTGTACTTTAGAGCAGGTGTGGAAGCGGTGGTGAAAAATGACTTTCTGTCCCTAACACTAGAATACTAGAAACGTGTTCAGATCACGACCTGTTTGACTCCGTTATACTGATTTTACAGATAATCGTAAATGTCGGACATCCCGTTGTGTTTAATACTTTACAAGGTAAACAAATTATTTATAGTTGCCGTCAAGCACAACAATAGTATACACATATATATATATGTGTGTGTGTGTGTGTGTTTGTGTTATTTTTAAAAAGGAGATCATCTAGAATATCAAGAAAAGAAAGAATTAGAAATGTAACTATAAGACAACAAATTGGATTAGAGGAACCAATTATAAAAGAAATTGAACAGAACCAGCTTACAAGGTACAGCCATATTCAAAGAATGGCAGAAGGAAGATTACCCAAAATAGCATTGAAGTGGAAGCCGAAACAAAAGAGAGCACGAGGAAGACTGAAGAAAAACTGGATGGAATATATAAGGAAGGCCATGAACGAAAGAAACCTAAATGAAGGTAAGTGGGAAGATAGGAAGCAGTGGAGTCTAGGTGTCGGACAATGTAGAACAACGTTTTGAAACCGACATACATACATACATATATCTATTTATTTAAAAAAATAAAAAATTACTTTGCTTAGTCAATCTAGTGCATCAATCAATACAAAAACTTACAAACCAAGTCATCAATATAAAGAAAACTAATACCCTAATATACTATGGTTATTTTCGATGCAATTGTAAATAAATTGACTACTTTGTAAACTAAATATCGGTATTTATTTCCTGAAATTTCCGTTTTTGAACAGTGGATTTGCTTCAGTAACTAAGTTCCTGGTCTTTGTCCATCACACAGCATTCAGAAACAAACAGCACTAATGACTTCCTTAACCTTTTGGCGCCGGAATTATTTTTTTAATTTTAGCACACCCTGTATATAAAATGTGAATAATACAGGAACCAATTATTTAGAATTATGAAACAAACCGCATTTTGAAGAGAAAAAAATGGAGAGTATATACCGTGTTTAAAATATTCAGTATCTATATTTGTTGAATATATATATAAAATGCAACTTTAGAGGTTAGCGGTGCGGTACGTCAACTATAGTTGACATTAGGCGTCTAAAGGTTAACATATTGTGGAAGCTTCTATTCAGATGACAACGACAAAATAGTTCCCGATCAGCAATATACAATACAAATTACTTATATACTATATAAATTAACCGCTTACCGGTAGCCCCAACTATGTAAGAAAAGGGAAAATTTTAATTAGAAAGTGAGAATGTAAATGAAAAAAATACCGGCTCCTACTGTCTTTCACAGGGGACCGCGGTAGCGCAGTGGTTAAATTGCTGTGCAACAAATCAGAAGGTCGCTGGTTCGATCCGATCTGGTATCAGTGGATTATTCATTGACATAATATCCTTCAGATCGCACTATGGGCCTGGGGCCGACTCAGCCTCTAACCGAAATGACTACCAGGAGAATTTCCTGGGGGTAAAGGCTGCCGGTGCGTAAGGCTGACAATCCACCACCATCCTGTGCCGTTGTCACGAAATCTGAGAAACTTTACTTTCTGGAACCCTCTGGGCCCCTCCGGGCCTATAACGGTACTGCTTTACCTTTTACTGTCTTTCCTGGTATATGAAAATCCCTCTGTACATAAGCCGATTCATTATATATTCTTCAGTTATTGTTAGTTTCAATTCTGCAACTCCCGACTCATTCTAACCAGTTCGACTAACTTTTTCATATACATGTAGAGCCAACTAACGTTTCCCTAGCACAGACTCTCATATTGTGTCTATGTTCCCGAAACCGCACTACTAGCGCTCTGTCTCTCTCATTAAAGCAGCTTTATCAAATTCGCAGAGAATACTATAGACACAATACACCCTCTGTTGTGGAATCCTTTCCGGTCTGGTTCTCATGAGTAAACCCCATCAGGGCGTGTTTTGTTTTGAAAACTATCCTAATGTTGGAACAATTCTCGATACGTCTGAAATACTCAGAAATGCCCTTCACACAGGGGATGAACACCGAGCCAGTAGGCTTTGTCTCGTGTTTAGGGTGACTTCTTTCCTTTGAGCCGTAAAGAACTGAATCGATGGAGCTAACAGATTTTCTTCTGGGATAAACATTGCTTTTTTGAAGATGAAACGATAGTCTAAGCTGGAGGCTCTACTGACATACGATCTTCAGAAACGAAATTACTTTCATATTAGTAATTCAACCAAACATATTTTTAGCGTTTTCTTCCAAGTATCATGTGAAATAAAGACAACACATTAGTGGAGAAAGTTAATCGTACGTTAAACCTGGTTGAACGTTACACAAACTAACGTGTTGCCCAAAGAGAGTATTTATTAGTTGCTCTTTGTTTATGGAATAGAAAAGGACAATTTCCTTAAACTGCCTAAAAGTTTGGGTTCTAACCGATGTATTGACGAAGACTCAAGTCTTTGTTGACGAGATGAAGGTGGACCAGGGTGTCCTCATCTGAATAGACGGGCACTGATTTCCTTAGAAACTTCTGTAAATATATATCAGGCATAATATTCTAGGGAAATTCGATCGTAATCATTAGCTGAATAAATTTATGGAAGTTATGTGCTCTGTTCTCTATGAGGCACAAACCAAACATTTGCATACAGATATACTTAAAAAAGGTAAAGCTGTCTCGTTACAGGCCTGGAATGACCCAGAGGGTTCCAGGAACTTAAGGTTCCCAGATTTCATGACAACAGCACAGGATGGTGGTAAGGTTGTCAGCCTTACGCACCGGCCGCCTTTACTCCCAGAAAATACTCCTGGTACTCATTTCTGTTAGAGGCTGAGTCGACCCCAGGGTTATAGTGCGATTGGAAGGATTCTATATCAACGAAAAATACAAATGACACCAGATGGGATCGAACCAGCGACCTTCCGATTTGTAGCACAGCACCTTAACCACTGTGCCACCGCGGTCTCGCTACATATATACTATTCAGGTCAAATTCGGATGTTAAAGGTTACGGCATTAAGATATTTGTTTCTACATATATAATTCAAAAACTAATAACCAATCAACTGGCCAATTATCAAGAATCTCTGTACAAAATAACATAGTACTGTCATTCGGAGAACATCGGCAAACATCCCGGTAGATTTCCTTGTACAAATTGCAACCATTCATAATTTACACCTATTTAATTATGGTGGTGAACAACTTAATTATCCATACTTTTTTTCAGAACGTCAGTAAAAGTGACCACTTCCCACATTTATTGTGTTCATTACTGCGCAGCTGAAATTTTACACTTTTATTCTAAAATCATTATTCTCCTGTACAAAACAAATAAAGCTAATTTTACTTACTTACTTACTTACTCCATGGTGCAGAGTCCTTCTTGAGAAGCTAACTAGTTTGCAACTAGTCAAGAAATTCCCCGCATTTCACGGAACCCGAAGGTTCATTACCGCACTCACAAGCGTCCGCCACCTGTCTCTATCCTGGGTCAGCCCTATCCAGTCCATATACCCACATCCCACCTCCTGGAGATCCATCCTAATATTATCCACCCATCTACGCCTAGGTCTCCCCAGTGCTCTCTTTCCCTCCGGTTTCCCCACCAAGACCAAACTAATTTAACCACAGTTTTAATCCACGCATCTAGAGCAACTACGAACAGACATGCAAACTACATAGAAGAAAACATCTTCACTTGTTTATTATGGAGCAAAATTTCATTCGTTTCTCGCTTTCTTTATGCTACACTCCTTAAAATAGTAACTCGCATACACATAGACATTATTATAAAAATCTTGTAACAATTCGTCTTAAACATTCTCTATAAACATAAAGGTGTCGTCGGCAAACATTTCATAATTATTGCTTATAATTAATTTTACTGACAGATATTTCATTTTGGTCCTTAATTTCTGCGGAAAACAACATATACTACAAATTTTGTTTTGTGTAGATTTCAACAACAACAACAACGACGACGACGACAATAATAATAATAATAATAATGGAAATAACCAACTATAAATTGACACTAATCCCAATGCCTCTGCAATAAACACAAAATGGAAAGGTAATTAAAGCAGAAAGCCTTCAGGGATAATGGTTTGTGACTTTCAGTCTAATCGATAAACAACTGACTTTCACGCACTCATCTCACACACTGGTCGTTAAGAAGGGTTTACGGTACAGCGCTTCTTACAAATGACCTGTGCCGTTATATAAACTACGCAACATTTCGCGATAAATTCTCTTACGAAACAAGCACGATGTTAGAGAAGAGAACTGGGAGGGAAACTACCCTTGTTTACAGAACAGCAACTTTGATCGTTTTCTTCTGGACTTCGTTTTCTAGCTGCAGTTGGACTGTACAGTATTCATGTGAATGAAAAGAATGTAATGTGGTGACGTTATTGCTTCCCATTACCCTACGCATCGGGTATAAATAGCTCGAAATTCTTGCACCATATGCCAAGATGTGAGTAGAGGAACCCGACTTCTGCTGACACACTTCATGTCGTGTCCCGCCACCTGTCGCGAAAAGAACGATGGAGGAGCCTCCATCGTTCGCTTGTTTCCTGAGATCACTTGGCACGTAAATCATTAAGCTGAAGAGAGGGGAACGCCCCAGCTTTCCAGTGTTACAGCCTCATTAATCCTATGTATGGTCCAAGCAAGGGCCATTGTGTTCGCTGCATCAGCTGCTTACAAGATTGAAGTCGTTGTAAGTCAGGATGAATTAAATGAGTGAATCTCTGCATGTCAAAAACGAAGGTTTACAACTGTTATTCTCCCTGTTTTATGAACACTATTACTGAGTTACTTAACGGCGATGAGTAATTAAAAGTAATGACTAGGTAGCGTCCAGTAACAGAAGTGCTGCTTAAAAATGATGGCTCTCAAAGTATGTACAAAGTTCACGTCTGTACTCGCTGGAGCTACAGAACGACCTTACCCCAAGCATCACGGCATTAGGGATGCTTGTGGAAAATGAGTAAAATTCCATGCATTATTTATCTGAAAATTAGATAAAGTTAAATTATCAGCTTCAGGCTACAACCACTTTTTCTCCAGGAAAAGATTCTGAGGAGAACATTGCATAGGAGACTGGATTGGTCCAAGGGTCGGTCCGGATATGGCTGGGAAGAGAATAAATTTGGTCTTCGTTAGAAAATTAGGCCGAGCTTTCCAGGCTCTGACTAGTCTCGGAGATAAGTAAATTAAATGAATGCTGAAATCTTTACTTCAAAAGGCATAAAGCGCCAGTGACTACCAACTGAATAATTTGTTGTCCTGGATAAGGAGATCCTTGTGTATAAAGTTGTAGCATGAAGGTTAAGGAAATATTTTCCTTGTCAAAGCAATGAAGGCATATGTGGGGGTTTATGGTATACGTGTGTGCTTCACTTAACGTACCGGTCATTTTACCGCTTGGAAAGAATTCCAGTGGAATTCAGAGCCGGTCTAGACATTTTGGAGAAGAAAAAAAGGCTTCTTCGCTTACCGAGACTGGAACCCTGTACCGTCCGGTTACGCCAATGCGGCTCCTTAGAATTAAACACTTCATTACCCAACTAATGCACAATATACAATTTGTAGATACAATTAAAATTATAAAATATTTAAATGTGCTCCAACATGTTTCAGATCACAGAGGATCCATCATCAGGGAGCCTTGTACAGTGCTTCGCTAAAAATTACAAGAATGATTCTATCGTGTCCGTTAGCATGGACAAGGTCGTTGTTATGGCAGCGTATTCTGACTCGTTGTGCGTGTGTGTAGTTCACTGTATAGATACAGTGTGTGTTGTTCACTGTATAGATACAGTGTGTGTTGTTCACTGTATAGATAGTGTGTGTAGTTCACTGTATAGATACAGTGTGTGTTGTTCACTGTATAGATACAGTGTGTGTTGTTCACTGTATAGATACAGTGTGTGTAGTTCACTGTATAGATACAGTGAACTACACACACGCACAACGGGGCAGAATATGCTGCCATTACACCGACCTCTTCCATGCCAACGGGCACGATAGAATAAATCTGGTAATTTTTAGCCAAGTACCGTACAAGACTTCCTGATGACGGATCCGCTGTGATCCGAAACATGTTGGAGCACTTTTAAATATTTCATAATGTTAATTTTATCTAAAACTTATATATTTTGCATTACTTGGATAATAAAGTGTTTAATTGTCATTGGTGCACGGTGCAAACCTAAAGATTCCGACTCCTTGGCTTTTATGATAAAAATATTTTAATTTGCTGCCATAGCAAGGTTCTTTCTCATAGGTACAAACAAATCTAATTTCGAGAGAAAGTCAGAACAAGAAAACAAATTTAACTCCTTTTTAGCTTTCAATAACACTTCGACACGTGCAACTAAGTTTGTACATCACATAGAGCGACATTAAAAGTAAAGGAGGAGTTCTAAGAGATAAAGCTTTAGAATTATCTACAACTGTTCAAATACGAAGACCTTTGAGAGAAATTTATTTGTTCTTAGTTTAGGAGTAAAGCACCTTCTATTCAGACTGAAACTAAACGCAATAGCACAGCAATCTGAGGTGCGTTTGTGCACTGTATTGTTCGGCAGTTATAACCGATAATCACAAGCCTAATCATTATGTAATAAAGTATAAACTAGAACATGTAGTATTACTCTGTAATGGAACATGCTGTAAATACATTTATTAAAAAAAAGCCTAATACTCGTAACCTGTCCATTGACAAGGTGCAAAGAGTGATGGGCGAATAAGCATCGAATGGACATTTGTTTTTGGTTTATACTTCAGAGTTTACTTTTCGTTATACACGAAAATATATCACATTAAGTAAATTTCAACAAACTTCGAACGTTCTGTAAACGTGTAAGCAAAATATAGCAACGTCTGGATATGTCTTCATATTAAAACACTTTATTATCCAACAGATGCACAAATATATAATTTGTAGATTACAATTAGAATTATTATAAAATATTTAAAAATATTTAAAATTGCTCCAATTTTAAATATTTTTAAATATTTTATAATAATTCTAATTGTATCTACGAATTATACATTTGTGCGTCTGTTGGACAATAAAGTGTTTTAATCGTCATTGATGCACGGTACAAACATGAAAAAAAATCTTCATATATTTACAACGCATACGTCAGAAATCAAATGGGAAAACTCAGTGTAAAAATATCATTTTAACAGCAGTTTGTTTTCTCTAATATACGTAATGACCTAACAACTGAAGCTGAAGGGAATCATGATTCAAAGCAATGGTGCGTATTTCGCATTTATCACAATTGTGCATTTTATTTCTGTTTAAATATAGAATCCGGCCAACAGAGGAATATGAATGACCAATTTACGAAATAAAAGGGGATTTTTAGAGAAGAATCCATGTATATTAAAAGCCAGTGAGCTATGACAATTTTTGTTTACCAATTAGGCCATCACAGAACAACCAGTAAAGTAATTACGAAAAAAACACGTCTGTCTGTCAGTTTGACTTTAATTAGGTTTAACACAACTATACCGAGCAGCCAGATACGTTGCTTGAAGTTCGACGTAGCTACAAGCGTCGCGTTAAGTACAGGCTGTCCTAAATTTTGTCATTGATTTAGATGTGAAATATAATTGTGAGCATAAACACGAAGACAATGTAACAAAATTGTTATTCATTTATTTATGTCGTTCGTTAAAATTTTTTTTTTTAATTTTATAGTTTCTTTTACGCTGTTATTATTAATTACGTTTCGAAACACGGAGGAAAATTAAAACGGACAGTACAATTAGTGTTTTGCCTGTTGTTATATCGACGGATTAAGTCGGATATTACGCTCAAAGTAGATTAACACTTGTGTCAAAGAGTCCGAATCAAACTCGGAGTCACCCTACGGCCATCATTCAAATTATTCACCTTGGCCTCCAAATCTATGGGGCAAATGACGAGAAATTATGATGTAGGGAATTTTTATCACTGCATTCACAGTCGGTGGGCCGGGTAGCTCAGTCGGTAGAGCGACTGACCACGGGCTGGACGGTCCGGGATCGAATCCCGGTGGGGACGAGATTTTCCGCCCGTCCAGACCGACCCTGCGGTCCACCCAGCCTCCTGTAAATGGGTATCGGGTCTTTTCCGGGGGTAAAGTGCGGCCGGGACGTACTGCTGACCTCTCAGCCCTTCTAGTGCCGCGGTCATGGAAGAGTAGAGCTATACCTCTACCCACCCTCTGGACCATACCGGGCCTGTAACGGGAACGCTTCACTTTTTACTTTTAACCTAAGGCTACAAATACACACTCAGGTGGTGTAATTTTTTTTCATATTCGTACCGTGCATCTGGATATTATCAAAGTTATTTATTCACCAATGAATGCATAAGTGAATTGTCTTAAAACAATATTAAAATTTACATTAAAATAGCTCTGACTTGTTTCGGTATAGTCACAATATCTTCAGGGAGCTCATAATCCGTGCTTTCTAAAGTTACTTACTTACTTACGCCATAGTGCAGAGTCCTTCTTGAGAAGCTAACTGGTTTGCAGTTAGTCAAGAAATTCCCCGCATTTCACGGAACCCGAAGGTTCATTACCGCACTCACAAGGGTCCGCCAACTGTCTCTATCCTGGGCCAGCCCAATCCAGTCCATATACCCACATCCCACCTTCTGGAGATCCATCCTAATATTATCCACCCATCTACGCCTAGGTCTCCCCAGTGGTCTCTTT
>Ga0123352_10008272_pt1 | contig 16188 bp, 15 predicted proteins | sample TergutLab28metaG_FD_89700 | JGI IMG/M metagenome (GOLD analysis project Ga0123352, IMG submission 89700) | Labiotermes labralis P1 segment gut microbial communities from Petit-Saut dam, French Guiana - Lab288 P1 | ecosystem: Host-associated > Arthropoda: Insects > Digestive system > Gut ... | reverse complement strand
TGCCATGAGTATATCATTAATTAGAGTAAAAGTTGCTAAGTCAGTGGATGATCCATTTCTGAAGCCAAATTGTTCTTTAGCCAGTATCTTATTACAATCACAATGCTTAAGTAACCTTATATATATTAATTTTTCAAAAAGTTCATACATAAGAAATTTTTAAAGCACTTTTATATATCTTCAGCTTATCTGAAAATTTTTAGTGTTAAAAGGAAGATTTTTTTAAAAAATTTCATTATTTTTATTGATAAAACAATATGTCAACCACTTTAGCTCTAAGTATGTGTATAATAAATGTATAAATAATTCATTAATTGCATTTTTGAGATATGCTTAACCTGCAAAGCCTGCCTCATATGTGGTAATCAAAGCATGTTTTGTTGTGCAGCTGGTATGTGCCATGGGTGTTATCAGCCAGGGTGGAAACATTGTTACCCCAAGATTTATGCACCACTTCAACATTTTGTGCATTGATGAATTTCAAGATGAAATACTGATTCACATTTTCAGCAAGATTATGCTGTGGCATCTTGATACAAGGTAAGTGCCTGTGTGGAACAATAGTGTGAATTTCAGTTGGTGAATATGGCCTCTGATTGTATCAGAGATTGATTCCTACAGAGTATGACGTATATCAAAGTGAATAAATTGGAAATCCCTTTATCTTTATTGGCATTCTGTTGTTGGGCAAGAAGTAACTGAGGTACCTTGGCATTTGCCTATAGGGAACTGGGAAAACCATGAAAAATCAATCATGATAGCTGAGATGCAAGTTTGGAGCATCAGTCCTATGCCGTCACATCCAGTAGCTAAGCTGTCGAAACAGAATCTCATCACTAATTAAATGTCGAAGTATTCTTGATAACGTAGGTACATCACAGTTAAGTTGGGTAGCAGGTGTAGCACACATGACAAAATATAAAGTGCATGCAAAACGTTCATTTGAAAACCTGGATCAATTACACCACTTGTGAAAACCATGTATAGTCTGAAGGTTATAAATTTTGATATTAGTTAAATGAGTTTTGAAGTTGTAAACTGAAGTGGGTTGGATGAGGAATGGGTGCAGTAGAGGCTTTTGTGCTTGCAGTGATGCATATTCAGGTTTCATTAAAATAAGGAATTTCTTATTCAATCATATATTTGTCTGCTGCTAAAGGACGGATCCTGTAGAGATAGTAGAGCCAGGGTGGCTTAGTTGATATACTTGCTAGACTACAAGCTAGACAACCAAGAAGTTGTGCTTTGATTCCTAGCAGGGACAAGGGATTTTCTCATCTGCAAAATGTCCAGACCATCTCTAGTAAGTGTGACTTGATTTCACATAGATAGTTGAGACTGATTTGCTACCAGAGCAAGGCAGGGAAATTGGATGTCTCATCCACGTTACAAGGGTTGTGCAAGATTTGTATACACCATGTGTGAATTGTGGTGGGCATAGCCATTGTTGGTATATGGGTGCTTTTGGACTGAATATTCATGAATGGAAACATAACTTCCACAGAGGATTCAGCAAAGAATTTGATCCGTGCATTCGGCAGCTGGTGATGGCAACTCTGGACATTTACAAGAAGTCACGAGCCTACTTGCTGCCAACACCCACCAAGTCACATTACCTTTTCAATCTGCGAGACTTCTCACGCGTCATTCAGGTGAGTGGGCGGTTTGAGTGATTGTTATTTGTTTCATAGTCTATTTAATGGTGTTTCCTGAAGTGCATAGTTTATACACTGTTAAATTAGGGAAGTGTTAACGATGAACTGGGAAAGATGTGGAAGGAGGCAGTTGTGTCTTCTGGCCACCTAAGAACTAAGTCTCTAATGCCCCAAATATGAACCAGAAAAATTAGCTATTTTCCATAACATTTGGTGTAAATGTGATGTGGGTTCACAAAAGTGCCATCAACTAACTGACTGAGTAACTAATTAGCCATTTAATTAATTAGCTATCTAACTAACAAAATAAGCCCATTGAGCATAGTCCTTCATAAAGAGCAAGGTAAGAAATTCCCTCACACTATATGAAACGTGATAGTTCATTGTCATTTTTACAAGAGCCCTCCACTTTTCCTTATCCTAAGATAGACAAATGGAGTACATGCCCTACCTTCCTGTTTCTGTAAGATCATTTTGTTATTATCTAATCATGTATGTCTGTCTCCCAAGTGGCTCCGTCAGGTTTTTCAGCCAGACAATTTCAAGCATTTCTCTTCTCTGCCATGTGTTCCACATGCCCTTCTTATATCCTTCTCGTTGATTTGAACTCCATAGTAATATTTTGCAAGTAGTGCAAACAAGGAAGCTTGTCATTATGCAGTTTTCTCCAGCCTGTATATTCTTCTTCTTCTTCTGTCTTAGCCCAAGATATGTTTTACAGCACCAGATACTTAATGCCCTCAGCCTATGTTCCTTCCCTAATGTGACAGACCAGGTTTTCTTTGTTTAAAAAAAACTGAAGTTTTGTTGCTTTAGTCTTTTCATTTTTAGAAATCAAACATTAAGACAACACATTCTGAATACAGAAGCATGCCCCATATTTGATGTGCTTTTAATTTGTTTTTAAAAAGTAATTGTGATTTTTGAGTATTATTCGCAAATACTTGAACTTTGCCACATTTTCCAAAAAATTGTGTTGTAATTTTGTCTTTGATTTTGTTCACAAGACCACTTAGATTTCTTGGCATTTACTTATAGACTCACCTTGTTATGTGACTAGTACAACTTCTGTTTTTTTCCATGCAGTATTTGTGTTTTCACCCAATAAATGAATGCCATCAGCATAGATCAGAAACTGATGTGTCCCATTTAATTTCAGTCTGTCCTGGTTTTATCAGATTGTTCTAAAGGCATATTTGACTTTAGCAATGGCAATAAAGCATCTTGTCAAATCTGATCATTCCAAATAGGAAAATAATCTGACAAGTACTTATGATTTTGGACTTTAATTAATGAATTTTCAGTGGTAGGAAATATTATTCATTCTTGTTTTTATTCATTCCAGACACTGTAATCATTTCATCTTTTTCATCTTCTTTCATTCATGTTGTCCAGGGTGTGTTACTGTCTGTGCCAGAAGCTATGGAGGACATGATATCCATGAAGAGGCTGTGGGTGCATGAGGTCCTGCGGGTGTTCTGTGACAGGCTTGTGGATGACAGTGATCAGAACTGGCTGTTTGTTCAGCTCCGTTTGGTGATAGAGGAGAACCTGGAAGAGGATATGGATGAAATGTTCTTGCATCTGAGAACAAATGAAGGGATGGTAAGTCTTATCTAGGGGACAGAGTCACTGCTTTTAACATTCTTCCTTTTCTTTTACTCTCTCCTCCTCCTCCTCCTCCTACTACTACTATATTGCCCCTGCTACTACTACTACTACTACTACCACCACCACCATGACTGTCATTACTACTACTACTATCATCATCGGGGCATGCAGTGGTGCACTTGGTTGAGGCACTGTGCTACAAGTTGGATGGTTGTGGGTTTGATTCCCGATGATGTCATTGGGATTTTTTAATTGACATAATCCTTCCGGCTGCACTATGGCCCTGGGGTTGACTCAGCTTCTAACAGGAATATTTCCTAGGGGGTAAAGATGACCGGTGCATAGGGCTGACAATCTTACCACCTTCATGTCTGGGATTGTCAATCTCCTGGAACCCTGAGGGCCTGTCCAGCCCTGTAATGAGATTGCTTTACCTTTTACTATCATCATCAGCAGCAGCATCAGCATCACTGCCAAAACTAGTAGCTATACTAATCCTGTAAGTTTACCGACCTGATCATTTTCCCCCCTCTTCCATGTCTTTTTCTTCAGTTTTCTGTTCTTCATCCCACTTGCTTCTTCCATTCCTCTTTGTCCTCCACATTTCTGTCTTGTCCCTTGTACTTCTTCTTTGATCTTTCTTTTCTTTTGCTTCTTCATCTTCCTTCTCCATACAATGTTTCAACTAGTCATGAGTGCCCTGAGGCTTCAAAAAACTAGTCTTTCTGTCTTATATAACATCTTCCTGTGTCTTGCCACCTATGAGGTCTGTATTCTTTAACATATTATTAAACATTTCATTCTGATCTCCTGTCTCAGTCTTCTACTTATCTCTTGTATTTAAAAATTTGACAACTGGCTTTGTCTTTTCTAATATATTTATTTTCTCTGTTTTATCATTTAGAATCTTTAAGATTAATAAATTAAAGAAGTGAGTTTCAGACCAGTTTTCATAAAGTGTCAAGTGTTGATTTCTCTAACCTCAGATTTCTATCCACAAAACAATGCAACAAACATATTACTTTAATAGCAGATGTTACATACACAATTTGAATGCTGCTCACAAGTATTAATTCAAGTACAGTGTTACTTGAATGTACAACAAGAAAAACAGAAAAATTTTTCCTATTGTTACCAATCTGTGACTTTCTTCATTTTTTCCTTTTTTTGTGAGCGCAAAAATTCACTTGTACTTCACATTCTTTTGTATCAGTGGCTTCTGGTTTGGGAGTCAGTCTTGGACAGTTTAAAGATAATACATTAGAAATAATGAAGACTTATTAGCTATTTAAACAAAGTGTATTAGAAGTCTCATTTTCTCCAAACAGCACAGGTAAGGCAATCCCTGTACAGGCCTATTACAAGCCCTGATGGTTCCAGGAGGTTGAGGCTCCCAGATTTCGAGACATTTGGCACATGAAGGAGGTAAGGTTTCCAGCCCTATACACTGGCCACTTTTACCCCCAGGAAATATACCTGGTACTCATTTCTATTAAGGATTTAATTGACCCTAGGGCCATAGTGTGGCCAGAAGGATTATTTCAGTGAAAAATTCCAATGACACCATCGGAAATTGAACCCACAACCTTCCTGCTAGTAGCAACTATGCAGAAATTTTGAATGCAGGACTCTTTCAATGCTGAATTTTGTTATTGATGTATTCAGTTCTTTATGAGTTGTCACTTTCAGGTTGGCGAAGAAGAAATGAGAAAACTGATTTTCTGTGATTTTGCAAATCCTAAGGCTGATGCAAGGAACTATGTTGAGGTTTTGGACTTAAATCATCTGCGCTCAGTGTGTGAGGGCTACCTCAATGAGTTCAATAATATGGCCAAGAGACCCATGAACCTTGTGTTGTTCAGGTATCTGTACTTTGTAGATTAAGTCTTGCATGTATCTATCCTCTGCAGCCATAGGCTTTCAATACCTGTAAATGTTTCTGTACACTGTAATAAAATATTCATTCAAATAATGACTGGTGTAAACATTTAGAAGGACTGCTTCTCAAACTAAAATTTTAGACGTTGTGGTATGCAGTATGCAGTATGACTTATTATGACATACACAAGTTAATGTACATCAACTTGTATATTTTATATATGGTCAATTATTCAGTAACAGTGAGTGTCAATCTGTTGTTACAAGTTACATGCAAGTCCTTGTTTATATTTAATTGCCAATGATGCAGCATCTCAGATTCTCAGAGTTACATGGTACAAGGGAAATGATTAAATGCAAGGTGAATGGTGGACATAGGTATGGTGTAGGCAGCCATCCTGCCGTTATTGGAGTTCATCCCAGAGAAGTTGAGAAGTGAAGTAAAATAATTTCTGCAAATGGGCTTACTACTGCTGATTAATTACATTGTCACCTACCCTGTGTCATAATCAGTCTATTGATTTCTTGTTTGTTTTTAACAGTTATTGTTGCAGCCCAACACCTGCATGCTTGCCACAATTCCTTTTCATTTTTTTCTCAAGGTTACAAGAACAGAACGTTATGGTGGCAGCTGTAATGGTGTAATCATGTGTGTGTGTGTGTGTGTGTGTGACTTATCACAAAGACAATTCCGTTAATTGGTAAGAAACTTCTAATGTAGCGTGGTGTCTCTCATTTTGACATTTTTAAAGCATCAATTCAAATTGGCAGTGATACTACACTTCTGTAAATAATTAGACTTGTCATGATTAATCTTTACAGCTACCATATTTGTTTGGTAGTATAAAGACATAGTACCATTTCAGGTTGATATGTTGAATCATGCTTGCAAGTTACTACATAGGAATTCTTGCTGTATTTAAAACTGTATGGCAGTGCTTAATTTGTATGCTGACATCAAATTTATCAACATGATGTCACTTGCAAACTCTTTTGACCAATAGCTCATAATTCCTTTGTACACTTGTACATTGTCACTAATTACAAAGAGAAGTCTGTGAAAGAATGCATTTGATGGTGGTGGTAATATGTACATTCCCAATGGAAATCTGACTGTATGAAGTATATGCTACAGTAACAAATTTTCATGCTATAACAGACTCTCGTTATAACAGACTCTCAATGTAGTTGATGAAGAATGTGGTCCTCTTGGATATGGCACCAAGTAGTGTGATAGATATGTACCAACATTTCAGAGGAAGCTGCTGTCTCCATTCCTGATGAAAGAGGAAGCAGGTTCTTGTGAAAGGCCAGTCTCATCTACCAGATCACATGGAGTGACATCCCAGGAGATAGTAGCCTTACATTTGTAGTCAATGTCATGAGAATCTCAAATCACACATAATTATTTAGTCACTCAAATACTTCTCTGTACTGTAAATAATTGGTAGACCTAAGTATTACCATCTGAAGAAGAAGTGGTCAGTTTAACCAAGAATTTGAAAGACAAGCTTATAGCAGGTTATGATGATATAACCAAACGTTTAGTTAAAGAATGTATACATTTAATTAAAGGACCACTGATACATATTTATAATGTATCACTGAGGTCAGGGGTTTTCCAAGATGACTGGAAATTAGCAAAAAGTAAAGCCTTTGTATAAAAAGGGAGATAGGTATGATATTCAGAACTATAGACCAATATCAATAATACCTGTATTTGTAAAACTATTGGAAAGATTGATGGTTTTAGGAAAGGAAAATGTGTAGAAACAGCTATTCAGTCGTTTATTGAAACAATTCAGGAAGCTTTAGATAAAGGAATCCACACAATTGGAATTTTTATAGACTTAACAAAATCATAAAGTATTATTGGAAAAATGATCATCCTATGGAATAAGGGGCATAACGAACATATGGTTCAAGTCTTTTTTGTCAAATAGAAGACAATGTATAGAGATTAACCAAAGTGACTCCAGTAATGCTATGGTACACAGATACAGATCTTTTTGTATGGAAATTAAACAAGGTGTGCCAAAAGGATCAGCACTTGGTCCACTGTTGTTCTTACTGTACATAAATGACCTTCCATGAATATTCATGGCGCAAACCTGGTCGTGTTTGCAGGTGACATCAACGTGCTAATTATGGATAGCGATGTATGTGCACTTCAAAGAAAAATTGATAGGGTGATGGCAGAGTTAGAAATTTGGAATAGGAATGATCCTATAATAAATGTAAGTAAAACAAGAGTTATGTCATTTCACAATAAACAATCAAATTTTCCGGTAAAACTTCAAGTCAGCTTTAATAAATTAAATCTGGAATACATAGCTGAAACGAAGTTTCTCGGTGTATACATAACGGAGACATTAAAATGGAACTCCCATGTACAGTCGTTAGCAAACAAATTTAGTAAGGTATCATTTATGATAAAGTCCTCAAAGGAGATTTTAAGCCCCTGTATGATTTGAAATATTTATTTTACCAAATTTCAGGCACTCCTACAGTGTGGGGTACTATTCCGGGGAGGAATAGGGCATAAATTAAATACAAGAATATTTAGGATACAAAAAAGGTTGATTAGGTTAATGGTTGGAGTGAGTTCAAGAATGTCTTGCAAACAGTTGTTTAAAGAATTAAGTATTCTAAAGTTTGCTTCTTTATATATATATATATATATATTGGAAGTGACTTGTTTTATGAGAAAATACTGTCAATTTCTGAAGCAAAATTCTAAAGTTCATAAATATAATACACAAAGAAAGGTGGATATCCATGTTAAACTGCATAATACTGAAGTATACAAAAAGAGTGTAATACGTATGGACACTAAGGTATATAACAATCTGCCTGGAGTTATAAAAGAAATAGATGATTATAAGGCCTTTAAGAAAGAGTTAAAACTATTCCTTCTTCTTCACTCTTTTTACTCACTAGAAGAATTTGTATCTTCCTAGTGACTCACCTATGATATTTATCTGACTTTAATTATACAAAATATAAATAGTTTATGAATTATTTGTTGAATACTATTTAAAAGATTTTAGAAAGTAATTCATATGTGTTCAAAATATATTACAGACTGACAAATCTACTATCATATTTGGACTAAATAAATACAATACATTATAGTACAACACATTACAATACAATACAACACAACACATCTAGATTAACGTGCGCTTAGTTCCTTTATTGGTTATTAAAGTTTTGATTTTGAACATGTGTCTGAATTTTGTATGGCAGAATACAAGATCCAATAACAGTTTTTCTAGAACATGATAATGAACTTTTGTGTTGCATAAAAGTAGGAAGTGTCTTGACCACTGAATAACTACATCCATTTAAAATGTGGACTTGTCCGATTTTTGAGTGAGATGTTGGCACCGAATAAGTTCTGTAAATTTAAGATTGTAAGTTACATAATTTTATAACTTCATTGAAAGTACTTCATGCTACTTTAGAACTGGTGAAGGAGTGATCACTGTGAACATAGATATTTCAGTTGTATTTTATTGGGTGAATCTCTTATGTCTAAAGAGGTGTAGGATTCACTCTTTCTGTTTCAAGGTTTGCAATTGAGCATCTGTCCCGAATCTGCCGGATTCTGAAGCAGCCTCGAAGCCATGGCCTGCTAGTTGGAGTGGGAGGTTCAGGACGACAGTCTCTCGCTCGCCTTGCAGCACACATGTCTGAGTATGAGCTTTTCCAGGTGAGCTGCCAGTGAATTTTGGTTTTGTGCACATTTTGTATTTTAGTAGTGTACTACAGTTGAAGGATTGTTCATTACAGTCTGTTACATATTAGTAACTAATGTGTACATATATATTGTATGGATTGCCAAAATTTTGTTTTATGTGGCTGCAAATGAGTCGGATCCTCTTTACACAGTGAAATCTCCACAATACCTCGTTTAATGTTTCTAAGTGGAAAATGAGTTTCACACTGTGTTTGTAATTGGAAAAGACTGGTATTGAAGTACTGCAGTTTTTCTTGGCCAGCCATCATTTCAGCAGTGGTATGTGTTCATCTGTCTCTTGGTGACATGAAGGTTTGTGGTTGTCATAAATAGCCAGGAATCATGTTAGCATAGATTTGGTCATTATTTATGGCTTCATGTGACTGGTATAAAAAAGAGGAAAGTTCTGTTTAGCCATAAGTATTTCAGGGCCTAATTGTGATGATGCTATTTATTGAAAATGATTTTTTATTCCAAATGAAACCGATATGAATCTTATTGGCTATCATGAATGAGATTTGTGATGTTTTTCAGTCCCTTTATCTGCATGCCAGTACAGTTCCTTGGCCTGTGCATTTATAAATTCATACATTTGAAATGTGATACTACAGAAACCAAAAAGAAGAAAATGGAAAAGTTTTTAAAATAAGAGATGGTAGTTATTAATCAATTGAAAATTATTCAAGTACCTAAGAAGAATGGTTAAAACAGTTACTCCATTTATTTGGGGCCCTCACACACAAGAAATTAAGGACAGCAGTTGAATTTGAAAAAGAATATGCAAGCAACTAACAAAATGATAGAGTTGTACAAAGTATCAGAAAGATTTAAAAATAGGAAAATGTCATATTGTGACATTCTGAATTTGGAACTGAATATGTTCTGATTTGTAACAGTGAAGTATGTTGGGTAGGTGGAGATTTCCAAGCAGTATGGAATGAATGAGTGGCATGGAGATGTGAAGAACATCTTGCAACGTGCTAGTTCTACTGACCAGCATATAGTTTTCCTCTTCAGTGACTCACAGGTAATTCTTCTCTTAGTTTTCAGGTTTTGAAGTTACTAGACCAGTCCATATTTTTGTCACTGAAGATTCTGGAAGATATATACAGTGAGCACTCTGTTTTTTAAATTAAACATGAGTACATATGGAAACTATTGCTTCATGCTTTAAAGCCTGCTTTTGTTTGGTCTGTGCATCTGTTCTTCTTTTTACCCAATAAATTATGATCCAGTTGATAAATTTTCCTGAACTTTGGAATATAGTGGGTACTTTATGCCAGTTGAGGACACCCTATTTTTGTACATCTTGAATTACTAGTGTGACAAGTGTGAATGGTAGATTGCAAACAACATGACAATTTCATTTTCTGTTTCTTGATGACATATAATGAGCCACTGGACGTAGATTAATTGCAAGAAATTTTGTGTGATGATAGGGCATGAATATTTATAATGTACTGTATGATACTGCTTTATGTGTTGATATGTGTGAAAATATAGAAACCAAGATAAACTGCATCAACTTAGAAGAAAACTTGGAAAGTAAAATCAATTAATTGGTTTATTTCTATAAAGCCCATCTGCTAAATTGTGTGTGTGTGCGTGTGCGTGCATGTGCACACACATGCATGCATGTGAGATTTTTGTGTATAGTTTTGACTTATGACATTTGTTTCTCTGTGACACACGATAATGTGAAAATTGTTTACTCCCTGACAGATGAAAGAAGAATCATTTTTGGAGGACATAAATAGCTTACTGAATTCAGGTGAAGTACCCAACATTTTTACAGCAGATGAGAAGGAAGACTTGTGTGAGAAAATGGAACAGCTTGACAAGCAGCGAGATAAATCATTGCAAGTAAGAATTTTCATATTCATCCTAATTCATTTTACAGTGAAAAGGTATTTACACTACAAATTGAGGTGTTAGAATTGTAATTGGTGCAGAAACTTAGAAACTCGGGTACAAGATAAGATCTTATGTAAGATAACACTCATTTCATACATGTACTTCAAATCAAATCTTATCTATTTCCCAAAACGTTTCTGTAGTACCAATAATTAGGATGTACCTTAATGCTCATTAAAATCCACATAATTTATATGCAATATAGCGTTTTAATATAGTATATATGGATTGCAATGTATGTGTAGAACAGTCAGCTTTATAATAGGTGTTTATGTGGTAAATAAACACTGAGGCTGATGAGGTATGTGTAATGTGAGAAACATTTGGAAAATTGACACTCATGTCTTTGCAATATTAGTTGTACTACCTTTGCACACTTTTTTATTGTTGTGTACTATGCAGATGAGTTTAAAAGAATGAACAGTGTGTGATATTTAATACAACTGTCTAGCTGTTGTGTAACACTAATTGGTTTTTAGGTCCTTCTCTTGATATAAGCATGAAGATCTGACATGGATGCCTTTGTTCTGTTGTGTTTACAGACAGATGGGAGTCCTATTGCCCTTTTCAACTTATTTGTGTCTATAGTGAGGGATCAGCTGCACATTATGCTGGCTATGAGTCCCATAGGAGAAAGTTTTCAGAACCATATCCGCAAGTTTCCTGCTATTGTCAAGTGTTGCACCATAGATTGGTTCCAGGTCAGGAGGAAATATATTTTGGTCCTAAAGTATTTTGTTTTGTCCTTTGGTGTCATTGGTACATTAGCAGCAATGTTAGTTACAAGTTGTATCATATATACTACTATTTAATGTTTAAAAATTATTGTAGGACTGATGAGAATGTTGTAATTATATGTGTTGTACCGACTTTCATGAGGTGTGCTTGGTCAGTTGATTCTCTGATGCCTTAAAAGTTTATATTTTAAACATTTTTAAACCAGAGTTTGAAAACACCTGTAGCTCCAAGACATAGAAGAATTACATTTGTGAAGCATTCACTACAACAGCATTGTCATATAGCAGTGGAATGTAGGCGTTAAGTAGGAGACATCTTCCAGCAGGACTGTGCTACAAGAGATACAGAGCAAGTTTAAACTGTAAAAGGATAATGACATAAATATGGTTGCCAGCAGTAACATATTACATATAATACTTCAGACGAAATGAGAATGAAAGGGTTAAAATATGAGCTATGATAGGGTTAATATGGAGCAACTTATCATTCTGAGGAAGATTATGCCCTGCAAACCTTTGGTAAGGAGACAAAGAATCTGTTTCTTGAATATGTAATGGGTCATCTGGACCTAATTTTGGAACAATGGCCATGAAAACTTAATGAACAGTTTTTGCTCTACTGTGTTTTGTTGAAGGTTTACAGTTGTTAGATACTAGTTGCAGGATAGGAGAGAAAATTCTTCAAAATTTTGGAGAACTAATTCTGTTTACATAGCTGATTTAAAGAGAATTTCAGCAAAATGCTTTTTATCTAGCTGCCTTGAGAAGAAGTAAGCGAGGATGAATGCAGATTTTGTGAGTTTGCAGCTGATAAAGTGGAATATTTTCAGACTTGGCCAGATGATGCTTTGCTGGCTGCATCTACGCACTTCCTTGCAGATGTGGACTTGACAGGGGAGGAGCGAGATGCATGTATCACAATGTGTCAGTGGTTCCACACATCAACTCAGAATGTGTCATTGGATTACCTCAAAAGACTAGGAAGGCACAATTATGTGACACCTGCATCATACCTGGAGCTTATCAACACATTCAAGGATCTACTCAGCAAGAAGAGAGGGTGAAATGCTTGAAGCTGCTATATTATTCTGTTGTTATGTGTTCTTTGCTTGAAGTGAACATATTATATGAAAACTATGCTTCATTTACACATCTACTTAGTGGATTTGGAAAAAATTTTGTTATTGGTGGTCTAAGGCAAATTTAATTTTTCTTTGTATTGGTCCATGATAGTGAACTGTAGAGCTCAGCAAGTAGATTGACTGACTACAGGCTTTGATCCTCTTACCCTTTCATCCAGTGGTTACCTGCAGCTTGTTAAATTTAAATTTAAAGGGACATCATCATTATCAGCCACAGTGTCTAAGCCATCCAGGCTTGTTTCTTGTTCATGGGTGTTGGTCCCACATTAAAAGAACACACTTGAAGAAAAGAGTCTTTGTATTTTTTGTATCATTTTTATATGAGCCTTTTCTTATGTGGATGAATATAGACAAATTTAATGTGACCTTAATACAAGTCTGAACAAAAATAGAATTTGACTAACAAGTTTTGACACTCACACAATAACAAATTTAATTGAAACTTTATTTATTTATTTTAATTTATTTCCATACATCCCATTTAGGTACAGACCATGGAAATGGAAAAAGTCACGTACAATATGCATCTTCAAGCTACTTATAATTGGTATAACTAATATCAAGTAGAAAAGAATACTTGTCAACTACAGTAATAACTTAGATAAATTAACATTATACCCAAGATATTAAAAGATTGCATAAAATAATACAATAAATAAGTTTAAAAATTACATTCCATATAGTAGGATTTACATGTTCTTGTCATCATTATATTTGAAGTGTTCTTCAATTGAATAAAAAGAATGATGATATAAAAATCTCTTGAGAGATAATTTGGAGTATTTCATATCATTGACCAAAATTTTTGTATGTTGTGGTAAGCGATTAAAAGCCTTAGAACCCGATATATAAGGTCCTTTATAGAATTTTGTTATATTAAGTTGGTAGATGAAGATTAGTGTTGTTTCTATTATGTATTTATGAATTTTCCTGTTTGAGGTGAATACGTGTTTGTTTTTAACTGTAAATAAAATTAGTGAGAAAATGTATTATGAATACAACGTTATAATTTCCATGTTTTTAAAAGCTTCTCTACAAGATTCCCTTACTCCAGTGTTGGTTATGATTATAACAATTTTCTTTTGTAAAATAAAGAATTTTTTATCATTGGAAGATCTCCCTCAGAAAATTATACCATAACTTAAAATGGAATGTGTATAGAAGTGTAATAAATTGTTTTTAGTATAGATTGGGGTACAATATGTTTTACATTTCTTAAAGCATAACAAACAGAGCATAGTTTGGATGCTCTCTGATCAATATGTTGATTACAAGACAGTGTCTCTTTGATAATTAGTCCCAAAAGTTTAGTCTCAGTGGAATTTGAAATACTTTTGTGTTCATATTTAACTTTAGTTTTAACCTGATAAATTTTTTCTTTCTAAATTCTACATAGTAGGTTTTATTGAAGTTCAGTATGAGTAAGTTGCTGTTAAACCAAGAGATTATGTTGCGGAAATATTGATTAATATTAATATTAAAATATAAATCGTTAGAATAAGTTATTAATAGACTGGTATCTTCAGCAAAGAGAACCATACTGTTATTTTTAGTAATTATTTTTGGTAGATCATTTATATAAAGAAGGAAAAACAGAGGACCGAGAACTGAACCTTGAGGTACACCATTTTTTATCAATTCCCATTTCAAAGAGCTGTTAGTATTAGCATTATTATTAAGTATTACTTTCTGATATCTGCAGGTTAGATAGGATTCAATTAGTGTTTTAAATTTTCCTTCAATACCGTAGAATTCTAGTTTGTCCAATAGCATTTTGTGATTCAAACAATCAAAAGCTTTTTGAAGTTTGCAGAAGATACCTCCAATTTTTAAATTATTGTTCATAGCATTTAAAATATTATTTATTAACGAAAAGGAGGTTTGTTTGGTTGAGTACCGAGTTTTAAATCTGTATTGTTCATTAACTAAAATAGAATTAGTAGTTATATGGTCAAGAAGTCTAGCATATATAAGTTTTTCAATAACTTTTGTAAAGGAGGTAAGCAAAGATACTGGCCTATAATTAGTTGTGTCTTGATCATCACCTTTTTTAAAAATTTGTTTTAATAATGGTGTATTTTAACCTATCAGGAAATATACTGGTATTTAAAATTGCATTGCAAATATATGTAAGTGGAGATATAATGTATGGTCCACTTAATTTTACTATTTGAGTAGAAATTTCATCATATCCACCAGTATTTTTTTAATTTAAGGATTTAATAATCTTTTCAATTTCATAAGTGGATGTATAAAGCCAGCTCATTTTAGGAAATGTAGGTGGAAGCTATTTATTAGATAGCTTATTAGGTTAGGATCTTTTATATTAGTATGTATATTATTTCCTGAATTAAGATATTCAGCAATAGATAAGAAATAACTATTACATATATTGGCAATTTTGTTTTGACTAGTTATCTCTTTGTTATCTATCCTCAAAGATATTGTATTTTTACAGTGGTAGGTTTCCCATTTTCATGATTTATAATTTTCCAGGTAGTTATCATTTTATCACTGTATCATAAATTGCACCTTGACCAAAATATGTTAATATAATAACTCTAGAAGGCTTTGGTATACTGTAAGGATCTTCATTTTAATGGTGGTTTATAAATTTAAGTACAATAAATAAAGTCTGGCTTGGATATTTTATTATGCATGTATTATTGTTTGGGTCTGATCCAGGGAGGTGCAGATGGGAAAGTCTCGCTATGAAGTTGGCATAGAGAAGCTGGATCGTGCAACCAGTGAAGTGTCAGTGATGCAGAAAGATCTGGTGGCATTGCAGCCTCAGCTGCTTATGGCAGCTAATCAGGTGCAGGAAATGGTGATCAAGGTAGAAAAGGAGTCTGCAAATGTGGCAGAGGTGAGTATCTTGCATATTTTGTATCTTTTATGATATTTTCTGAAGTTCATATGCACTTGAAGAATTTTTCTCTCCACTAGGAGAGTCATACTGAAAATTAGGTTGATTAGGCTCAGGATAATGACTAATGGTTGACTGTTATGAATGTGTTAATGAATATTTGGTGTTTCATAAACGTGGATAATTTTTTTACTGGTGGACTATTCATCAGCTATTCAAGAAGTCTGCTTCATTGTCTTCACGAGAGTGACATGAATGGGGCTTATTCTAACTGGCCACCTCTCTTATAGTGGCTCTAGCTGCTTGTTCTTCTTGTTCTTCTTCTTCTTACGGCCCGTCAGCTGACTGCACCAAATGCACTGCAGCCTTAGGCTTATTGTGCAGCCCTAATATTTCATTCAGCACAGCCGCAAGAGCCTTGCACCTCATATGAAGAGGCAAAGGTCCCTTGTTGAGGCTGTGCTAATGTCTTTTGGTTCTACAGTCGGCCTCCCAAAGACATTAGAGTGCTGATGAGCCAATACCTCGCAACAGCAAATAATGTGCTGCACTGTTTCGGTCTCCATCCCACAAAATCTGCAGATTGGATCCCCATCAAACAGGCCCATAGTGTACAGGTGCCCCCTTACAGGAGCATGCCCTG
>Ga0123352_10008271_pt1 | contig 16188 bp, 9 predicted proteins | sample TergutLab28metaG_FD_89700 | JGI IMG/M metagenome (GOLD analysis project Ga0123352, IMG submission 89700) | Labiotermes labralis P1 segment gut microbial communities from Petit-Saut dam, French Guiana - Lab288 P1 | ecosystem: Host-associated > Arthropoda: Insects > Digestive system > Gut ... | reverse complement strand
CCTCTCCTCACCCATACGCGCCACATGCCCAGCCCATCTCATTCTTCTCGATTTTATCACCCGCACAATATTGGGTGAGGAGTACAAATCATTTAGCTCCTCGTTATGCAGTCTCTTCCATTCACCCGTTACCTCGTCCCTCCTAGGTCCAAATATTTTCCTCAACACCATGTTCTCGTTACAAGAACACCAAGATAAAAATGAATAAGAGTAAAGCAGCCATCTGGTATAACAAAACCTGCAGGATTAAACATCTAGTCCTCTCTCAACCTGTGCACCGGACGGCCACCTACAAAGTGTGACGATACCAGATGCTGTATACTACAATTTTGACCTCCTGATGATGAGCACAACAGTGCTCGTAACATGTAGAGGTATATAGTAATCTTATTATAAAACAAGAATTTATGCATTAAGTTGGTTAATTACTAACGACTTCTACTGTATTCGCGGTTTCGGCAACGTAATGAGTGTACCATCATCACAATCATTTTTTTTCCCACCCTGAGCGGCCATTTTGCGGTGCCCATTACGTTTTAATTTCCCTAAGTTTAATCGTCTATAGTAAAGAGAGCATGAACCAATAAAGACGTAGAAGTAAAACCGGGTTAGTAAAGGAGACTTTTGAAAGAGACTGTGTGATTAGTCTGTCTCTTTCTTTGTGCAGTTGGTAGAGTCCAGTTGAAATGTGATGGCACACTGTGACGCACGGGAAGGGAAGTGAAGGGGAAACTGGCGAATGGAGTGGGTAGCCAGTACCCTTCACACTACCTCGGAACATGGTATATCCAGCATTATTACCGCTGATGCGCACACTTCGGCTGCCAGTAGTCGACTGAACTGTCGCCCCTGCCGATTTAAATGGACTCGTCCGTTTCGCCGAAAGACGAAATCTGGTTTCGGCGCGTGTGCCATCACATTTCAACTGGCCTCTACCGTTTGTTGATCAAATGAGTGTGTGTGCTGCTATCTGTTCAGGAGGCGAGGGAAGCAGCAGTTTTGTCCCCGGACATGTTTGAATAAACAACGTCCTCTTCAATTGAGAAGGGAGGTTTCTTCCCCTTTCTAGTAGCATGTGAAGGATTGTGCTGCACCCCCGAAGTCGGACATGCAATTCTACCAGAGGGCTGTATTTAGCTCCCTCCTACGCAGCCCCCAGTTTTACGGTTCCAGCAGGCAGTAACGCGAAGAGGGACTTGCAGCCAACCGCCCATACAGGCATGGTCTGCTGACGTCACGGTGACGTCGAGCTTTAAATGAAGCTCCGCACTCTGAACAGTTGGAATGTTTGGATTTGCAGGGATGAGTGTATCATGAGACTGACTGCTTCTTATCCCTCAGTCTTTTGATTGGTTGGCAGCTTTCCATCCAGATTTCTTGCAAGCCATTATTTTCATTGCTGTATAACTCTCACCTCTTGTGTTTCTGGTGACTTCCTTTAAGTACTGCAGTCCAGGTCTTCCCATGCCCTTTTTTCCAAATATTGCTCCTTCAAGGATGTTTACTACAAACTCGTTTTGCCCAATTGTGTGCCCTATCCATGAGTGGCGTCTATTTCTTTTTTTTTAATTTTTAAACGTAATCTTTCTTCTTTCGCCCTTTAAAAAACTTCGTCATTCGTTATTCTATCTGTCCATTTTATTTTTAGCATTCCTTTCCAGCTCCATGTTTCAAATGCATTTATAATCCTCTCTTCATATTCTCCTACGGTCCCTGTTTCTGATCCACAAACAGCAACACTCCAAATACAACTTTTTATAAGTTTCCATTTCATTTCCAAACTAAAGTTATTTGAACACTGTGTTTGCCTTTTATTACTGAACATAACTTTAGCTATTTAACAGTATACCAACTGTTGCACATACATAAAACTTTTCACATTAAAACACAAAAATAACTCCGACATGTTTCGATCCAAGGATCATCCTCAGGGAGCTACACTTTCCTCGCTAAAGTCACTTTTAAAAACTAGTTACTGATTGCTTTCGTAATATAATCCTGGTTCTGTGACAACATGTCTTGTTGTGTAAGGGTATGTGTGCGTCCTGTGCTTTGCTGTGTGATCACGCAGCAAAGCACAGGACGTACACTTTCATTCGTGCTACATTTTCTACCCATTTATCTCATTTCAAATGACCCTGTAATAATATTTGGCGAAGAAGAGGACTGTTCATTAATGTCCTCATTATGCAGTTTTTTCCCCCATTCTTTTTGCACTCTCCTCTCTCTTTTTCTCTCAACCGCACTTTATCAACACTGCGCCACACCAGTACAATACAGTATGAAGTATCTGTAATTACCGTTTGTATGTTTTCCCTCCTTTTTTATCGGCCTGTTGATACGGCACTTTAATTATAGTTCTGCAGGAAGTAAATGGGTAGGGAACTTGAATAGATCAGAGGAAGCTGCATGCAAGGATGTTTCGAACTGGCATTATTTTCTGTAGTCTGTGGCTCACTGAGTCAGAAATGAGGAAATAATGATGTAAAGCGAACGGACATGCAGATGAACGGTATTATTAGAAAGAAGCTTGGATAAAACTGGCTTAACCTTTTAAAGCCTATCGGCGAATTTACGTAAAACCAGGTTTAACATCCAAGAATTCTACATGGTGATCACACTGCTTTCATGTGTTCTGTGTGGATCTGAGAACAAACACCAAACTTTTCCTTATACAATATTAACAGAATGGATTTTATATTGGAGGTGGATAGTGTTTACAGCGCGGTACGGACTGAATCCTTATATAAAGCAGATTACGTTTCCAATTTAACGGACTAATTGTGAGTATGTGTATTGTTTTGGATCGGTTCAGGCTTCTGTACAGATGCTAATGTAACTTGGGTTTTTGTAACAAAAAGAAGTTTGTGTGTGAAAATCTTGAATCTGCTAAGAAAACTGGGCAGTGGAGAGACACTGAATTAGTTGAAACTGTGTGCAGTTTTGACTGTTTGTCACGCGTGCCTTTCTACTGCAGGTTCCTAACACGGCCATATTTGTTAATAATTCATATCCCTGCCGCCCGTGGCGCTGACGTAAAGTTTCGCAACAGACGTGCACTGTTGAAGAACACAGGGCACTGCTGAATCGAGGAGCAGTTGTTGTATTCTTGAAGGTTGGCATCATTGTCTGCCGTCGAGATAACCCTGTGCCAGATGCTCGTGTTTATTGTCAACGGTCTGAGCGGTGAAATTGAGAAATGTGCAAGATAGTTTGGGTTGACTGAATGCTTTGCACGATATTCAGACATTCAGAGCGCCAGCAACTGTCAGGCGATTCGATGTCAAAACGAACAAAAAACAGAAGCAACCGCGCTTGTTTAAAAGAATGTAAATTTATTGCAATGTATTGGCATATGGAAAAATTTATTTTATTTAATTTTGAGTCGCTTATATCCAGCGTGGGCCCGGTAACTCAGTCGGTATAGCGACTGACTAAGGGCTGGATGGTCCGGGATCGAATCCCGGTGGGGACGAGATTTTCCGCCTGTCCAGACCGGTCCCGGGACCCACACAGCCTCCTGTAAAATAGGTACCGTGTCTTTCCCGGGGGTAAAGTGCGGCCGGGGCGTGCTGCTGACTACTCTTCCCCTTCTAGTGCCGCGGTCATGGAAGAAAGAGCACAGCTATACCTCTACCCAACCTCTGGGCCACATCGTGGCTGTAACGGGATCACTTTACATTTTTGTATCCAGTAGTTCTGGAGATACCGCTTATCAATTTTTTTTGACTATTTGGTCAATTTCATCCCACGCCCGGCTTCCCTTTTTTGTATTCGCATTATCTCTGTAATTGTTCAAGGTAAAGTTATCAGCGGGACTCCACTATAAAGTGAACATTACGCGTTTTGCGTCAGCGTATAGCTCATCTTGAATACTGTGTGTGTGGTTAGAAGCGATAATTCTTTGACTTGAATTTTTGCCCTCTATCCCAATTCCAATATCAAGAGAGAAAAAACACGAGGATATTTCTTATTGTCAATCTTACGAAAAATACTGTAATTTATAATTAAGCAGGATAAATGTTAGCCGATCCCAATTGCCGCGCAGCCTAAGGCGTAGGTTCCGGCTGCTCGCCTGCTGAAATTGTGAGTTCGAATCCCACCGGGGCGCATGGATGTCTGTCTGTTGTGACTGTTGTGTGTTGTCAGGTAGAGGTCTGTGCGTCGGGCTGATCACTCGTCCAGAGGCGTCCAATCGATTATGGTGTATGTGAGTGTGGTCACAAAGCCCCTCTAATGAGGAGGTCCTGACCCACTAGCGGCTGTTGCACAATGGGAGAAAGTGTTAAGATAATTTCAGAAAGACGAAACTGATTTATGGGCTGTTGTACAGCCCTTTAGCTAGGGTTATGAGAAAACTGCATGACAGCAGATAACACCTGGTGAATGGCATATTTATGGACGGCGGAGGATGGAAAAGTGGAAAATGGGAAAAAGAGACTGACACTAAGTAGGATAAGTACAATGAAAATCAGTTACAGTAGACTACTGGAACTATTTGTTGCAAATCTTTCTCGTTATAAAATACATACACGTGTTGAAGGGGGCACTAGGTGGCTCAGTCGGTTGAGGTATTGCGCTACAAGCCGGAAGATCGCGGGTTCGATTCCAGATGTTGTCCCTGGAATTTTTCATTGACAAAATCCTTCCGGCCACACCATGGCTCTGGGGTAGACTCACCCTGTAACAGAAATGAGTACCAGGAACATCTCCTGGGGGGAGGGATAAAGGCGGCCGGTGCCTAGGCCTGGCAACCTTATCACCTTCATCCGCCGAATGTCATGATATCTCGGAACCTTAAACTCCTGGAACCCGCAGAGCCTGTCAAGGGAACCTTTTACCTCTATCTCTTATAAGTCCTGAGGACAATCACACACTTAACGCTTCTATCGCGAAATGCATGAAAGGGGTCAAAGACTTCTTAGAGCAGTGTTTCTCAACCGCCGGGCCGCGACCCGGTACCGACCCCTGCCATCAATTATACCAGGCCGCGATAGGTTCTCCTGGAACTTGTCGTTTTAGTTTTCTAAGCAATTTTCATGAACAAATGGTTTATAGTGGAAATATTTTGAGGAGAAAAGTATTCGTGAATGCGTTGTAAAATTCAGACCCATATGTTGGCCTGAGAGAACTACAATATGCTACACAATTTCCTTGGTCCAGCGATTGATAATTAATTTAAATGTAATTTTATATTTGTCAACATGCCACACCGTATACATAAGTGTACTAATACTCTTCATGATTATGTCATAATTAATTATTAATACTTATGTCAGTTTAATGTATGAACTTAAGAAAAAAATGGAAAGGTATTTACGAGTAAATTAGTTGGGACCGGGCCCTCGGCTTATGAATTGAGAAACACCGTCGTAGACAATACGAGACTGGTTAGGTTAGGTTAAGTTAGGTTAGGTTAGGTTAGGTTAGGTTAAGTTAGGTTAGGTTAGGTTAGGTTAGGTTAGGTTAGGTTAGGTTAGGTTAGGTTAGGTTAGGTTAGGTTAGGTTAGGTTAGGTTAGGTAACAAAACAATCTACAAAACGCTACAATCAGATCCAATTTCGCGGGTTCGTTTCCAGATGTTGTCATTGGAATTTTTCATTGACATAATCCCTCCTACCGCACTTTGGCCCTGGGGTTGACTGAGCGTCGAACAGAAACGAATAAAGGTAAAGTGATCCCGTTACAGGCCCGGTGTGGCCCAGAAGGTAGGTAGAAGAATAACTCTACTCTTCCAATACCGCGGCACTAAAAGGGGGTGAGTAGTAGAAATGAGTACCAGGAATATTTGCTTGGGGGTAAACGCGGCCGGTGCGTAGGGCTGACAAACTTACCAACTTCATGTGACGATTTCTTGAAATCTGGGAGCCTTAATATCCTGGAACCCTCAGGAGATATCCAGGCCTGTAGAAGGATTGCTTAACTTATATATATATGCAAGTTAAGCAATCCCTCTTCCCTCTACTGGCCTGGATATTTCCTAAGGGTTCCAGGAGGTTAAGGCTCCCAGATTTCGAGACAATCGTTACGTGAAAGTGGTACGCACCGGCCGCCTTTACCCCCAAAGAAATAAATAAATATATGTATATATATATATATATATATATACACATACGAGGGAGAATAAAAAAGTAGAGCAAAATACATTTAACGGCTTTAATAGAAGTAACTGTGAGCAATTTTCCATATCATTTTTCTACATAGTCCCCTTGCAACACAATGCAGTTGTTATATCTTTCAACTAGTTTCTGTATTCCTGCGGAGAAGAAGCTTTTTGGCTGCGCGATGTTGATGGCCGACCAGAACGACCTTAATGAGTAACACGTGTTCTACCCGGTTTAAACATTTCCACCCACTCATAAAGCTTTCGTTGACTCATGGTGCTCTGTCCATACTGAGCAAACACACGACGGTGAATTTCCACAGATTTCACTCCTTCTGCCCAAAGAAACCGCACAACGCCACGTTGTTCTTCGATGGTGCAATCTTGCAAAGGAGCGTCCATGTTTTCGCCCTCGTTGCTGCCACTCGACTGAAGGCAGAGCGCTGTACTGCACATGGCTTAACTCTTGAACAGGCATTGCCAATACTGCGCAGTGCGGCAGTTCCTCTCTGTTCCGGTTACCGCGTAATTTAAAAATTGCCTTTACTTTTTGATTTACCCTCGTATATATATATATATATATGCCGAACACATTCAACAGCTTCCAAGGTATAACCGCGGCTGTTGGCACAAAATTATCGGAAAATAACTTTTGTTGCTAAATACAAGCATGATGCTGTGGTAGTTGTGAAGAAAATGGTGGAACTTTAGCATGCCAACGTGAAAGCTGAGAGAAATTTTCGAATTGCATCAGGCTCCAGAAATCAGGAAAAGACCAAGTCTTTGCAGTGTTCGGTAGTCCTAAGGTACAGGCGGTGTCAAAAATTTCAGATTGTGAAACTGTCTGTTAGGAAAATCCATGCACAAGAGTTCAGTTCCACAACAGTGCATACTGTTTAGTCGGTGTTACTATAGATTTAGCAAGAAGCGGCTGCACACTCAGCATGCAAATTCGGCAGGGTCGGAAGTCCTAACAAATCATCTGATTTCGAACTTCTATAAACCGAATTCTCACCGCACACTGCCCGAAAGACAAGTTTTGTGACGATAACACAGATGGAAGGAAGCAACAGGTGCGTTATAAATCGGTATTGTGCAAATATTGACGATTCAAAGACTAATATTCCTACTGTAATATTGACTTCTCTAAAAACTGCTCATGGCGGGGAATTTTGATGCAGGATCTGCTGTTATAGGTGGATTAATTCGATAATGTCCCTGATATTATGCCTGATGATCTTCAGTGCTAGTCTCGCGAACTTACTACGCAATTACAAGTTAACCATGACAAAGTTAGCAACAGCGAAAATGCGAGAAACAACAGTTGTTCAGATCCGTAATGGTGTAACTTGACCTTAGGGTCCTCCTACTTGTCACGTGATTATATGGACATTCTGCATCCAGTGCTAGCACTCCCTCATTGCTGGTACAGGCGCACATGACTTCGCCGCCCTCGTGACTTCAGTATATGCTCGTTGACCGAACGCCAGGGACTTTATGAAAATAACCGTACTTTTTATGATTTACCAGAATATATGGTTAATGACAGAAGGAAAAATAATAACACAACACAACACAACACATGTGTTACCGACACAGAATTATTACCACTCTACTGATGCCTAAAATAAATTGCCTTCTGCACGGCCAGCCTGTTATTTGGAGAAGTTTGCTGTGTGTTTTTGGAAGGAGAGTAAATTACGCTGCCGATTTCTAGATTTATATATGGGAACGTTATTTGCATTGAAGGAAAATCTATTTAGAGCAACGTAAAATGCCTGACACATTAAAATATATCTTTCTTTGTGATTCAGCCCTCTGCTTTAAACGGAAAATAAAGCCCACGTCTGTGCGCCATATGCAGCCGGAACGATACAATGGACTGCAAATCTTCTGATTCTGTGCCCCTCTGTCTGTCTGTCTGTGTTATACGCGACACAGTAGCAGCTTATCTCTTCGCAGAACAATTTATTGCATATATCTGGCAACAATATGACGGAGTACAAAAGATATATTACTTCAGCGACTAGCATCTATACAGTGGAGATATAGGGGGAAATGTTATAAATTGGTGCACTAAAATGGGACTTCAGTATTGGAGCAGAATGGCATTTTGTCGACACATCACCTAGCTAATGGCCATGCAGGGGAATGGAAAACTCTCAACAGACTTGCTGTAAGAGCCAGCCACGAGCGTTAAGAGGTTCACGGCAAGAGCCAACCTTGAGCTTTCAAAGATTCACGGCAAGAACCAGACCGCACTTTCACTGCAAGAGCCAGCCTCCAGCATTGATTCACTGCAACAGCCAGCCTCCAGCATTGATTCACGGCAAGAGCCAGCCTCCAGCGTTGACTCACGGTGAGAGCCAGCCTCCAGCGTTTATTCACGGCAAGAGCCAGCCTCCAGCTTTCAAAGACTCACGGCAAGAGCCAGTCTCCAGTTTTTAAAGTTTGACGGCAAGAGCCAACCTCCATAGTTCGAAGATTCACGGTAAGAGCTAGCCTCAAGCGTTCATTCACGGCAAGAGTCAGCCTCCAACGTTCAAAGACTTACGGCAAGAGCCTGCCTCCACATTTCAAAGATTCACAGCAAGAATCAGCCTCTAGAATTCAAAGACTCACGGCAAGAACCCGCCTCCAGAATTCAAAGATTCACGGCAAAAGCCAGCCTTCAGCTGTCAAAGATTCATGGCAAGAGCTAGCCTCCAGCGTTGATTCACGGTAAGAGCCAGCCTCCAGTGTCCAAAGCTTGACGTCAAGAGCCAGCCTCCAGCGCTGATTCACGGCAAGAGCCAACCTCCAGAGTTCAAAGATTAACGGCAAGAGCCTGCCTCCGGAGTTCGAATATTCACGGCAAGAGCCAGCCTCCAGCGATCAAAGATTCATGGCAAGAGCCAGCCTCCAGCGATACGAAGCTCACGGCAAAAGCCAGCCTCCAGCGATCAAAGATTCATGGCAAGAGCCAGCCTCCAGCGATACGAAGCTCACGGCAAGAGCCAACAGGCCTCCAGCAGCCTAGGTAGTGCCATATGCTGAACACCAAATAGTTATGTCAGCTGGCACAAAGCTTTTCCGATGGATTTTCATTTTCTGTGCCTCTCAAAACGTTCTTTCGAGGAACCAAAATCGTTTAGAACACACACACACACTCAACCGCGCGCCCACAGTGGGCAGAATTCTCCTAACACTTGGTCGTGTTCCTGTGCAGAGAGGAAACTTCACCCCAAATATCTTTTTCCTACTGATATTTCCAATGCTATCAGTTAGAAGCAGCAAGCGCGTTTATGAACAAAGTTTAGTCTTGGGCTGTGCGTTGCTTTCTTGTTCCCCTAATTATCACCATTCAGATTCATTCTCTCTCTATCTCTGCCTATTTGGCACTTTGACAACCTTAAATATTGCATTAGATACAACGAGCCGATATTTCTCTCTATTTATTTTTTCCCAGAACTCTTTAATGTGACGTAGAACCGCTCATACATCCGACTCGTGGCGCGTGGAACAATCTTTTTTTTTTCTGAAACCTTCTCAGCCCTGACCCCACACAAGTACAGAAAACTTGTGTAAGGCAGAAAGCAAGGGAGTTTAACGATTTTTTCCTTGATCTCGGAATTCGGAGAGAGAATGAAAATCCGAATCAAATATTAACCATAAATACCTATATACACATAAGTAATAGTGAAACCGTGTTTACCGGGGGTGCTGATAAGTCCTTAGCCCGACCAGGAAGGGAAACAAGCTCGGAAGCATATCAGGGACGCGATCGATTTCAACAACTTGGAGATGCGAGATGTCATCAATTTTTTCACGCCCTGGAAGGCAAGGCACCGAAGGAAATTCACGCCATTCTGACACAAACATTAGCTTGTTTTCTTCCTGGTCGGGCTAAGGATTTATCAGCACCCCTGTATAATGACGTACAGCTTGTAACTTCCGCTTTAAAATCGAGTCCTGTGGATTGCTCCATCTTGGAACGTTTCCAGACGTAATGTGCATAAAAGTGTCGCGAACGGGACGAAATGGGGGGGAAAATAGGGAAAAACTTTGATATCAGATTATCGATAAGTAACCAACGTTGAGAGCTCGGAATTCATGGGGGGAGGGGGGAATCTATCTCTCAAAATACCCAAGCAGTGCACATTTTCAAAAAAAATTAATTTAGAAAGGCAATACTTTGTCTATGGGGACCGCGGTAGCTCAGTGGTTAAGGTGCTGTGCTACAAATCGGAAGGTCGCTGGTTCGATTCCAGATAGTGTCATTTGAATTTTTCATTGACATAATCCTTCCGATCGCATTATGGCCCTGGAGTTGACTCAGCCTCGAACAGAAATGAGTACCAGGAGTATTTCCGGGTGGTAAAAACGGCCAGTGCATAAGGCTGACAACCTTACCACCATCCTGGGCCATTGTCACATAATCTGGGAACCTTAACTTCCTGGAGCCCTCTGGTTACCTCAGGCCTGTAACGGGACTGAAAAAAATACATTGTCTATATTCTTCTTGCTATTCGTCGTGGAAACTTGGTCGTTGACATTGCAGGGGGAAAGGAAGCTGAGGGTGTTTGAGAACATGGTGTTGAGGAGAATATTTGGACCTAGGAGGGACGAGGTAACAGGTGAATGGAGGAGATTGCATAATGAGGAGCTAAATGATTTGTACTCCTCACCCAATATTGTGCGGGTGATAAAATCGAGAAGAATGAGATGGGCTGGGCATGTGGCGCGTATGGGTGAACAGAGGGGGTGTATAGGTTCTTCGTAGGGAAACCGGAGGGAAGGAGACCACTGCGGAGACCTAGGCGTAAATGGATGGATAATATTAGGACGGAACTCAAGGAGGTGGGATGTGGGTATATGGAGTGGATTGGGCTGGCCCAGGATAAGGACAGATGACGGACTCTTGTGAGTGCGGTAATGAACCTTCGGGTTCCGTGAAATGCGGGGAATTTCTTGATTAGCTGCAAACCAGTTAGCTTCTCAAGAAGGACTCTACACCATGGAGTAAGTAAGTATTCGTCATTGAATTACCCAGATCTATTAGATAAAGGAGAGTACTTTCGTCTCAGTAAAAAAGCGCCTGAAGCAATTTTAGACGAAATTTGACGTCGGCTGTCCTTACATTTCTAAGCGATAAGCACACAAGCTCAACACATTATACAGATATAACGATGCACTGCCATGATGCCGAGTCTTGTTTGAGAAGCCGACAGCTGTTTAACCAGTCGTAAAGTCTCTCGTCTTTTATGAGAATTGAAATTTAAATATGTTGTTCACGAGGACCCGACTGTGTTCTGTCCTGTGTCATATGAAATAAATCCATATCCTCACATCCTATTTCCGTACGATCTCTTCTATATTATCTTTCGTCTTTCACAACCGCCTCCCTTCTCCTCGATGTCAATCCTATATCTCTCCGCAGTGTCCAACTCGCTCCCGTTGTGTGTATAATACAGGATTTTTCTGTGGTTCGCCACAAGGCGCGCTGCAGGCGTTTCTCGTGTTCTGCGAGAGATCACGACCCGCGAGAGCCGGTCGTGTCATCACAGACAAGTGTGCTTATGACAAAGCCAATCGCTTTGTTCTCGCAGCAGATTCTGCGAAACGTGGTAGGCCATAAACACGTGTCCACTTGGTAGCTAAATTAGACAGGATTAATGCATGGTAAAAGCCGTCACTTAGGCAGGTGTTCTGGCCCGGTTGACGGAACTATGCATTTAAATAACAGTGACCTAGACGGTTTTGCAGACACCGTATAAAGCGAGGAATACTGGCGCGATTTACGGCAAGACGAATATTCTTAAAACAGCAAATATTGAACGAATTGTACGTTGAGCCTGAAATTCAAGTTTAAACTTCAAGTTCCTACCTAACGATAAGCGTAATGCGTGTCTGTTATGACGAATGTCTGCTGAATATGTACAGGAAAGCAGTGACTGGGTTTGTCAGATAAAACATAGATCATAAAAACACAGGATGAGGCAAAATGCAGTGTTTGTGAGTGTTTTTGAGTGTTAACCTTATAAAGCCTAAGGGTACCACCAGTTTAACATTCAACAATTCTACGTTCTGCCCACACACTGTATTTATGTGTTATGTGTGTATTTCAGAACAAACAGCGATTGTTTCCCTATACAGCATTATCTGACTGGTTTTTATAACAGATATTTAACCCTTTACAGCCCAGTGGTTACTATATGTACCGCCAGTTTAACATTCAACAATTCTACGTTCTACACACACAGTGTATTTATGTGTTTTGTGTAGATCTGAGAACAAACAGTGATTGTTTCCCTATATAGCATTAAGTGGTAGGTTTTTATAACAGAGATTTAAACCTTTACAGTCATGTGGTCACCATATCTACCACCAGTTTAACATTCAACAATTCTACGTTCTGCCCATACTGTGTATTTATGTGTTTTGTATGGATCTGAGAACAAACAGCAATTATTTCCCTATACAGCATTAACTGACTGGTTTTTATAACACAGATTTAACCCTCCACAGCCCAGTGGTCACTATATGTACCGCCAGTTTAACATTCAACAATTCTACGTTCTGCCCACACAGTGTATTTATGTGTTTTGTGTGGATCGCAGAACAAACAGCGAGTATTTCCCTATACAGCATTAACTGACTGGTTTTTATAACAGAGATTTAACCCTTTACAGCCCAGTGGTTTCTATATGTACCACCAGTTTAATATTCAACAATTCTACGTTCTGCCCACACAGTGTATTTATGTGTTTTGTGTGGATCTCAGAACAAACAGCAATTATTTCCCTTTACAGCATTAACTGACTGGTTTTATGTGTTTACTGTGCGGTACGAACTGGATCTTCGAATCATACGGATACAGTTTCTTCCTTAAAGTGTTATGGCAGACATTACGTGGTCTCTCCACTCCGACCTCTACTGTTGAACTGCGTGTGGCATAAGTGACTTTTAATTGAATATTTCCAAAGTTTGTGACGTACTGAATTTATTTGTTAGCCTATTTTTCTTATAAATACTCTTTAGACTTTTATTTGTACCTCATTTATCATCTATAGTAATCTTTCCTGATTTCCTTCCACCCTACGTAAGCTTAGTTGTGACCTGACGTCACGAAACAACATGATTAATCCACTAATCTGTAGTTAATTAATGTTCAATGGGTAGATATCAGTTGCCAGCATAAACACGAAGTGATGGTTGTTACACACACAAAGGAAGGTTGAGTCCACCGGGACATGATACAACTGTGACAACTCATGTTTAGCGTGACGTACTGACACCGTTCCGCACTATGACGTCACTTCCTTTGCACCACTGCCACCTGCAGTCGCTTGCGTGTCAGGTATCATGTTCCGCGCATGCGCTGTAACGCACATCTGTAAGTGGTCGCTGGATATAGCTTAATGACATGGAACATGAAAACTCCTTCTAGCAGACTTACTGGTGTTCAAATATTGATTTCGCTAACTGCTTAAAAGCAGCTGACTGCAACCAAAAACCAGTTAACACACAAACTGAATAATCTACAAACCAAACTACTAGTCAGTCGTGTATGTTATTAACTGGCGTACCAACTTTCTATCCACTGTGAAGGCCGGATTGACTTTGCGTGGTTACAAACTTGTGCCGCGAAGATGTAACCTGCCCACTACTCGCTTTGTAAGGGCACAGAAGAACGCAGTTCTTGCCAGATAAACTTCCTCAAGACATACTATTCAGATACTTAATTTGTACCTAACTCACATTAAACATTTTGCCTTTCTGTGACACATAAAGTCATTTTGAACGCGTTTCAGATCTTTTTCTAGACATGAATTATTTGCCAGTAATAATAATAATAATAATAATAATAATAATAATAATAGCAATGCTCAATATTGGCAAAAGAATAGTACATACATGTACTTGTTTTGGTAATATGTGTACTTGTATGTACTGTGTTTTGTTTTGTTCGTACTGTGTTTTCGTATTGTTTCATTTATGTCTATTTATTCTTATTTGTTTTGTCTATACTTGTGTAGGACTACTGCCACCGAGTGACAACTCAATTGCAGTATGTAATAATAATAATAATAATAATAATAAACAACGCATATTGAATGTAAAAACAGAGGTGATACCAGTAATGATAAGGGCGACTGGGACTATTTCAGAGTCATTTAGAAAATACGTGAGAAACATACCAGGAAAACATGACGTCAAGGAACTGCAGAAAACAGCCATATTGGGCACTGCACACATACTTCGGAAAGTACTAATGTAAAAGTACAATTGATTCAACACTGAAACTAATGATATAAGCACCATGAATAGTAACAACAGAACAGCTGCAACACTGTATTCCCTAGGGACACAGTTTGTCTCAGGAATATAAGTATAAATACCTTGCATAAAGGAGAGGATGATGATGATGATGATGATGGTAATAATAATAATAAAGAGACATGATAGAGTGTGTGTGCTGAACTGCACTTTAACATACGCAAGGAAATAAGGTAGAAATTATACAACAAACACCAGTATGACCATGTACCGAAATTGGTGGAAACAGGTCATGAAGTAAGGTTACCCTATTGTGGAACCAACAGTGCGAACCGACAGAACTGTTGGTAACAATAAACAATCATAATGCGTGATAATAAAATAAGGAACATGCATGTCAATTGATAATGCAATTCCTGGAGACAGAAATGTGATCAGGAAAGAAGCAGAGAAGATTTTAAAGTATAAAAGACCTTACAATACAAATTCAGCGCATGTGAAATGTGAAAGCAAAATTGATACCGGTAACAACAGAGGCGACTGGAACCGTTTCAAAATCAATCAGACAGTACCTGAGCAAAATACCGGAAAGCACGAAATTAAGGAAATGCAGACAACAGCCATATTGTGCACTGCACACAGACTGCGGGAAGTGTTGATGTAATATTACAGAACATATTGCACGGGCGAAATAACATTACAAGTAGCACAGACTGTAAATACAGGACAGCTTCAACACTGTATACCGTAGGGACGGGGTTTGTTTTCGGGTGTATAGATGTAAAACGTCTCTATAAAGGTGATAAAGATTTATTGTAATAATAATAATAATAATAATAATAATAATTACCAAAAAAAGTGGCTACAACACGTCCAGAGGATGGGTACAAACAGACTACCAAAACAAGCACTACGATATGAACCAAAAGACGAAGTAACTTAGGACGACCGACGAAGAAGTGGAGGGACCAACTGCATTTTGAGGATCAAGGAACAGGAAACACGCCTAAACCTTCAGGAACATGATGATGATGATGATGATGATAATAATAATAATAATCTGTGTTAGAGAACTCGAGATATATATACCACTGTTTGACAGACAAATAACAATTGATCGAACTGCCCATAACAACGGACCGGGTAAGTCATGTTTGACAAAAAAACATGAAAGAAGCTAACTGAATAAACATTGCAGTTCCCAACAGTCACAATCACTACAGACACGTTATATTTAGAACCAGATAAAATGCTGCGAATTCAGTGGATAATAATAATAATAATAATAATAACAAAGTACAAGATATACAACACGAGAAGTAACTTTTCGTGTAGTAAAAACTGTAAATAAAGAAAGGCCCTGACATATTCGGAACATATTTCCGGCGTGTTTAAATATGCCGGAAATAGAGTTTGTTTGTTGTGCGTAACTGTAATTATCGTGCGTATAAGTGATAATCTATTAAGAGAACTATTTTTAGGAAAGTGAGAACGGAAACTATTTTGAAAACATAGAAAACACTAGTTTTAACTACATTTTTATATGGGTCAGAAAATTGGACTCTAACAGCTTTACAAAGACGAAGAATTGAAGCGGCAGAAATGAAGCTACTGAGACCTCTGGCAGGCTACACCCTTTATGACCACAAAACAAATGACTACATACGCCGCGAACTACGGATTACAGGCATACTAGACAAGATAGATGAATACAGACGTAACTGGCTTTCACACTTGCAAAGAATGCCACAAAACCGAATGCCTTTGAAATCATACCACTACAGACCACAAGGAAGGAGAACAATTGGAAGACCGAAGAAGCGTTG
>Ga0123352_10008268_pt1 | contig 16190 bp, 7 predicted proteins | sample TergutLab28metaG_FD_89700 | JGI IMG/M metagenome (GOLD analysis project Ga0123352, IMG submission 89700) | Labiotermes labralis P1 segment gut microbial communities from Petit-Saut dam, French Guiana - Lab288 P1 | ecosystem: Host-associated > Arthropoda: Insects > Digestive system > Gut ... | reverse complement strand
AGCATACGACTTACACAATACGACATGCTGCCACAGCACCAAGTTAATATAAGGAAATTAATCAGTGAGTGTTTTTAAAAACTGACTTTAGCAAGGAACAGTGTAGCTCCCTGAAGATGATCTTAGGATCGAAACATGTTGGAGCAATTTTAAATGTTTTAATGTAAAAAATTTTATGTATGTGCATTAATTGGTGTGCTAATTAAATGACTCTACTAAATGCAAGGTGCAACGATAAAGATAACCTAACTGAATTCAACATACATTTCAAATTCCTCCGCAGTATCTAAGGTAAAGCAAGTTAGAGTCAAATACCGTAAATGACAATTCAGCCGGAAAGACGTATAATGCAATGAGTACAAAGTTAAATTTAAAAAAAACAGACGTGGTTGAAAGCTCTCTATATCTATGTACGGCATTTCAACATGAATCATGGGTCTGGAATCTATAACAACACGAAAAATAAATAATTATTCATTAAGTACTGAAATATAGGAGTTTGTGAAGACATCAGTGCTACTGCGCATTTTGTTATCTGCAGCATGTCTAACTGACAAGATTTCCGTCACTGATGGTGTACGTTATATACAGCGCAAACTCCGATTATTTTGCATTATCAAATAAATGTTATTGCCGATTATGATAATGGTGATGATGATGATGATGACGATGATGATGGTGAAAACCGAATCGTTATGCCGTAATCTGGAACAGAGTTGTATGAGGCAAGGAAAGGTTGTCACAACTGGAAGTATAGGGAGTTACACATTTGAAAATCCACTCACGAGAGAAAGATTAGAATCAGTATGTAACAAGTCGGACAGAACTCGCAGGAAAAACGTATAAAGATAAATATGAATATACTTTGCACTAAAATAAGAAAAGTACTAGAAGAGTTCTTTGGCAGTCGAAAGTTGCTATGGATAAGGGAAGCAGAATTATGTTGAGGTAAACACCCGAAGGAAGAAACAATCTTGAAATTTTAATAAATATCTGGACTACAGACCGCGACTATAACTGACAAATTCTTCTACTGAGTAACGTGTAGAAAAGGAAAAAGATATTATGGCGTTGAATTACAACAGTGTAAGCTATGAGAAACGAAATTACATAGCAGAAAGCGATTTTTGAACGCCATTTCTCTTGAATAAAATACACAGAAAATGATTCTGGTGACTGTACAATCTATGGCAAGTCGATTGTTGGGACTGCGGGTTCGAATCGCTCCGAGGGCACGGCTATATGTCTCTTGCGTTTGTTATGTTTTGTGCAGGTAGCGTCTCTTAAGACAAGATGATAACATATTCAGAGGAGTCATACAGACTGTATATGTCTAGTTGTGTGTGTGATCCAGGAATCTCAAAAATGAGGCGGCCTAGGCCTGAGATGAGCTTTTGAACCACATGAAAGGAAAATATACTCTGTATTCGTAACTGTCCTTATCTACACAACAAACGTCTCAAAGCCAACAAACCTTGTACTGTGGCAGGTATTCTGCAGTTATGTGGTTAGGTGGTGGATACAATTCCACTTGCACGTCACGTTTGATTGGGAGCGTTGGAGAAGCACCTGCTTCAAGCCTGCGTTCGGAATTTAGAAGCAACTCAAAGTAAAATAAAGCCGGCTAAGAAGTTTGGAGTAGACCATTATGCACTGCACAAGGGGTCCGCTGCCCATCTACAGCATAAACGCTAAATTACGCCATGAATATTTAACCGTATAAAAGCAATTGCCACTTTAAGGATATTGATCGAAAGATACTTATAAGCTCACACTATATCGTGGGATGATCTTACTTGGAGTGTAGTAAAAGGGTAAAAGATCATAGGGGTCGTCAACTTCCATAAAATCTTCAGCGATCACTAGAGCAGATGATGATATATTATTGAGAGGGTTGTAATAGGACGTTTCGTGCTAGCTGAAAATTGCTGCATTAGGAGAGTGTCTTCTTGTCTCTGCAGAAAAGGAAGTGAATATAATGCATAGACGTGACTTCGCAACCATCCTTATCTCTCGTTACTAATTCAGTGAAAAACCAGACTAGATAGAATCGTAGTTAATAAGTAACTTCCCCTTTATGGCTGAGGGAATTATTCCTTGCCCTGAAACGAAATCTCTGCGTTAAGAATTACTGGCCTTTGAATTTTAAACGTCTCTGCTGTTTTGATTTTCATTACCTCATAATTTCCTTGATATTAGGAATAAAAAGGTGTTCAAAATCTATGTAAAAATAGATCTGAAGCTTTCTCCATAGTGAAAATTTATAATTGTATTTTTGTCTCTTGTTTCATAACGCCTTGTAAACTTGTATTTGGATATAGAAGTTTCGGAAAGAAGTAATGTGTTTATCTTTGTGTCTTTGAAGATGACGGCAGTATGTGTCCTTAAGAAGTTGATAAATGTATACCAGACTACACGATATAATAGATATTAAGGATCTGAAACCAAAATCCTTCAGTATCATAACAAAAAACGAAAATTGGATAATGGCAGTTTGTATTTACTATCGAAGTGAATTTATTGTTTTCAACAATGTACAACAATGTTGTACGTTTCGGTCCATACCTGGCATTGTTGAATACAAAAAGTATTGTTTTTGTCGCCTAGAAACAAATATGTCACATTGTTGAGCAGTATGAAATTCAATAAATTCACGTCCTTGACGGCCAATAAAAATTGCCATAGATTTATTATTTGTACAACGGGATGGATTCCACGAAAATGGAAAAAATAATAATTATTAACAAGCTTATTATGTGTGTTGATAATAGTGACTAATATATTATTTAATTGTCCTGTTTCAGCTACAAATCACACACCATGTAGCGTCGAAAGAGAGATGGAAGCATTACAAATGGTTGTGAAGAGTTAAAAACTGACAAATGAGAAAAAATCAGTATGACTTAGCCTCCATTTCAGGCTACAACTTTATAGGAAGTTAATTAAGAAAACCGTGGAGGGAAATGCAATATTTTAATGGTGGATCACATGTAGTGTTTAAGTAGCTAGGGTAATAAAGTGAGGGAATAGACGAATACAAAGAAGCTTATATTGAAGGAATGTGTGATCTCAAAAATTCAAGTGAAAAACGAACCACAGCACCGAAAGTATATAAGTGTACGCAAATATAAATTAAGTTAAGGACTTGGAAAGGAAGCCTCAATATTCTTTTTAAGGTAGGCTTAATACCCCAGGGTTCACATTCAATGACTAAGGAACACCATACAATTTTCCAATTAGAACTCTCTATCCAGAGATTAGATCTAGATTCATAAGCAAATTTACCAACACAATCATGTCTGCAGTGGCGACGTAATGGCTGGCTGAGAGAATGATTACAGTGATTCTTCACTGTCAAACTTAAAGATCATAGAATGTTTCGAGTAACACTCTTTCATTCGCTTCAACGGCCACGAATCCCCCCCCCCCCCCTTTGGTCGGGGTTCGGGGTAGGTCCTTGTCAAAAAAGTTTAACTTGATTATAAGAACATCGGATTTGGAAAAACTTCGTTTTTAGGTTTATGTTTTCTTTTCTATAAAACATAAAGTAAAAAAAATGTTTCGAATAACCCCCTTTCTTACGCTTCAACGGCCCCAAACCCCCCCCCCCCCCGCATTGGTCGAGGTTCGAGCTAGGTACTTGTCAAAAAGGTTTAACTTGGTTATAACGACTTCGGCTTGTGCGAAACCTCGTCTATAGCGTTATGTATTCTTCGGTAACAACTAATTCGTCATAAGGCATGCGCTTTTCTGCCTTGCCTAGTACGACATACATAAGAAATCTACAACGGACATTACGACATTGCCAGTCATCAGTTCCAATATGATTTTCCAAGAAGTTGACTAATTGACAAATCAACCATCTCGTCGTCCTTGAGGGGCAAGCCTTATACGCTTTCAGGTAGCTACATAAATTCTAGGCCTGGAAAATGAAAATAGTAAATATAATTCACTTCGTGTGTAACGTCCCCCCCCCCCACCATTTCTACTACTGCAGTAAATAGGAGACTGGTAACGAGGTAATATGCTCAGTCGCCAACAAAAGGAGGATATTAAGGGTCGAAGGAAACGTTAAACTGATACGAAAAATATTAAATGGAAAAAAGAAAACTGACGTTGTTGTAAATCTAGTCTGGTAAATCCTACGATCCAAAACTTTTGCAAAAACATAACCAAAATTATAAGTGCGTTTGAACAGAACGGATCGAGAGTAAAGCGATTTCGAAAGCTAGAACGAAGTGACGTCGACGAGGGCCTGCTTAAGTTGTTTAGTCAACACAGAAGAGCCACGTACCGCTGAGCGGTCCTCGTCTCACGATAACTTAAATTCTTTCCAAATTTTAATTTTAAATTAAATTATTCTTAGCGCAAACTTGCGTGGAAATTTACAGTTATGGAAGAGTAACTGTCATTCCTAAATTTTAAACGTAATTTTTAAATTTGAATTGCCTCAGAGCATTAACATTAAGAAATACACCTGCAGGCCTATTTTTTCCTTCACTGTTACCATACACCTCGCTTGCAGAGGCACTTGTTTATCAAGAAACAATTTATTCATTCTCTTCGGTGACGTTACAACCGATTTCGAATATTTCTGTATGGATCATGAATGGCGCATTTCTACTCAACGCGTTATCAGACTTAATTCAAATGTTCCTTACTCATAAGATTACTGCCGATCCCGGTGGCCGTGAGGTCTAATGCTTAGGTGTACAGCTGCTTGATTGCTGGGATCGCGGGTTCGGATCCCGCTGATGGCATGTTTATTCTCTTCTTGTGTTTGTTTTGTGTGTGGTTAGCGGTCGCTTCGGCGACTTGATCACTCGTCCAGGGGAGTCCTGCCCGTAGTGTGTGTCCAACATATGTGATCTAAAAACCTCAACAACGAGCCGGTCTACGCCCGACTTGTGCTGTTGCGTCACAAAAAAAGATGATTTCCACCTATTAACTTCAATATTTTACCGTCTACAGACTTTACTGTATGCTGCTGCATAATTGTTACGTCACTTCTTGTTATATGTGTGGTTCTGAGAACGTCAGAATTTGCCCATACATTGTTTATGTAACACCTACTTAAATATGGCCTAATTTACTAGGCTGTTCAGCTTTATCGACAGCAGGCTATAATGTTTTGCTTTCTTGTGGCTGTCTTCCGCTCAGCATATATGTTTTGTGCATTCGGGATGGACACAGTAAGTAACGGTAAGAATGTACCTTACGTATAATAACTTGTGACCTGCCGAATTATACAGTTGCACCAAACATTAATACAGACAGAATTTTTACCATTGGTGCCAGCCAATAAATTAATCGGTGACAAAATTGTAACCGGCGCCAGTATTTCGCCATCCTTTATCTAGACCATCAGCGCTACACAGACTTGCTCTGTCACATTTAATTAAATAAGAAGGTAGGTAATGTACTGACAACGTAATATTCTTGCGCGTTCGCGTAATGTTTATAACTCATCGAATAATCCTAAAAGCCTGATACTACTTTATACCAAAACAGCATCTTATAGCGACTCAGTTTAGCCGGTAACAATAAAAAGTGTCTTGGCCTGCATGCAAGGTGTCCGAAATTTTCGCCGCGTTTTAACAAAATTCGGATTTTTTTGAGAGATTTTTGCAGAAGTCCCGAATGTCAAATTCCACGGAAATCTGGCCGGTAGGAGCCTAGTTGATACTTGCGGACAGACTGACAGACAGCCGGTCGAAAATGACGAAGCTAATAGAAGCTTTCCGCGATTATGCTAAAACGTCTTTTAAATTAAAACTTGCAGTATAATTACAGAAGGCATGCACCTTATTCCTTTGTTAATGACTTACAATTCATTAACAGAGGAACAAGCTGCACGGCACCATCCGCACCGTACACACGACCCTCGCAGCAGCTCTCAAGACCACCACCCAATCCAAAGAGTCGGTGCAGAAAATCATATGCTGCAACTCAACATCTAATTCTCATGATGATGGGCGTATGTGCCCGAAACATGTCGAGCTAAGAATATATTAATAAAATTACCTTGTTGCATCAAGTTGGTATTTCACATTATTTTCGTGGGGAAGATGCATGGTCAAACAACCCTCAAATACATTAATAACATATTTCTCTAGGTAACAATTGTAAATAATACAAATCTGGTGAAAGAGGATATGTAATTGGAAAAAGCAAAATAGAAGAGGGTAGAAAACTGATGAAAGGAAAAAACAAAATACAGGTAGAATGATACAAAGAATGGGAAAATAAATAAATATGTAAATAATTAAATATATATACATATATATATATATAAAATTCTTGTCTGACACCTGAAATGTTCCAAGGCCTGCAAGTAGACCGCATTAAGTATAGAGCTGAAAATTAATACACTGGACGTTAAGTTCTCTGCAGTTGTAAAGTTTGATTCGCGTCACGTCCAAAGAAAATGTTGCGATCGTTTGGCTTTGTATTAGGAAAAGGGAGCGTGAGAGCATCTGGCGATAACAGCGGCCACAAACTCTTTAATACAGCGCCATGGGATTTACTGGTACACAGAAACACCCCTTCTGGACCTTCTCTCACGTAGCAAAACACCGTTCCTTGGAGAGGAAACGGAGTCATCATATGCCAAGAGAGCCAACTGTCATCTAGAAAATTGGATGTCTTATTTCTTGCAGTAAATATTTAACGGTTTCCAAGAATTCATATTACTGAGATGCCAGTTGAAATATAAATTACCAAGACCCGAAAAATTGGCATAGAATATTCGGATTTTTCGAAGCATATGTTCACGAGTTATCTCCGATTTTGCGACGGTGTTGTAACTCGGACACCCTGCAGGTGAGGCAGTAGTCATTTTTCGAGAGTGCGAGGTGGAAATCGAATTCTGGGCAAGTGACAATTACGAATATAATATACTTAGATTCATTTACTATACACATTTTTATACATGGATATACACATTTTACTCTTATCTATCTTCGTAAATACAGAAGGCAGCATTTTTTTTTATTCACTGAGATATACAGCACATTGGTGAGTGCGACTGCTTGTGAGCCTTCGCCCAATAATATTCCTCTCCTACCTACGCCAAATGCCCCTCCATTGACCACATTTCAAAACTATCATGGTTTGAATATATAATTTTTATTACTTTGTAAAGTTTCAAGTAGAAAAACTTCTTAATATGACTCTATCAGTTCTCAATTACATACGGGCATTATTTTTTCTGTTTTATGTCTATATATACGTATACATCTGCGTGACTGAATGCGTTGTTGAGTGAGTAAGGTAAAGGTAAATTTATTGCTATGCTGGTGTAAGCAAGGTATTATGAAACCGAATGGGACGAAGTTTAATCCTTCTATGCGTTGTTATTCTCATCACCTGGCGCAGATGGCTATCAGCACACATTCTGACGACCAGACGCCCTGGGTAACAGGCTAAGAGGGTCACAGAAACGATATAAATCACTGTCCATGCTGGGTACCAAAACCGAACTTCGGTCACCTAGTCGGTACCATCCTATTTCCCGGCTGGACTCTGTCTCTTTGTCTCTCTCACCATACACACGTGCACGTACTCGTACACATAGAGAATTGTGTGTGTGTGTGTGTGTATGTGTGTGTGTTGTGTGTGTGTGTATGTGTGTGTGTATGTGCGTTGTGTGTGTGTGTGTGTGTGTGTGTATTTGTGTGTGTGCGTATGTGTGTGTGTGTATGTGTGTGTGTATGTGTGTTGTGTGTGTGTGTGTTGTGTGTGTGTGTATGTGTGCGTGTGTATGTGTGTGTGTGTATGTGTGTGTGTATGTGTGTTGTGTGTGTGTATGTGTGTTGTGTGTGTGTGTGTGTGTGTGTGTGTGTGGACACACGTCCTTTTTTAATTGTATGGGACGAAAATTTTAACTTACAGAACACTTTTGACTTCAATTCCAGAATTTCATTTGGTTTTAACTTTAAAAATACATCAGAAAACTCGCCGATAATGAAAGCATTCTTGAAAATCATAATAATTTTAACCTTAGAACAAAATATATATTTGAAAGAAACGATTTAGTACCTATTTCACGTCTGTATAGTAATAAGGCCCAAATGTATCATTTTTGTCAAAATTAAAATCAGTAAGAGAAAAACCACTCTTAAGCCAACATTTAAATTAAACAAACTTTTATGGTGTGTCCAGAGCACAATCTTTGTTTTGCGAGTTTTTTAGTTTATTCCTCTGAAGCACTATTTCATTATTATGGCAATGACAATTTCACAGCTATAATACTTGATATAATGTTCACGGCAGGAAATATATTTAAATGATGCTGCAAAGGAGATAAAAATTTATTAGTTTTTCTGTTCTTAAGTTTAAAAAATGAATTTAGGAATTCTAGACTGAGAAACAGGTATTTACATTATTATTATTATTATTATTATTATTATTATGTAGTTGTTGTTGTTGTCTCTTCTCACAGGCCTTTTCTTCCTGGTACTTCTCTTCAACCAACAGCGAACCTCATCGCTCAAGCCACGATTCCGACTGCAGTAATTTTCGTATTATGTGTGACGGTCTAAGTGTAGCTGTCTTTTGTAGTGAATCTAATGAACGTTTTCCTGGTATGATTTCCATATTCTTCCTTAAAACTTTTGTAACTATTCCGGTGGCTCCAATTATTACTGGTCTAATCTTACATTTCAGGTTCCACATTCTTTGTATCTCTGTACATAAACTCTTGTATTTTAGCTTCTTGTCTGCTTCCTTTTGCACGACATTTTTGTCTGCGGGTATTACCACATTACTATTATTTTCATTGTTATTATTATTATAGTAATATTACTTTTGCAGCTAAAGTTCACGTTTTGTCGAGTTGTAAAATGTGCTGTCTTAATTGCACCCAATCGCAAGGTTTTTTGTGATCATGTGATGAAATATTTCACATTTCAAAATCAGTTTACAAAGCCGACAAGTAAGTTGTCCGTTTTTATCTTGAATATACAGAGTGGAGAGTGAGATATGGCATTGTGGCTCACGTCGCAAGAGGCCCTACGACAAACCATCTTTATCAACATGAATTAACCATAAGTGATACATTCAGTTGGGCAGTAATAAATGTGGATATGATCCAAATTAATCTCTCCCTATTGGGAGAGCGCGCAAAAAAATACACATTTAAGAGCAAATGACGACAGGTGTCACAAACACTTGTTAACTTGTTATAAAGTTAAGTATATGATCCACAGGTCTATTGTCAGGTCAAGTGCGAGTTTCGAATGGATTTGTGCTCTTGTGTCACAAGACCGTATTCTACCGTGGAACATAACCATTATACAGACAACAACAGAGTTACTCCCAAATGCACCGTTTCTTCAATGCCTTCTTCTGTTTTCTAAGTGTGGGAGACTTTTATTTCACCTCGTAACCATAAACAAAAGCATGACTCGCTCCGCATGACAGTACCGTTCGAAAGCCAATTGCACTTGTAGAGGTGTAATTAAAAATGGAAGACACCCCACACCACTCCGACCACAATTTCTCGAAACGGAACTTTTTATTCCCATTAAATTAGGTCAATGCATTTTAATTCGTTTTAAATCGAGAATTTTCTATGGGGCGTATCGTCGTGTATGAGATTATGAATGTGCGAAACTTAAACTAATAAACCAAAGTAACTAGCATGTTATCCGATATAAAACGGTTAAACTAATAAGAGGGTATGTAGTCAAAAACACAACTATGTACGTCTCTTTCGATGCTATATTCTTAATAATTATAAATAATAATAATAATGAAGGATATTTTTTATTTAAATCAGCGATCAGGATACAATCTTATCCTATGAGTTAATGTGCGGACTGAAGGAAGGCTATTAAGAATATAACATCAAATTAGACATACATAGTTGTGTTTTTGACTACATACCGTCTTATTAGTTTATAGACACACAACGGGGATGGCACACTTCAAAGTTATAAACCGGTTGTCATGACGAATCGAGAGTGGACACAGAATAAAGTAAATATGTTATTGTCGTATGGACATAAATACGGAATAACAACAACAAAAATTTGCTTTATCTATAAATGTCTGGTTGAATTGCTGAGACTAACCTCCTGATTTCACTCAGCGATTTTACATGGCGCATTAAATAAAAACGGCATGACTACATGTCGAATAGCATGAACATAAGTGTATCTTTCCGACATTACTAAGCACTTCAGTCACAGAACATAATTAAATTTTGAAACATAAGTCGGCTTTCCTTCGCAACTTATTCAAGACCTAAGTTGCCAGGTGTAAAAGTAAAGCAATCCCTGTGCAGGCCCGGCCAAGCCCTGAGGGCTGTAGAGGTTGAGGCTCCAGATTCAAGACAATTGGCTCATGAAGGTGGTAAGGTTGTCATCCTTACTAACTGGCTGTCTTTACCTCCCAGGAGACATTCCTGGTACTTATTTCTGTTTCAGGCTTGGTCGAACCCAGGGCCATAGTGCGACCGGAAAGATCAAGTCAATGAAAAATCCCAATGACAACATCGGGAATCGAACTCCAGAACTTTCAGATTTCGTAAAGCGGATCATTAACATTTGATTCCGTAAGGCAAATTTCCTCTCTAATGGAGCACCACGTAGTGCAGGCGTGCAGATGATTGGTACAAAGGCTAAGCTGTCATCATGGAGCTCAAACTCCACTGCAGAGGTAAGGGACGGGGAGTAACCCAAGACCAGGTGGATATTGTGTGTAAACTGTACGTACTGTTACGAAGGTCTCTACCACGAAATTAATTTACTGTCATTATGAATAGAGGAGAATTTTCGCAGATATTCACTGCACATTTGAGCACCTGTGTTGGGAAGGACCTGAACAAATGGCTACGATTTCAAGCAAGAAATTTATGAAAGTAATACTTAAAAATTAAGTTAAGTCATGTCACAAAAAAGGGCATCTGGTTAATGATCCCTGCTTATTAAGAAGTAACCTCTGTGTCAAGTGTAGTAGATTTTAATTTTTACAGCTTACCATTATTTACCTCTTTCATATAAGGAGTTGCTCCATTCCAAATCAAGAGTTAACTAGCAAAGGAATTTAGTAACTGGCCCAAATTCTATGCAATTTTGTAACAAATTAATTAAGGAATTTACTCCATGGATCAGAGCCTGTCTGAGTAATCCAGCAAGTCACTGTCTGTTTAACAAATACTCAGCACCTTACAAAACTCGAAAATTTTACAAGAACGGGAAAAGCCTGTCCACATTCTTATATATGATTTTTTAATTTATATCTGCACCTAGGTCTCCCAGGTGTACTCTTCCACTCAGGTTTCTGACTAAATTTCAGTATGCATTTCTACTTGCCCTCGAATTTCAACACTGTAAAGAAACTTAATGTGGAGCAATATTTATAGATGTCTTCAGTGTGCAATTCTCATTGAGCACTATTCTATTCTCAGTAACCTGTTCTGAAACATCCGAAAATAATGCATATATTTCAGGAAAAAAATCTCCCAGTTATGAAACTTTCAAAGATACAAACGCTGTAAAATTATGCTGCCTTTTTAGCTTAAGGCCAAGACGACCAAAAGTATCAGTCAGTACATCGTGGTTTCTTCCTCGTCGCAAGTTGTGAAATCTGATTTTGTCAGGGACGTGGATGTTCAGAATCTGAGTGGTTGAGAGAAAAAATTCCGAACTAGTTATTCCACCTAAATAATTTATTTGAAGAGAGGGGATTATTACATATCGATCAGTAGATTAGATGTTAATCACAGTGGAATAACTATCGGGAATTAATAACGCACAAAATCTTTCCTTGTTTAGAGGCGACACCAAAGAACTGCACAAATGAACAAAGCAACTGCTGCTTCAACCGAAAATGTAAAATTCAGCATCCGTTTCGCCTTCATCACTTATAATTCTTAATTTCGTTACTATAAAATACGTGCAGCGAATTTGTAGTAACAGAAAAACAAATTGAGCAATCCTCTGCAATATGAGCACCGTAGTTTGACTTAAAGAACAAGCAGCTGACCCATGACCACCAGATCTCTCTGTCGTTCTGTAAAAACCTGCGGAACAAATAGCCCATAATTCAATGATTATTGGTTCCCGGAACGTATTTCGCTCTGTTCCCTTGACGCCTACAAAATAACTCACGTTCCATGCCGTCACCCACAACCTGCCCTTGTCTACCACACCACCTGGAAAATGGATCAAATGGACATCAGAGTGTGAGCACGGCCTCTACATGACCGCACACACAAAAGGCTGTACGCCTTAACCAGTAGGGAATGAATAGCAACAGTGATATAACTTCGCCGAAAACGCAGTGGGTTAATTCATTAAAAATTGTATCTAGTCCTTGTTTTTTTTTTTGAAGGAAATCGGATTTTCATTCAGAAAATCGTCCAATGAATTGAGCGTGTCACGTAGAAGAATTTCCTGAAAAAACCTGAAGACGATGCTTATACAAATAAGACGCTGCGAGTAGTCACGAAGAGTACTGTAATGATATAAATTCCTACAGAAAATTCTGAGGTAATTTCTTTGGGCTTGTAATTTTTTCCGTCCGACAGAACGGTCCCAAACTTAAATTTGTGTTGACTACAGAATAGCCTTACCGTTTCTGACGTTTGTTGCTATTACATGAGGTAACCCTACAGACGTCTCCTTCGTCTGACTATCGTGCCACAAAACAATAGCAGTCATCGGCATTCCGCCATTATTCTGGCGATTTTCTTGACGTCAAATATCTTGAATAACTTACAACGAACCAGAGAAACTGATATCTGCTAACTGAAGCCAGACATTTATGATTACAGTACAGTCAATGTAACAAAGCACTCTAAGCGTGTGGTACAATTCTATGATTCGGAGTTGCTCTATTCAAATGCGCGTTCAAATGGAACATGTTTATTTTTAAAGCTGCCTTCTATTCTTCTCCTCATCCTTCTCTAAATCCTTCTCTTTCTCCTTCTTACAATCATCGTCATTATAATAAGAACAACATATTCCAAACTTTGTAGTGATATTAATTTCTGTCCCAGAAGTGGTCTGTCCATCTTGTTAAAGACCTTTCTCAGATCCAGTTAGTTAATGAGAGCATGATGTTATGTATTCCGGAATGGGAGTAGCAATGAGTTATATAGCACACGATTTCCATACTTATGCACCTATTTAGCCCACAAATGTATATTTACCTTCTTATGAATGAACTCCTTTACGTGTGCAGCCTGTCTTCTGCTTAGTTCCACTCCGATATCTTGAAATAGCGCAAATTCCCTGTTTCAAAATATGTCCAAGTTTTGTCGCAATTCATAACGTACACTTACTTCCAACCATGATGTGGCGAGGAGGTAAGTGTAAATGTGCACCTTTTTCAGATTCAATGTAGTACATCTTGCATAATTTTCGGTGTTGCTTCAGACACTTCTTTGTTACCGCAGAAGAACGCACTTCGAGAGTTTCAAGAATGACTTCTGTTCTTTCTCAAAACTCTCTTATGTTTATTTCCTTTCAAACATCTTATTTTCCTTACCTTTCTTATATTTCACCTCGTATTCCTCCTCCTCTCTTTCCTAACATGTGACGTCGATACCTATACTTACCGAAACAAATTTGTCGATTATCACCCGAATGTTATAAATGTCAAATAGGCTTATCAAAAACTACAATTCTTTCCTTTGCATTTATTGCGAGTATTTCAGAATAAAGACAGGAGACAAAAGGTGTTTGGGAACAAAGTTTTGAGGAAAATGTTAAGACCTGAGAGAGGGAGAAAAAGAGGCTATATAAAATTTCATGCTGAAGATTTAGTGACTTTTATTTTTAACCGTATCGCTCGAGAAACGGCAGTTTTCTTTAACCCATTCACTTCGTCAAACTGAGATTCCCACGTTGCTGTATAGTTGGGTTAAAGCTACACCTTTGGTCAAAATGTTGTCCGCCAAAAAAAAAAAATTATTCTCCTTATGTTTTCGTAAAAACACAACATGTTTAATGGTCGAACTGTTGAGGATCGGCCAAGTTTTCCCGTTTCCTGTAAAACTGTATGTTGGTGAGGTAGGAAAATTGCTGTTTAATGAACGGTATACTGTTTGGCTGACCATATCAAATAAAATAAGATTGGTCATGCGAATAACACGCTTGAATAAATGAAATTTGCACAAAAGTTTGTAAAAAAAAACAAGAATTATAAAGATGTTTGCAATTATGTAGGCGTAGATGGGAGAATAACATTAAACAAAGTTTAAGTAAATAAATTGTGACGTTGTAGACTAAACACATGTCTTAGAAGAGGGGAAGCCGAGATGAAAACTTTGGTTTAAGAGGGTCAATAATTTTCGGGTGTCATAAAATACATGGACTTTCCTGACCAGATGAGCGAGTGCCAGCTTCCCTACAACGAAGTTTTTTTTATTTAAAAATTTCCATTTTTTTTGTTCGTGGTTTTAAGCAATTTACTCCAATTTTCGAAAAAAATTCCTCTTCCATAGATACAAGCAAATGCTCTCCCATTACCTGAAACAATAAAACGTAATAAAAGAGCGAATTCGTGGAATTATTTCACAGTGTTTGAAAGCACCACAGTTTTTTTCCTTATTTTCTCTTCGCCTACATCCAAACTTTTAGATCCATCTAGAAGTGTTGGTGCAGACATCACTTTGTGTAACTTTAATTGACTTTCGGTTCGTATGCCGTTGTTACTGAAGTCAGGCCCACTCACATTCACTCCCTTTGTTCCGTTTTCTTTCGGAATTATCTTAAGTCTGTTCCTCCATACTTCAAAAAAAATCGTGAAACTAAATAATCATCAGAGGTACAGACTTTGTTGAGTTTCTTGCCTACTATCGCGGTAGTACAGGCAACAGTAACATGTGGGGTTAGTTTTAAAAATTGAAACTTCTTCCTTAATTAAATGGGATATACAAATGTAGATTTATTTATATAGCAAGCCGTCTCTAATGGAAGTGATCGCAGCAGCATACGGGAAATTACAATTGATAACTAACAAGATGCAACTATTTTTATTTATTTACTTCTAATCAGCTCAACATATTTCGGACGATGTTTCTGCCCATCATCAGGAGCATATCACTGCAACTACAGCTTCTGGTGCTGTCCACCGATGTTGCTGCTGGCTGGTATTGCGTATTGAGTGGAAGTGACAGTTCCACTCAATACGCAACACCAGCCAGCAGCAACATCGGTGGACAGCACCAGAAGCTGTAGTTACATTGATATGCTCCTGGAGATGGGCGAAAACATCGACCGAAACATGAAGAGCTGATTAGAAGTAAATAAATAAAAATAGTTGCATCTTGTTAGTTATCAGTTGTAATTACACTAACGATGCACGTAATCACGAACGTTAAACATACGGGAAATGTACTATACTTTAGCCATGTCTATGCATCTGCCTGTCTTCTCGGAAATAGCGAATCCCAATCGGCTGATTTTCATGAATTTTCATATTTGGGGGTTTTAGTAAAAATGTGTCGAAAATTCATGAATTTGTTTAATAATGCATTCATTTAATTCAGTCACACACTTTTCTTAGATCAGTGCTGAAGCAGAAAAATTATTCGACGTTCTAAACAAGATAGAGAAAATCATAACCAATTTTTGCATATAACCTTCAAAATGTGTCTATACTTATGAGATCATTTATCACCGAATGTAAAACTGTTGCTAAGATTCATAAAAGTTATATTCCATATACTGTGAACAATGTTACGTGGTAAAGTTAAAGAAATTAAAATCAGTTGCTTGTTTTCAATGGTTGAATATTCATTGCAAATTTCCTGAAGCTAAATATTTTCAACATTGTCTAAGTTGTATTGAGTGTGGAAGTAAATTGGAAATTTTATATTAAAAAATTATCTTTACAGATTTTCGTGGATCCATTGTGAAGTTTTCTCATTGTCAGGTTTAAGATTCTATGCTGTTCCGAAACTGCTCACAGAACAGGGTAGGACTGAGTATTACTAAGTTAAACAGGGTTCTCCTGCGAGTGCTTTTGAATGCTGCTAAGACAGAATGATACAGAGCCTAGGAATGTTATGTCTTCGTGTTTTTTACATCAACAACGAATAAACCTGAGTTTTTAAATGAGAGTCTATTTTTCGCCTCCCCCCCCCCACCTTCCAAAATGAAAAATTTAATTTTTCCCCACAATTATTTCATTCAGTCTTTTCTAAATTGCTTTAAAAACACACATTTTTTCTAGTT
>Ga0123352_10008267_pt1 | contig 16191 bp, 10 predicted proteins | sample TergutLab28metaG_FD_89700 | JGI IMG/M metagenome (GOLD analysis project Ga0123352, IMG submission 89700) | Labiotermes labralis P1 segment gut microbial communities from Petit-Saut dam, French Guiana - Lab288 P1 | ecosystem: Host-associated > Arthropoda: Insects > Digestive system > Gut ... | reverse complement strand
CCATCTTGCGCCATTTACGTCCATTCGTGTCCCATCCTCGGAATATATGTATCCTCTCATCTCTTTCTGAACCTTCTACCTGGCTGTTTTTCAAGACATTTCCCAACAAAATTTGTATAAGCATTTCTACTTTTTTCCATTCCAGCTCTATGCACAGCGTATCGTGACCAGGATTTTACTACCTTATGACCCATCTAAATCACAAATTTCTTCATGCTGTGACATATTTTTTGCCTGCTCTTTTCATCCGTCCCACTTCCAAATGTTTTCTTGGACGCGTTGTTTTCAAACACTTGATAATGTGGTACATTTTCATTGCATCTGCTGAGTAAGTGTAATAATTGTTCTATCAGCAGTTCACCGTTATTTTTTGCGTGCTGTACTATATTCATATTGTAGTGGCGTTTAACTTCTGCTGAATTACAGCTACAGCAATGACGTGACTTGAAATTTACGTGGCACTGGTAATGACAAAGTATCGGGTAATAACACTTTCTGCGTATCAAGATTCGTAAGGACACAGGAACATGGTTGGGTATGGGTTCATGATAAACCAAAATGAAGACATTATACAGGTAGTAGATGTTTGTAACACAAGGCTAATGATTATGTGTTGCAGTGTCAGGTACACAACGTTTATAATGGCGTGTTTAATATTCGGTGGAACTCGTTATGAAACACGCGCGTAAAGTTGGTTGCGTCGCGCCTTAAATTTCTGAATTTTATGTTTGGTCTTCCAGCGACTTGAGCTAGAGACCGCTGGTGTAGAGTGTTATCGACACAGCAAGTTGGTGGTCTTCTGTTTTTGAAATTACATAATTGTAGTACTAAATGTAGTAATTTATCGATAATCTGGTAATACAGGCTGACCGCAAAGTCCCCGTGCACCTGTCGTACGTAGTATATCATTTACTGTGCCAGCCACAGTGCATATACAGTCCTTACAGTTGCAGAAAGTATTGGAAATGACCCCAAAGGGCATATGTTAAGAGGTCAAGTATGCCACCGGAAGTGTTTTGTGTGTGTGGGACTTCCCCACTTCCCGCACAGTGAAGCACCCTGCTTGCACAGATGCACGTGCACGTGGACTTTTCGCACACTGGATGTCTAAGAGAAGGGCTTTTCAGCAGCACAGTTGCTGTGACTGTACTCAGAAATAGTTTAGTGTAAACGTTGACAGGTGAATTAGTAGACAACTTTCTGCTGGTTTCCTGCTTGCACAATGCAAGGCATCCCAAGAATTTGCTCAATAAAGAAGCTACAACGAGCGATAGAAGGTCCGGGTGTCTGTAGCAGCGTGCACTGGTTATGTGCTGAGGATAGACTGTGGACGTTACAAGGACAGACCGAAGTGTTGCCCTGGATTTGTTTACTATCCCGCGAATTATGTTATCCTGATGTTATATATGCTGTGTTGTTACAAGACATCTTAATAATACGACTGTGGACATTGTGTGGGATTTAATTGAATCATGTGCTGTCACACTGAGGGAGGAACTAGGCTGAGGGTTCTTAACAATAGGGTGCTGAGGAAGATATTTGGGCCTAAGAAGACAGGACTACATAATGAGGGGCTTTAAGATCTGTACTCTTCACCAAATGTTATTCGGGTAATCAAATCAAGAAGAATGAGTTTGGCGGGGAGTGTGGCGCGTATGGGTGAGGGAGAGGTGTATACGGCGTTTTGGTGGGGAACCTGAGCGAAAGAGACCACTGTGAAGACCTAGGCGTAGATGGGAGAATAATATTAAAATTGATGTTCAAGAAATGAAGTGGGTGAGGTGGACTAGCTTGATCTGACTTAGGATAGGGGCAGGCAGCGGACGTTTATGAATACGGTAATGTACCTAGGGGGAGAATTTCTTGCGAAGCTGAAGTTTGGGCTCTCAACAGGGACTGTGATCCATGCATATACGAGTATTTAGTTAGCTAATTAGTTAGTCAGTTGGTTCAAAGTAGCAGGATGTACAGTCTTATTCGCTGTGTCATATGTCTGTATGGGTCTAAAATTTGAATCTATTTTCTTTCCTACATGGCTTCTCATCTTACGAAGGATTTTAATGTTGCCTATTATATGTCGATTTTTGTTCCCCCTTCCAAAACGTTCCCGGAATGTTTGAGGAAATCGATGAAAAATCTCAGGCTTGATAATCTATTCCCAACGGGTAATCGAACCGATTTGTGCCCGCAAGTGAGGCAGACGCGTTTTCAATGTGCTATCCCACTCGGGCACTGGAGGTTACTACGATAAATCTAGGCCCAACTAACCCGGTAACCTCTCCAATATACATTTAGAGTAACAACTAAGCTAGGTCTGGGACTAACTAATAGAGATTTATGAACGTCGTTCGATGTTTGTAATCGCTGAGAAGGTATTAAACTTACATTGTACATGCTTATGTTTTTATGCCGGTAAGTAACAACACGGGACACGTACATTATCTTCTACTGTTGTGTATCTGTTTGACTTCCATGCCGGACTTTACTTTGAGGTTTATTGAAACACGAGTGCATAGTTTGTGTCGCAGGGCTGACTGATAGCCAATGCATGTCATGTTCCCGCATGACCAATGGGACGCATACATCATTTATCATGACGGCTGGTGGGTTGGATCAGGCACCCGAGGGACCAGTGTCATCCAGGCAGGCGGATGCGCATGTTACCGTAGGAAAAAACTGCGATGGCAGATGGAAGTGTTTTATTGCCTCTTCCTGGGGAGTTATGTCGTAAATATTCACGTGCATGACAACAAAATTGAAGCTGTGCTAATGACCCCTGCTCAGTTTGGTGTAGATTGCTCTGTGCGCCATAGGAGGGCACTTGTTAGATTATGTTGGAATAAGTGTAGCCAAAACCACGAACTTCGTCAGTCTCTTGGGATTAACTTCGGCTTGCTTGGCTGTGTGGAGCTGCATCGTCCATTAGGGCTGGAAACTTCCCAGGATGTTTCGTGGTCGAACGTCAAATGAAATCCTTGTGCTGTATAATAAGTCAAGATGCGTTGTAAAAATGTTGCCAATTGCATCCTTGTAACGGTAATGTGTTACCTGCCAGATTCGTTACTGTAACTTTACCATGGTAATGTGCACCTCATTACCTCATAAAGAAGACAGTGGTCCTTGATTTCGTCAGGAAGTAACGCCCATTTTATGGACCCCAAATGTTCGTTATTTCCGGGCGCAGTATGGTCCTGCGGCTGATTCACTCTCTAATATAAATGGCAACAGAGGTATCACCTGTGAAGGTAAAGGCGGCCTGTGCGTAGGGCTGACAGCCTTCTCATTTTCATATGTAGATTTTCTAGAAAGTCTGGGAGCTTCAACCTCTGGAGCCCTAAGGTCCACTTCAGGCTTGTAGGGGCATTGCTTTAGCAAATGATCGTTGTCGTCGGTAGCCTATAGTCAAATGATCCAGACGCTGGCTCCAGACCTCAACCCCACGACCTCTTTTCCTAATTAATGTTGATGCTCCTGATATTATTCTGTGGGCCGGGACAGCTCAGTCTGTATAGCGGCTCCTTACGTGCTGGACGGTCCGGGAATCAAAACCTGGTGGGGACGCGATTTTCCAAACCTCTCCAGAACGGTCCTGGGCCCACCCAGCCTCTTATACAATGAGTACCGGGTGTCTTTCGCGGGCGTAAAACGGCCGGGGCGTAGCGTTGACCACCCACTGCCACCTAGCGCCGATGTTAAGGAAAGAGTAGAGCCTTCAAGGCCTGTTTTAGGGGAACTATACCATTTACCTCCTAATAGTCCACCTATGATTACGTGTTCCAACTAGTGCTTTCTCTTCAGATTATGCAACAAAAATTTTGTATGCACTTCTAATGTTTCAACACGAGCTGCATGGTGCTCTGTCTGCTTGTTTAATCGCCCGAAAGTGGTGAAGGATATGAATTATGACACTTCTCACTGTTCGGTTGTTTCCATTCTTTTGTTACTTTATTCCTCTTAGGATCCAGTTAGTTTCCTTCGGCGCTTTTCGTCAGACCCCCTCAGTCACTGTTCTTCACTTATGGTCAGACGCCAAGATTTAGACCCATAAGAAGGCGATGCTGTTAACAGTTATTTAAAGTCCCATGCAACACAGCTGGATGATCAATTTAACATAACGAAACTCTTTAAGTAATATGGTATTATACGTTTGCTTGGGTCTTAAGTGTGATGGTTGACTTACAACGTTAATGAATTAGTTCGTCCATGTAGGAGCGGACAAGTCAGAATGAAATGCCGCTGCACTCGACACAACTCGTAAACGTATTTATTGTCGGCTGTTCTTGCCACATGTTTCGGTCATTGTGTTTGGTCGTTACCAGGCACGCTTTTTCATGTAACTCGTTACGGAACATAGGGTTACACTCTTAGGGATCGTGATTTTTTTACAGTGTATTTGTGTAATTTACATAAAATGTGTCATAAAATTTAATTTTTAATGCTATTCAAAAACTTTAAAATCCGATCAGTTTTCGCACTCTAGCGCACCCTGTCGTTCTAAGAGGTAGTAGGCTCTGTCATACTGTATGTGATTGCACTCAATTTAGCATCCTGTATGTCAGCACGCTGTGCCATCCTGTATATCAATACACACATTTCGTGATCTTTGTCGTTTGACTGCCAATTTATAAGAACATTGTTTCCTGGATATTGAAGTGTTCTTTTTACTTGCTAAGGGCTATCCCATTTTATGTTGTTTTTTGTGGGACGGATTTTAAGATGATAATTTTGTGCTCTGTTAGTCCTATTAATTTTTCTTTCGGTATTTTATTTGTGTTATAATTTCTGTTATTTGTTTCCTTTTCTACTTGCCACATCTTCCAGAGTTTCTTAATAATATTTCCTTTTGTGGTCCATTTTAAGAAGCTGTCAATAACTTTAGACGACGTAGCGTCGAGTGGTGAGTTGGAAAGCATCTAGAAGGAATCGGCTTGGACCTTTTTGAGGTAATATCTCTGAACTTTCCCGGAGGGACAGAGGGAGATACGAAAAATTTCTTAGGATCCCATAATCGGGCCGAGAAGCGAACTAAAATTCCCCAAGTACCAGGAGCGTTACTGCCGTACTAGCACGTTCAGTTACCATGGATAACAGTGGAAAGTCGCTTGTGGACAGATTGAGGAGAACATCAGTCTTTGCCAGATAGGATTCCTGAATTTCGAAAGACGGGCAATATAGTGAGGTGCGTTCGTGCAACCTTTGTCGCAGTGGTAAAACAATAAGTATTACATATTTTGAGAGTGTGTGTTTGTAGCCTTAGGTGTCCAGTACGCAATGCGCGTGCGCCATATTGTCGTCTGTGGCCTGTCCGGCTGAACATATTTTTCCACATTATCTCCTAAACGGCACGATTATCAGACAAAAGAGTTACTGAACGTCAGATGTGTTTTGATTTTCTGTACAATTTTTGTCCGAAACATTTCTTATTTTAAGAATAATCGGAGGAGATATTATCTTAAATGTGTATAGGTCTTCATGTAAAGTACCCGTTATCCTTGTTCCGTTGTAATGAATCTTGAATTTTCTCTTCAGATTTTGGGCAAATTCTCAGTTATCAAATTTCATGGAAATCCGTCCACTGGGAGCCGAGTTGTTCCATGTAGACGGACGGACGGGCATTCTGACAGACATGACGAAACTAATAGTTGCTTTTTGCAATTCTGCGAACACGCCTAAAAATGCTGGATGTTTTATCTTTGGCTTCTAAACCACAGCGGGCCAGCTGTTACTGAATGTCTGAATTACGTATTATAAAGCGCCCAATGTATGTTTTTTGTTTTCACTGCGAAACGCAAGTTCTCTCGGTACCAGTCTGGCATGCGAAGTTACCCGTAATTTATCTAAATACTGACACTGAAGTAGCGTCCCTATAGTTGTAGCAGAGACGGCTCTGTCCCGTGGTGTAGGAATGCTTACTGTCTCAATTGCATTCGGTGTTTGCGTGATGATGGAACCGCAAAAACAGAGGGGGAAATGCAGCACGTATCTTGGATGTAGTACATTTAGGGCCGCAAAACTGAAAAGGACAAGTTACAGTATATGACATGTATAATATTACGTATTGTATGTTTCATATATAAAATAATACAAATTGTTAGGATTTATAAATTGTTTATTATATACCAACATATGCACAAATAGAACTGTAAATTTCTATTAAATTACTCCGACATGTTTCGGCGTTAATACATCATCTTTCAGGGAGTTTATAAGTCGTGTTACCCTAAGTCATGAATCATTAAATGACAAAATACAATGTAGTAATGTGCTGTTATGATAAAATCTTGGTAAATAACGACACTCTACTACATTGTATTTTATCATTTAATGATTCATGACTTTAGCTACAACGACTTTTAAACTCCCTGAAGATGGTGTATTAACACCGAAACATGTCGGAGTAGTTTTATATAAATTTACACCACTTATTTGTGCATATGTTGGTATATAATAAACCATTTATTATTGAATATGCACGGTATGAACATAAAAGTAAATGTTACGATTTATTTAGTTTTTAGACTTTGGCGGAGTGCAGTTCGGATAGTTGTCCCACGCACAGGAAGCCCTGGTTAGGGCTCTGCATGGCACGAAAGCATATAGGGCTATTGCATGGTAATAACGGAGAGGAGATCTTCGAGCTTCTGGGATGTTACGCAGCGGAATTTGCTAGGTAGCTACAGACGTTGTACGCTAACCTGTCGGTTTTATCTTCAAGGACTGCTTGAGCCTTGAAAATGGGTTCGATATATTGTCCCGAAACGTCGGTAACTACCAAACTGCGCTGCGTAAGTTGCAAGAAGTGTAAAGATCTCATGTACGCCGCTACGGAAGCTTGAAATCACGGCTTAGAAAATATTCGGTTTTTTGTTGACGCAGTTCTTCCTCTGTACAATGTACTGCAGCAGCCTGAGGCTGCGTAAAATCATAAAATGTGTACCTTTATTTAGATGTTGTTTATGGCGAATGCAAAAGAACATGTGCCGGTGGTCATTTGAAATTTGTATAAACACGCTTACAGTTTTTTGTATTGTGTTTATACGTATTGTTAACGATAGCTGGAACATGCAAACGACATAGAGTATTTTTCTTAGTTGCAATCTGTGGAACCCGAAACTCCGTTACCGTGTTTACAAGAGCCCGCCACGTGGCCTGATCCTGATCCAGATGAACTTAATACATGCATAACCCTCCTATTTCCTCAAGATTCATTTTAATATTATCCTAAACACATGCCTGTCCCAGGCAGTCTTGTTTTCTTCATGTTTCCCGACCAAAATTTGTATATACTTCCCTGAGCCCTGTGCGCGACTTGTGTCCTGTGCCGCATTTTTTTAAAATCGTGTTCGTGTATCCTACTTCATCACAGCCTTCCATTTCCTCTGAGGGCAAACAAGGTACGCATAGTAACTCAACATGTGAGCTGGTAGCAAAATTTGATGATCCGTGAGCTCCGACGTCGCTGTAGATTGTAAAAGTCGTGAAGGTAATTAACTCTACAAATGCGTGCATTGGCTGGACCTCACTGTGCGCTTCTTAATGTAATTATACTCGGCATGAGAAGCGAAATTCTGTTCCCTGGTGAAAACGAGAGCAGCGCTTGTAAGTTACTTTTATGATCAGCTATGCCTCTTTCACTTTGTATTCGATACATTTATTTTTTCTTCCGCTTGCTTTATTGAAGTATTCTCTCGATATTTTTCCTGAATTATGTGACTCATCAGACACTTCTTTCTGCAATTTCCGTTTTTCATTATTAATTTTTATCTTCCTGTTTAATTTCTGTTTGTTTGGTTTTCCGTTTTATTTTTGATCTCGCGTGTCTTAAAAGCAGCATATATGCCCGTTTTTCCTTCCTCTCTGTTGTGTTTTTCGTGTTTTTGTAAACGAATTCTGCATTACGCTCTGCCACTACTTCCATCTTATTCGCCATAGCCATGCCGTCCTTTATTTTCTCTTCTTCGGGTTCTCCTTCCCTTCTCTTCATCACGCGGTGGCCAATTTGAATAATGAAACGAAATTGTAGGACTCCCTCAGGTGCAGTAACAACGCAGGATTTATATTAACAACAGAGGTCCTGGTGACAGGCATAGTGCAGATCCCAACAGCAGTTCCAGGCCGTATTAAGACAAGACACACCGGATGGTGATCGCAGTTAAACGTCGTCCCTAGTACACTGCTACATGCGTTTCGAAGTTGCAGTATTGATTCTATTGCCTGGCTAATTTTAATTGTTTTATTCTAGTCGTCTAGCCTAAAGGTAATGAACTAAAGGCCCTCCTGTGTACGCTGTTTGCTCAAACCATGTGCAGGTATTACGCAGTGAGAAGCCACTGTCCTCTGTGCCTCCTGCGTGTATCGTATCCGAAACTACCAACTGGATATGACATGCGAGTTGCAAACCGAACATTAGAAATTCTCTGAGAAATAGCTCACGGTATAAAATATTGTAATAACATTAAATTCTCATGTTATTAATATTTGAAGCTTGTATTTGGAGTATGTTTAGATACGGCGAATACGTATCGGAACGTAAAGAACACTTGTTTCACATTTGACGTACAGTTTGGAATAAATCCTATCGCCCTAAACCTGGTTAACCACTGTTGCCTGTGGCATAAATGGGCGTAGGAGTTATATATATATATATATATATGACATATATCAGTTTTTTAGCTTGTTCCCTTATAGGAAATGTGCTTATATTTTTATTCTGTGAATCTAAGGCATGGCGAATTTAATTTCCTCTCTCACAGAACGCGGCGCTGTTTCAAGTATGAAGGTCCAAGATTCTGTTTTCATTCACCATTTAAGACATTGGCCTTCCTTGTGGTGGGACACTGGGAAACTCTCATCAGATAAATGGCCTGTAATGTTTCCCTGCTGTTGTCTTGCTTACTTAAATTTTTATGGCTTGTTTTATATAGACTGACGGAAATCAAAACAATTTAAACGTTACCTGTTCTCAGGTTTGCGTCTTAATACCAAGGTTTATAGGGCTCGTATATTTCTCGTATTATCTTGTACAGAACTGAAATAATACGGAAAATGTCTGGTAGCTCTGTGGTGTCATTAATGTGAACGTTCAGTATGTGTGGTTAATTGCAGAACAGGAAGCTGAGTTTACTTATCAGCATTTCTAGTTACAATAACGATTTTAATTCTAGTTTCACTTTAAAGGGTGGTTGCTTTGAAAAGAGACTGATAGATGGTGCAAGAGTGTGTGGCGGCGCCAGAACCAAGCTGTTTTATATTTTTGCATTGAACGGGGAATTATGGCGTAAGGACGGGGTTTTACGAGAGGACCACAACAGCTGCGTATGTCCTAGTTTTCAACAAAACTTCTCTCTTGTTAAGCTATTCCAGGACTAAACTTACATTTACTAGTTATTTGCCCTCTTCCGATTTAGTACTTCCGCCCTTTCAGTTTGGCCTTGGCTTCTCACACGACAGATGCCCTTAATTAATTATTAGTATGATTGCTAAAATTTAATATAGTAATTAATTCTGATCTGATTTTTCAGGTAGATTTTTGAAGACTAGTAGAACATAAGTGATGAGCTTACCACTGTTCTTGTGTCACTGGTTTTGTTTTTGTTCTTGTGTCACTGGTTTTGTTTTAAAGAAATGAGCGGAATTTCATGCTGTAAAATTATGACTGCAGTAGATTTATCCGTAATTATTAATGGAGTGTGCTAAACACTGAAAAGTTACCCGTCCTGCCAGTGTCATATACTCGGAAGCTTACATTATAGGATGATTTCATGCAGTATGCATGAAGTCCATTACAACAGAAATGCTGTGTACAGCATTTATCTCTGCCTGCGTGAGTTAAATGAATCGCTTAAAAAATTGTCCGTTTTGACGGGAGAGCAGAAGTTGATTATGTTTCCGCAGACACTTGCAGGCCGCAAACGTAAGGTCGGCAGTCTGCGGTTTGCCTATTTCTTGTACAGTGGCTCTAAAATAAAATAAAATAAACTGGAGGGTTGTTTGACCGTGCATCTTCCTCATGAAATAAAGTGAAATGCCAACTTGATGCAACTAGGTACCGTGCACGGCACCATCCGCACCGTACACACGACCCACGAAGCGGCTCTCAAGACCACCACCCATCCAAAAACTCGGTGCAGAAAGCCATATGCTGCAACTCAACATCTAATGCTCCTGATGATGGGCGTATGTGCCCGAAACATTAGAGCTAAGAATACATCAATAAAATTACCTAGTTGCATCAAGTTGACATTTCACTTTATTTAAAAATAAACTGGATTCAGCCGGCTTGTGAAGTCGGCGATGAACCTTCGGTTTCCATATTAAAAGGGAGGTTATTTTTTGAGTAGGTGAGCGACTGTCATCAGAAAGGCGTTTGTCTAGGAACTTGCATACTTGTTACCGTTTTGAACCCACGAAAGTTAACTAGTGATAATTTTTGTATTAAATCATTGTTTAAGAATTCTTGTTATGCGGTGAGAAATCCGTATTATTCGCTGATCATGACCCAGTGCAGTGAGTCATGTAGGCCTTGCTTCTGAATATTTCGTGTCCATGTTGCACCCTTATATGGAAAACATGCAGTTCTACGCCACTTGGATGCCTGTTGTAGGCTAAGGAATTCTCGGGTCTTCTGCATTGGCAGTCATTATCTTGGGCGAATTCATGCTAATCGACTGCAAGTAGCGATAAATACTGTGTAGTCATATCTAAGAAGTGTTTTGGTACAAAGCATCAGAAGGGATAGCACATCATGTCATGTTCTGGCTGCTAAGCACCGAAGCACGCAGGGGATTGCAGGAAAACTCTTTTCTGTCTTCAGCTGCGATTTACGTGGAGGTTTGCTCTCAGCTTCACTTCTTGGCCACGAGGGCCCCTTTTCCGGATTATCACTTGTAAGTGGCGTGGTAGAGATAAGAAAAGTCCTTGGTCGATATCGAATGAAAGTCCTTGGTACAAATCGAATTCCAGGCATTCATCTCGTAGTCAGTCACCGTACTGAAAGATCTCTCCTGTGTCACGGGGAACAGAAGAGAAGGCAAGTTGTATTCCATAATAATAGACTTCAATAACTGAAGGTAGTTGCACCCAGGCCTTTCATTAACCCGCTCTAAGAGTTGCCATCGCCTACGGACTCGGCAACCATCTGTCGTACGATGTTTGTCACTATCACGAGTGTTCTGTGAAGATATTGCAGCAGTTTGGTACGGAAGTGCTGCCCGATGTATTCCTGCAGCAACAAAACATAGCCTGTAAATATACGGCCGTGTTTTAGTGCCAACGTGGGCGGAATGAGTTCCGTTGTTCACACTGTTTCCGCGTGAGGACGTACAGGATATGCCTCGGGTCATGTGATGCTTTGTACTGGTCGATGTTGACAAGAGGGAGAAATATTGAGAAGTCCCCATCCGTAGTAGGTTTACTTTAGAATAAAGGACCGGGATAGAGAGATGCTCAAAAGTCTCATAACGCTAGCTCTTGGTCAGAATCGATTCCGTTATTATATCTGTGATATCCTACTTTTTAGCCTAATGTCTCACTGAATGCCATAAGGAGACCTTGTGAAGTTTGGCGTCATGCATCTCTTAATTATGTACCAAGATCGGTCATAAAATTAGGCTATATTTTATATATATTTTCTGTTCCTTATTTTCAACCTAATAAGAACCAAAATACAGTTTATTCAGCCCAAACACAATCATTTAATTATCACAGATCTTCAGCTACATGTTTCGGCTTATATGTAGCCATCATCAGCCTGACTAGGAAACAGACAGGAAATATTCAGTTATTTTTGTTCTTGTAGTCAGCCCGATGGTGGGTGTATATTAGCCGAAACGTGTAGATAATTATTATGATAAATAAATTGTGTTTATACTGATTATATTATACTTCTAATTATACTGAAAGTACAGCAGGGATGAATTGTTTTAGGATTATAATAAGAACTATTAATATTTTATTGTAATGCTATCGCACTACTTTGCCATAGTTTGGGCGTCTATCATAAGGAGGAACCAGGTTTTATACTCCGCGTTGATATCGGTCCGTATTCTGTGTTATCGGCCACTGTACCATAATTATTTCTACCTCGCCATCATTAAATTTTTGGTCCCCAAGATTTTGTTTCTGCTCTGAAAACAGGCGATGATCGCTCGGCGCCCGATCGCAGTTGTGTGTGTGATGTTCCGAGTTTCCCTAATTACGAAATTTGACGTTATGCAAACTTTTTCCAGACTTAACCTGATAATTGTCATTCGTAGAAACATGAAGTCCCATGCACGATTAACCTTTAGCCTTAAAATCGGGTGTATCTTTATTCTTTTAACTGTTTTCAACATGGCAACAGCACGAAACCTTGGGGTTGTGTATGGCAAATATACCTTAGTCTGAAAATATACACGATAATGTATCACCTAATTGCGTCACCATGATATTAGGTTACAGTTCGTGGCAGCTGCACCATATCGATTTGAAACGATTCAGTAAAAGTGGGAGTAATAAAATCTTTTGTAACTTCTTGCTTACGTGATCTTAGTCTTGTTTCTTGTTGTTCAGTTCTTTCAGATGAGCTTAAAAAAGTGTACCTATTTGATATCTGCCTGTTTTTTCATATGTTTATCTTAGCCCTGTTGCTGTTGCACCACGCACACTCTAAACAATGAGCGTTTCGGTGGGAATTACCTCTGCGACCGAGAAGTCTATAAACTATTTACAGTACCACGTTCATTGCCTCGGTTCGTCAGCATGTTTTTGTGAGCCTGACTGTATCGGTGTTCCGCTGTTGTAGAGTGTTTGTGGTTTGGCTAACCTTTGCCTTGCAGCAGCTCTATGTAATGGCAAGTGGCTGCACAGTATAAGAGGTAGAAGTGGCCTGTGCTAGTTTAACATCCTATGAATCACGCGTAGGGTGTGGAAGTGTAAGCTAGTCTTTCTTAAACTTTGGCCCTAAATCTGTATGAGTGGTTAGCTGAGCGTTACGACCAAATTACACTCGAGAACCATCGGACCTGTGACTGGGTGGGCACCAAACCCGGTCTAGGGACAGCAGCGAAGACAATGGTCTCCATTTGTGACAGGTATGGAACTCCAGTTCTGTCTTGGAGCGTATAGTCTAATCACTATACCAGCTCAGCAGCTCGACTGTCAGCTGCATAATAGGGCTGGAGGAGTATAAGACCGGAAGTTGAGAATTCGTGGATTAAATTTTCCATAATGCATGAAGCAGTTTTTATTCAGCTTAGACAATTTTCTAATTAGATCTTCTTAAAGATTTTTCGCCTAATCTTAAATGAACCTTATATATAGCCTTAAGGTTAATGCAAAGGGAAGAGTAATGTAAGTGAAGCATTGTATTCAATTCGGAAATATTTGTCCGCTCTGTACATAGTAGTTTAACTTACCAAACAATATATTACTTTCCTGTTTTCCAAGTCAACGTCATGGATATTTGCTTTATAAACAGTACTCTTTTGCAGAAACTTCTTTATGCTGAAAACCGAATATGTTTCCAGCTTATGAGTGCTGTGAATGCTTTTATCCTGATCTGTGCATTTTCTATAAGAAACTTTCTGTTGCGTATGTTCCACATTGAACTGTTTTGGAAAAAGACATGGCCTGAGTTCTACAAACAAACGAAATAATTCCTTGTGACAATTTGGAGGCGGAGGTGGTAAGTAGAATTTGACTTGCTTCGCAGTAGTCAAAGAGTTCTCCGCGTACATTCAACTTGTTTGTTTTAACGAAGTGGATATTCGTGTTCCGAACTGTTTAAATTAATATGACTGTAATGTGTTGGTATTTTCTATTCCTGCGAGTTATGTTTTATACGAAGTGTGTGTGTGTATGAATATATATATACACACACACACACATATATTTAATTATTTATACATGAATTGTGTATATATATATATATATACATATATATATATATATTGGCGGACTGTTAGGGTTAATTACATTCAATTAGCAGAAGTTTATATGATGGAGAATATGATATAATGAACGAGTGAGTAATAATAATAATAATAATAATAAATTTAGTATAAGGGAGGATATTATTAAAATGGGTCTTGTAGATATATTATTGGTATTGTGTGAAAGGGATTCATTTGATTCAGGATGGGGACCAGAGGTTGTATCTTGTGGACCTGGTACTGTACCTTAGGGCTGTACAAAATGTGAAGAAGTGAGGATCTGTTAGCTTCTGAAGGACTCAGTTGCATAGAGTTAATTAGTTTGGTTATTTAATTTACTAGATTAATGTCTCCCAAGCACATTTCTGTGCATCTTTAGGCGTTCTGCGAGAAGTCGTGGAGTAAATAAATAAATAGTCGCCAAAAATACCAAATGTCCCTCGAAAGGTCACGAATTCCCCCCTCCCCCCCGGGAAATGGAGTGCTGGAGTAATCTCCGGGCGCGAAAAACTCTTTCTTTGGGTTCCTCGGGATCGGAAAAATTATTTAGGGAGTTTCTTCATGGGAAATTGGGTTGTCAAACACCGAGTTAGGCTGCTTTTGTTCTTTAATGTACTGAACCCGTTGAATACACCTATTGAAATGAAAATGCACTATGTCTAACGCACTTTGTACCTCGTAGAGAACACATTGTTCTTCCATTAGAAAGACCAATCAGCTACTGTAGTGTACGAAAGTTATGACTGTTTGTGCGAATCCTGCAGTACACCACACCACCGAGGTGAAAAATGAGTGGACCTGTACCTCCACTCCCTCCATATGTCTGCATGGCCGGCACCGAGACAGCTTTACCTTTACGTGCACAAAATGCCAAGTTTTTCTGTTAAAAGTGGCGATGTGTGCACTGAACAATATGCCCTTAAATTGTTAACGTGATGCCCTGGTATGAGTAGCCACTTGAAACGAAAACACAGAACGGATGACGTAATTCGTATGTGTCATGTCGTGGGTGTGTAGGCGTGTTTTAGCACCACGATAAGCAAAGTATAGTTTCGTAGACCTTCCGGGAAAGTAAATTGATTTTTAAAAATTCCGTTCAGTTGTAAAAGTTTGGGAAAAACAGGAAAATATTTTGAATATATTGACGTTTAATGCAGCTTTTCTGCAAAGTACTGTGGACGTAGTGAGGACCACATCAGGAAGGCAAATTAAAATGTTTTTGGTTTGAAGAAGCTGTGTGTGTCATAGCGAATATCTTGTTCCTGCTCGTGCGATGCTGTATTGTGTGTGTGTGTGTGTGTACTGTACATTCGGTCTGCCGCTTCCACGAGCCAATGCTTGCATTGTTTTGGACGCTTGTTCAGAAAGACGGGGACCGCCGTTGGTTGTGCAACAGAACAATTCCCCACTCTCATGACACGTTCCTGTCGCGGGGTGCAAGGTGTCTTTGCTTGTTCTGGCGAAACTGCCTTCCACCAGTATATACACTCTGTATTGTGAGACACGTGGTTACTTTGCTTTGCATTTTGTCCTTCTGTCTTTACGCACTGTCCCAGGGCCGTCAGTTCATACAGTTTCATAGGTCAGTAGTTATGTCAAACATCGCGTGCATACAAGTTTGTTTGCTTCCAAGCGGGTATTACGAAGTGTGGCATTAAATAACGAGATTAATATAAGGTACAAGACAGTTCACAGTCAAACACAACGCGCGCGCGCGCGTGTATATATATACATACATACATACACATACATACATACATACATACATACATACATACAGAGTGGCCCAAAAAATGTATACACTCTTTACTCATCAATATCTTTGGAATAAATTTAAATGAAATTTCTATTTCAGGGTGAGAGTGTAATATAATGTTTTCTCAACAGATGACACAGGCGCTGATGACCTTAATCGTTAAGACAGTGACCCAACGTGGCTGGGGCAAGATTGTCGTTTGAAGAACGGAAGGCAGTGCTGAAGTGGTACTTTAAGTTTGAAAACATTAGCGAGGTACAGCGACAGTAGCGGAATGAGTTTGGAACACAGCCACCAACACGTCTGACAATTGCGCGTATTCGGGATAAATTCGAAATCGACGGCACTGTTGGTGATGTGCACAAAGAAAGATCCGGGCGACCACGGACAGCAATAACTCTGGCTACCTCCGCTGCGGTGTTACAACAATTTACACGTTCACCACAAAAGTCTGTGAAACAGTGTTCACGCGAAACCGGAGTTAGTCGATCAAGTGTACAACGAATTTTGAAAAGTGCAAAGTGG
>Ga0123352_10008266_pt1 | contig 16192 bp, 8 predicted proteins | sample TergutLab28metaG_FD_89700 | JGI IMG/M metagenome (GOLD analysis project Ga0123352, IMG submission 89700) | Labiotermes labralis P1 segment gut microbial communities from Petit-Saut dam, French Guiana - Lab288 P1 | ecosystem: Host-associated > Arthropoda: Insects > Digestive system > Gut ... | reverse complement strand
TATATGGACTGGATTGGGCGGGCCCAGGATAGAGATAGGTGGCGGACGCTTGTGAGTGCGGTAATGAACCTTCGGGTTCCGTGAAATGCGGGGAATTTCTTGACTAGCTGCAAACAAACCAGTTAGATTCTCAAGAAGGACTCTGCACCATGGAGTAAGTAAGTAAGTAATCTTTGCAAGAAGGTCTCTCACAATGATTAGGAGTTTGGGGTACAGAGAACACATCCTACAAATAACGACTACCTGCAATAAGCCTTCTAAGATATCTTCTTCGTCTTGCTACGGAGTCTTCAATTATCAAGTCACGTGGCATGCCTTTAATAAGAACGTGCCGAAATATAGTATCTACCTACTGGTGTACGTAACTAAAGAGCGTCAGGTATACATGTGTGTTTCCCGTGTCGAGTACTCATGTTTTAAACTCGGCGTGATCCGGTGGCGTTTCCTTCATTCGTGTATAGCGGAAGAACTGGCTATTTTACGAGTAAACTACTGGTATTGAGTAGTCGTGTATGTCTGCCCCATGATATGTCATTTATCAGATTGTTTTCGGCAAGCAGCGAGTAGACAAAAAAGGGTACTGTAATCTAGTTTTAATTTCTTTTCAGAGGCAGTATTTAACTGGCAGAATTTTGTGATAACATGCAGTTAATTTCGTCGTGTTGTGTCGAAGCTGGAAATTTATTTTCTTTGAAACTTTGAACGCGGAAATCTGTGTTGTGTTTGTTGGTGTTTACATGTGGGAAAAGTACACAGTTATGGGGACAGATGGCAGCATCCAGTGGTGGTAGTGTGTCGTATGATTAGGAATATCGGTGCTGTTTGCCACAGAGTGTATACATTTTTCGTCTTTGCGTCGATTGTTTGTCGTAGTGGTGTCTTGTTTTTCTTTGTGTGTTCTGTATCAATCCGCTGGAGCTGACAAAACTGATTGTGATACATAAATTCTTATGGATATTATGCATTGTTATTTGGGATATGTAAGATAACATTCAGCACAGGCCAAGTCATCCACATTGGCAGGATTTGGTGAAATTAGTTTGATGTCGTACTAATTTTCATGCAGTGTAGCTTTCGAGATGAAATAGCAATAGCATATCACGCTCGCATTTATAGCTTGTCAGCCAGTCAGCCTGATAAGTAAATGTGTCGTCGCGGCGGCAGGTGTTGTGCCGTTCATTTGTCAGTTTGAGAGGAAGAGAGGAAATGGGGAACTGCTTGAAAGGCTCTACAGCTGATGACATATCTCTCCTGAGAGGTAGTGATGGCACAAGGGATTCGTCTTCCTCCGAGCAGCTGGGTCCACCACCACCTTACCAGGTAGTAATTCTTGTTTTGCTTTGTAACTTCTGGACCGGTGATAACAGCTTTGAATGTGAGGGTGACCAGGAAACACAGGTGTGAAGAGACTAACACTAAATTTAAGCGAATCAAATAGTGAATGGAATTTAATTTGAGATCAACCGTCAGGATTATCAGAAATTTTCAACCATTATCATGAAAGATATTAAGGTGATTTGGCTTCATTGAATGATTAGAAAAAGATTGCTTATGTATGTACGTTGAAAGTAATGTAAATAAATACTATCAGTAATAACTTGGCTGCTTTAAGGGATTTGATATAATGACAAGTTTTGTGATTTTTTTTTTTTAACTTTGCATGGATAGTTACTTCCTTTGTCAGAAATTTTGGTACATAGTGTGATTTGTATTTTTAGCAGTGTTGCAGTGCTGTAAATAATTTTGTTTTCCTATGGTGAGTTAAAAGTTACTGTGTGATGTTAACGTGTTATCTTGGGAGGAATTTTTTGTATTTGACCGTGATAACTTCCTTTTTGCATAGGATTATGTATGATGGTAAGAATATACAGGTCAGTTATCCACTTGTTAGGTAGACTGAGAACTCCAACTCTTAGGGATTGACACATCATTCATCTGTTCCAAACCAGTAAAAATTGCCATTTATACAAATATGTTTAATTTTGGATTTTAATTTACATGAAAAATACTTATCCTTAGTGGTGGAAATGCTTGCCTGTACTGTGCTCTAGGTACAAAAACTCACAAATATTAAAAATGTATGGGGCACCATTTTTTTATTGAGCACCAAAATACACTGTAAGGGTGGTATGTGATTGATTGTATACGATGAAAATGTTTGTGACTTACTAATTAAATTTAGTCCATAAAAGTCGGGCAAAACTAAGTGTCCACTGAGGATCAAAGCAGTTTCAAAGCTGGCAGTTGCTTTTTAATTTAGGTGACAGTGTGTAAAGTAATATAGAAAACAAGTATACACAGGTTTACCAAGAAAGTGGAATTTTTTGTGTGCCTTGTTCTTCCATTTCCCAATGTTTTTGTGTTCGAATAACCAGTTCATGACTTGAATGATAATAATGGTATGAAGTACAGACCACATTCCTGTGAAGGCCCCAGTGTTAATGTAAGTGGTAACTGACTACCCACTTTAGTTTTCAATGGGAAACTTGGGTAACTTTTTATGTAATGACACTGATACCCTTCATATGAGATATCTGCTTCTGCCATTTTGTTGTGTTTGTTGGTGATAGGTTTATGTAGCAATTTTTTTTATTAGCTTTATGTTGCAGGCATTATATAGTGTAAAATAATAGGATGATAGTGAATTGAAAAGGTTATGGAAGTAAAGTAGTTGCAGCTTAATTTCAGGCGTGGTCCCTGCATTTTTTGGGTCACCTTACAAAAAGTAGTCTCAGGGTTGTGATTTGAAATTGTGAGCATCCACAACATGAAGCAGGAGTAGTAACAGCCTCACCTCAGTGTTCATTCACTTTGTTGTGATAAGCATGACAGTGCTTTATGGATTGTGAAAGAAATAAGAGTGACATATGACATATTGCTGTTTTGTTGATAGAAATATGTGATTGAAACCTTGCCCAACAATGGATAAAATTGTTGATGGTCAGCTTTGAGTAAATCATATTTTATTTAATAATACTTGGTGTGTGTTATTAGTGATAATGATCAGAAAGTGCACACTCCATTTTTTGTCAGTACTGACCATCCTGTTGTTAGTACTGTTTAAGTTTTAATGAAATACAGAGTTAATTACTAGTGACTGTTTCACATGTGATGTAGGTGAAAAGGTACATCAGATTAGAGGGATTAAATATGTCTTGTATAAAACACTACTTGTTTTGATTTTTGAAAAGCGTAAAACAGTTGTTGTTTCATTACATCAGTATTGTGCTGGAAATTGTTCATTGCGTGAGGTAGGTTTGATATACTCTTTGTTCGGAAAGTTGCTCAGCCCTGGCTTCATGGTGATGTAGCAGTTAGTGTGCAAGCCTGGTATTCAGGGAAGTTACCAGGTTCAGTCCCTGCTGTCACCACTAATGCGAAAGTAAAATAAAGACTGTAACTGCAATACAAACTAACCACCTTAGCAAAGACAACTCCAGAATGTTGCATAGACTGCACTGATCAAATATCTCAGGAAGTGAATAGTATCCAATATAAACTTGGTGTAACCAACTTTCTTGTTTGTGTTTGTGCCTTTTTCCATCCACATCACTTTAACTCTTATTGTACGATTTACCATAGTCAAATTGTCAGTTTATTCCATGAAACTCTAACAGTAAATCATCATTTAAAGTTGTTTGTCTTAATTATTTCTGTACATGTAATTTGTTGTGGGTTATTTATGAATCCTGTAAAGTGATAGGGTGATTGATGAATTAGAAGTGATGTGGAAGGAAGCGTGTGTGACCTATTCAAGGTACTGTTCTGGCATTTGTCTAGAGGGTCTGAGCAAAATCATGAAAACCTTTAACCAAGATAAACAGTGACCCAGCTGAAATTCAAACAAGGCATCACCTAGAAAAAAGTCTAGTAAGTTACTCTTCCACCAGTCTGTTAAGCTACTATCATGAGTTAGCTTTCTGCACCAAGTCTAGAGCATTGCTTTTGCACCTACCTCCCTGTTATGTCACTGTCATATGTTACTTTTTGTGCACACTAGTATTAAAATACAGCATATGTTTGTGTGTGCCTGCTGTGTTGTATGAGGAGAAGTGTGTCTGAGTCATATGTGCAAAGAGAGAAATCCATCTTAACCTTTTGAAGACTGAATTTGGCCTGAATTACTATTCAAGATCCAGTTTGTACCATGCAGTGAACAAATTTACTGTGGGTTGTGAAAACCAGTAATATAATTTTGTATTGGAAGATAATTTCTGTCTCTTGTAAGAATCCCATGAAACATGTAAACAAACCTTACGCAAAGGATGTGTTTTTTAATGGTACAGCTGTTGGTACATAAAGTAACCATTGGACTTCAAACTTTTAATGATTGTTGCCTAGTCCCTGAGGTAATAGCTAGTAGAGAGGTTTAGTTACTTTTTGGTGGCACAAAAATGCATATTATATGTTTCCTGTTTTGATTGGAAGGGCACTATATTTGTTGAAGGAGATTTTTTTATTTTCTGTGTCTTGAGTTTTGCCTGTAGTATAGAATCTCTAGTATGAATCAGATTATAAATATATTTCTAAATTATTACATCATACTTTTAAAGTCTAATACCTATCCTAACTTTAAATGCATATAATTCTAATCTTAATGTGTTTCAGAATCATCACAGTGGTTTTTCTCAGTCCTTTAAGTGCCTTCCTATGACTTTTGCTGAGTGTTTTTGATTTTCACCTAATGTCTGTTGCAAATCAGAAGTTAAAATAAGTAGTTTTTCTGGATGTTTTCTTTGGTGTGGGACTAAGTGCAAATATATATTTCAATGATAATTAAAAATACAAGAAGGAATTACAGCCAAAAATGCAAGCTTGTACATAAATTAAAAATTGTCTTTATGATTTTTGTAATTTTAACAGTTTCTTGCCATAAAAAGCTTTATTCATGTGGAGACACATTAGGCTTGATATGCAGAGCCTTAAGTTCTAAACTGTAAATGAGCATAAATTTCCACTTCAAGGAAACTTTGTGATTATTATAGATTCATAGCACCTGAAATAATACCTCATTTTTCAGGAGGCCATGCCTGTCTACTATCCGTCCCCAAATGTGAGCCGACCTGCTGCACAGCTGACTGAAGAGGAACAGGTCAAAATTGCGAAACGGATTGGATTGATTCAGCATCTTCCCACTGGCACATATGATGGCTGCAAGAAGAACAGAGAGTAAGTGTCCTTTTTGTTTTCCCAGACTGTTTGTACAAATCTGAAAGCTGGTGTCACCATAACAGCTATTCACAAATTATTCTACCATTCAACATTATATGGTCTGAGCTGCAGACATTGTCATTCAGTATCGTAAGTAATTAAATAAGTAAGTACACTTGGCAACAAATTTGATGATATAATTGGTTACTTGAAATAGTCTAGAACAAGGGTGTGCAAATCCCAGGCACCTGGAAACTAAATTTTGTACAGTGGTGCCAGATTGTGAATCCACAATGTGGAATTTGCTTCACGTCACCTATCTGGTAACTAGAATTTTGAGGTGGTTCCTATATTTTTTTTTGAAAATTGGCGTATACCTGGTCTGGAGCCAATATTTGTATGAAGTTTGTTGCTAATACACGTATGAATCGGTGCGATGTATTTAGTACTCAATGTGTGGTATGAAATTATTTTATATAAGATTTGAAAAGTTTGTGCAGTGCAATCTATGTGGGTGATCATTCATGTCTCTAAGGAGTGATTATTTTCTCAGAGATTGTTTGTGCCTACATCATCAGGGGTTGATGTGATGAGACGTGTAGTGTTTTTATATGTTTATGCTTACATTTACCTTTAGAGGCCTCAGGATTTGCTTAAGCTGGAAGATCTGAGATACCATGAACCATTCTGTGTAATTATTTCTTTACAACCTTGCTTTGTTAAAGTATGATGGTAGCCATATTTTAGGACTGAATCTCACATCTCTGAAACTGTCAGGGAGTGGCTGGGTCATTGGTTACCTTCATTAGGTGATCCATGTACAGTGTGTTTTTATACAGTACTGTTACATCCTCAGAACTAATAGGATGTCCAGACTCACTGCTGTGTTTAGTCACCATCATATGTGATGCTTCATTAATGGTATTGCCACCTTGTTGAGGACATATTTAGCTGTGTGAGGGATGTTGAATGTGTCCACTGAATTTGAAAGCTGTGTTGATGGCAGCCTTGCTGCTGGTAGGGCCACCCATTCTGGACAGGTTTTCAGTGAGGTGCAGGACAAGGAGATATAACATGGGGGTTGGGCTTGGGGCTGTCATCTATATCTCATGGAAGCTCAATTGTTTTGAAACCCCAGCAATAGGGAGGCCATGACCCAAGAAGGGGCAGTGGTGTCATAGAAGAAAAGGATGGATTGTTTATGATGTTGCTGATAGCCAGAGAAGACTGTATTGTATGAAATTATCTTGTAATTTTTATTGGGTTCACTCTTAGTCCATGCATTTACATACGATTGTGACCACTTATTTTTGGAGTTCGTGTTCTCATGTATTTTACCAAGTAATTAATTTTTGCTGTGTTCAAGAAAACATTGTAAATGTAGCAAAATTATTTTCATGTAGAAAGTTTCATTTGATGAACAATAGAGATCTCTTTTGGATGGAAAATTTCAGCTCATATCTACTGTTAATATGTTGAAGACAACAAAAATATAAAAAACAGTGTATACTGTTTTTCCCCTGCAAGGAAAATGTTCCTCAGAAGTGGCATTTCTTGTTTTTGTTTCTAACAACATATATATATATATATATATTTCCAGGTGTGTGATCTGCATGATCGAATTCATGATTGGTGATGCTGTACGCTACCTCCCTTGCATGCATACATACCATGTGGAATGTATTGATGACTGGCTTATGCGAAGCTTCACATGTCCGTCATGTATGGAACCAGTGGATGCTGCCTTGCTTACAAGTTATGAGACCAACTAGCTTATCTGCAGCAGCACAGGCCACAAATGTCAAAAGGTGCATTGTTCAGAGAGCAGCTGTATGCCCAGAGTGGTGTTGGTGGTGGCAGTGGTTGTGGTGGTGGCACCAGCATTGCTGTCTGACAGAACCAAGACTGACCAAAGTGGAGATGAATCTGGAAGCGTAGCTCCAGTCTCCAAAATTATGCAACTGTGATGGTAAAAAATAAATTTGTGTGATAAGGGAAGGAAGGAATTTTAAGCAGGGTACACAGGATCTGACTTGGTGAAGGAGGTGTTGTCTGCTCCATGTGACATGATAAAAGTATATGCCAATGTAGAATATAGGCATTTTATTTTCGTATCATCTGCAGAAGTGCTTAGACTTAGAAGAATGTTGTGATAATTTATGCTAGTTATACTTAATGTAATACGTAAAATTATGAATCTGCATCATTGAGTAAACTGCAGTAGGAATCCAGGGATAGTGAATAGTCTTGGTGCTAAAATTGTACCATATGTATGGACCCCTTATTGTTTAGCTAACAGAGTTGAAAGTATTAATGTCCACTGAGTCACCAACTAATTCAAATACTCTCGTCCTAGAGCCGTGAGTTACTTAATTACACACAGTCTGAAGAGTTCTTTAGCATTTTGCTTGTTGACAAGCAAGGCAGGCTACTACGTGTAACCTGCCTTGTGGGTATGGTAATGTGTGTCTTTTTGCAATGTAGACATATTTTAATGTACTGGAACTGAGATGCGGGTCATGATGTGATGCAGTACTGTTCAGCATGCACCTTATCAGCTTGTGACTCTATTATTTTAATGTATGCAGAACCATTTATCTGTGAGCCCCATTTACTTATGTGCAATCCGTATTCTTTGTGTTAAATTAATGTGTCCTTTTAGTAGATTGCTTATATTTGAGGAACTGATATTTGAATACACTGCTCTGTGTAGGGGTCATAGCCCTGAAAGGGAAATCAGTTTCTATTGCAACATTTCTAGTCCTTTTTAACATGTTGAATCTGTACCTTCAGTACTGTGAGCATTGAGGTTGCATTTAGAGAATTTGCACTTGCTGAAATTGTTAGTTGCAATTGTACAGATCAAGTGGCATGGACGTTATGAAACTCCACTTCTGTAATGAGGATATCACATTTTCGTTACATGAATTAACACCTGTATAATAATTTGTGGGTTATAAAGGAAAATATTTGGTCAGAAACATCCTGAAGAGGTACATTTGAAAGCCTTATACTGGCACAGCTTTATTAAAAATTACAGAGTATGAAGGAGACTATATGTTGTCCCATTCCTTTACTGTTTTCTGTTCTCTTCATTCAGACTTTTTTTTTATATATTATTTACTGTATGGTGTGAATAGCATTATATTTTAAATGTACTTCATTCATGTAAGATATCAGGTTTTGTATGGTGGAGACTGAGATAGCTGTCCTCTTGGTTGAGATGCCATGCAGTATGTTAATTGTACACTGACATGTCAGAGGATCTGCTGCCTCCATCACCCTGTTGAAAAAGGCAGTAGATTCCTTTGAAATGTTAACATGTGGCCACCAGAGTATATGTCACAGGGCAACAATCCTTGTAGTTCATTCATGCATGTATTTATAAAATAATGAGGATTAGTTTTATTACATCAAAGTGAACAGAACAGTATAAAGGTAAAAGTTAGTTTTGTCATGTGACATCCTGTTGTGTTATTCAGTAATTCATTACACAAAATTAATGTCAGCCTAAACACAATTAAATTATATTTTATTTAATTCAGTAATTCATTACACAAAATTAATGTCAGCCTAAACACAAATTCTATTTTATTTAAGAGGACGACATGTTTCAGCCTAGGCTGGGCAATCCTCAGTTACACAAACAGTTTTAATTAATTTTAAACTATTTACAATTAAATAGCTGTTCTTTTGAGTTCAAATCACAACTATCTTTTGTTGTTTATCTTTATTTAAGCTGATGACATGTTTCCGTCCTTGCACTGGGCCATCGTCAGGTCACAAGATATATAATTGAGTAGACTATACAGTGTGAATCATAAATTAAATAGTGTGAATCATAGAAATAGAATATATGTATCTGAAATATAACGTGGAAACATGATGGTAGTGATTTAAAATAGAAACATATCATGGAAATATAACAATATTAGTTGTACAACACAGATCGTTACATATTATGTGCAAAGATCTTATGAGTGAAGCAGTGGTAAACTTTCGGGTGGAGGGGTATACAACAGTGGTAAACTTTTGGGTGTAGGGGTATACATCTGAAAGTTACGACTGTTTCACTCATAAGATTTTGCACATAATATGTAAAGATCTGTATTGTACAACTAATATTGTTACATTTCCATGATATGTTTCTATTTTAAACCACCACCATCATGTTTCCTTGCTATATTTCCAAGTTTTAGACTACTGATGTATACCACTGGGAAATTGAACGATGAGATCTCATTGAATTTTAGATACATATATCCTATTTTTATGATTCACACTGTATAGTCTCCTCAGTTATATATCTTGTGACCTGAAGATGGCCCCTGTGCAAGAACCGCAACAACGTCAGTTTAAATAAAGATACACAACATAAGATAGTTGTGTTTTGACTCAAAAGAACCCCTATTTAATTGTAAATAAAACACAACATGGATGATGCATCTAAAGATACAACCATTTGTACATTCTGCCTCAATATGCTTTTAAAACTGTTTGTGAACCTGAGGATTGCCTAACGTAGGCTGAAACATGTAATCCTATTAAATAAAATAGCATTTAATAGTGTTTAGACTGATGTCAGCTTTATACATTGAGGTTAAAGTAAAGTTGCCCCTGTGCACACTGTTAAGCCATTTAGGGGGAATGGTGTTTTAGCTCAACTCATTTTTGACCTTGGCGCTAGATGGAAGTGAGTGGTAGCTTTGTGTCCCACCCAATTAAACCCCAAGCAAGGAGCCCCCATTTCCAATTGGAGGCAGGGTGAATCCCACATCCTGCCTAGATGTTTTGAAGAGGAGGAAAATCTGTACACCTGCCACGATTCAAACTCTGGATGTACCAGCTTGTAGCCTAGTCACTTTATGTTCTACTTTGTCCTAGCTCCTAGACAGAACAGTGCAGTGCTCATTACACCCCTTGTGGACAGATTATGTTTAAGAACTCTAAATGCTACCTCGGAGCTGGAGATGACCTTTAGCCGAACTGTTTTGTTTTGATTGTTTAACAGTGATATGATGGCAGGTGAGTACTGCATGGTTGCTTGGCTATTACTTGTAGTTACATGTTAATCTAATGAGTTTACTTGTGCTGTGTATTTGCAAGATGTTTCTTTAGACAGATTCAAAGCTACTATTCTGGTGTATGTTTTGTTGTTATAAGCAGTTGAGAATGAGGGTAACTCCAGAACTTTAGTTTGTCCATTTTGAAGAATTGAAGTTACAATTGTAATATTTTAATTCTTCAAAAGCTAGAATTGATTCAGTAGGAGCAGTGACTTATGTTATATGCTTTGTCTGTCTCAAAAGTATTTGAAAGTTTGTCCACATGTTCCTGCTTGTTAAACCATGCGTGATTCAGGTGTTAGGCAAAACCAAGGTTGCAAAGTGTAACGTCCTTGTTTTTACTGAAGGTTGCACTTTTTTTTTATATATATATATATATATATATGTGAAGTTTGAGTGATATACTGGCTTCTTTACATGAGTTTGTTTGTCCACCTTTCTTGTTTTAAAAATGTTTTCTTATTCATTCTGTGGTTTGTAGATTTGGGAAGTAAAATATATTGAAACAACTAGAAGTCACTTTATTAGGTTTTCTCAAACCAATACAAAATAGGCATTAGGCAGCTGGATATTCAAATGTGTAATTTTACTTGCCTTAATTTGGAGCTTACATTGGTTGTTTCAGGTGACTGCAACAGAAAGCCAGTTTTCATGAATGCACAAGTTCCTTTTAATTCCTGTAACTTTTGTGTAGGACTTGATGTTTCAGTAAAGCTCGAAGCACTGTACAGCAACTCTGGAACAGTTCTGAACCAATTTAAGATTGTCATTTGTATTTGGTGGGGTGCATTTTTAATGTGAAGAATGGCATAGTGTGCTTTGATGCTTACGTAAATGACGAAGTTAAGTGAGTCAGTGGGAGAAAGAACCAACCCTCACATTACTAAGATTTTGAAAGCATATTTTTATGAATTATGACCTTAAGGTGAAGTTGCAAGCCTGATATTCTGTTAGTTTGTGTCAGATTTAGATACATTTTTCTAAGCAGCCACACAACCTATAATGTTTTGGAACTGGCACATATGTAGTTAAGGATTACCTATCTGCTGAGTTATGTTACAATTTGTAAAAATATTTTAAATGTTTTTCCAAAGGACCATTTCTTTTACATTATTAGAAGAATGTTTAGAAGTAAGTCACTTTACAAGAATATCAGCAGATAAAGACAACACTCAACCACATGTTTACCAAATTGTATAACTTTGAAAATTGTGGTTGCTTGGAAAAGAGCATTTAAATTTAATAAAATTAACTTTACCCATGAAAGTCATAAAACTTCCCTTCAGTTTTCTTGTGTTCCAAACCTGATTCTGTGTGTAATAATGGCTCCATGTTGCTGTACTTGAGGTCAAATTTGTCTATGCTTTCTAAACTGACTTTTTTTAAACACATGAACACTGAATTGGAAGTTTTGTAATATGTATTAGATGTTGCTTGGTCGGTTGTGTATTGTTACTGTATAACATGAAAGTCTTGTATATTTTAAGGCCTTAATGAGTACTGTTACTTCTGTGTCTTTCATAATAGCTGTGTATTTAATAAAATGTGTGGGTTGATCCTTTAATTCAGGTTTTTAAATCTCAAGATGTAATAAATTGTGGAAATGAAAGTAATTTGAAGTTGCCTTAAAATGAAAATAACACATTAGTGTCATATATATTAAGGATTGGTATGTTTAATTCACAGATTACAGAGAAATGTGCATTTCAATCAAGTATGTACAAGAATATGATGTATTTTGTAACAAAACCCTTACTTCACTCTTCTGTTACTTGTCTGTTGCTTTGAGAAATCCTAAATAAGTGGCATTTCACCATGTGCAGTAGTTATGTACATAAGATGTTTTCATTCAATCTCGACATATGATATTAGTTTTAAATATACATTATTTCTTTTCTTGTTATAATTTTTATTCTTTTCAAAATATTAAAAAATGGTGTCGACCAGTAATCCTCAGTTGTTTGGTATATGGATTTTATTGATTGTATTATGTATTGTACTCTATCATATATTTATTTTCTGCAAGATACTCTATTGATATAGGGAAATGTACACATGTGTATGGTATGAAGGTGTGATCTTGTGATGTAGATGTGGTAATATGTGACCTCTGCAGTGAAATGAAAGTGTATAGTGATGTTATTGTGACAACAAATGCAGTGATATGCCTGAGCCAGGTTCTGTTCTGGTACTTCTGGGTCCACATTAAATTTTGCATTTTGCTTAAAGAATTTTAAATTAATTGTTACCTGATTTGTGTGTTAATTCACTTCATGATCGTCTAAATCTGTGCTTCATGGGATAAAAACACAATTATTAAACTTTGTGTCACTGTTTTTTATCACATATTATATTTGACACAGTATGAGAATTAGTGTGTGAGTGGTCATGTTTTATAACTTATGTTTTTTGTACTGTGCTTTGTGATACAACTATGTAATGTAAACCAACAAAATGCACACTTTTTAAATTAATGTTTTAATTCATTTCTTTGTGGCTTCTACATGTTTCAAACATTGTGTGTTCATCATCAGGAAGACCATATATACATGCAGTTTTTTATGTTATGTTTTTCATGCTTTCATGTAAGCTTACATGCACGCATGAAAAACATACCATCCACGCATGAGAAACATACCATAAAAACCCGCATGTGCAAATGGTCTTACTGATGATGAACACATGATGTTATGTGTATGTAAACTTACATAAACATATGAAAAACATACCATTAAAAACTGCATGTACAAATGGTCTTCCTAATGATGAACACATGATGTTCGAAACATGTAGAACACATGAAAAATTGAATTAAAACATTAATTTTAAAAGTATTCATTTTGTTGGTTTACATTACATAACACATGTTTTATAACTGAAATGGATGTATGCCCTTTATTGGTCTTTGCTGACACTCTCGTCACATTGTGTTGGACATTAAAAAATTTTGCATGACACCAAATGATCAGTAATTTAAAAGGCTCTGTATTGTCCTTCTGACATGTTTCTTCCTCACTGAAGACACAGTGAAACATCTGGGAAGTCAGTAGATTAGAAATTGTGCAAGGGTTGTTCATCTTCACTGCAATAAAAAAACAAATTTTTTATTTCATTATATTGTTTCAAACAACTTATCAAGTAATTTCATCAGCATTTGATGACCAAAAGTAAGCAGTCTGTAAGAGTTTCTGGGTTTTCATGATCGCTGAGATGGGATGCAGTGGAGCAGGCGAAAAGTCCATAAACCTTTGTCATGTAACCTACATTTATCATTCTGTTGACATGACATAGCAAACTTACTCTTCATGATGTACAGGAGGGCCAAAATATCTTGTTACTCTTGCAGAAATGTAAACAATGTCTAATTTTGTTATCCTCTCCAGATTAGGTGAATGAAACCATGAGTAGTTACACTGAACAAGAAATTATTGTCAGTGCCTGGATCATTGAACATCCACAAACAGAGAAGACAATGAACCAGGTATATTAATGATTTGCAACAACAATATGGCCAAGAAGCTCCTCCAAAACAAACATTTCTGTGATACAAGCAGAAACTCTTTGCAACAGGCAACATAAAAGTTAAGCCAAGAACTGGAAGGCCATCAGTCAGAGGTTCACAGTGCCAATTGTTTGAGGAATCTGTTGCAATATCACCACAAAAGTTGATCCCTAAATGATTAAGCTTGGAATACCATGTTATACAATGCAAAAGCATGTAAATGTTGACTAAAAATTGTACCACTGTCACCCATTGTTCATTCAGGAGCTAACAGACATGGATCTGAAGTGCGGACAGGATATGTTAGTAAGGTATTCTGGGAACGTTGGATTGGCCATGTGTCACTGGTGCCTGCTCCACTTGACTGACCACTTCAAACCCCAGACCTGTCACTCTTTGACCATTCCCTTTTGGGCTTCCTAAAGGAGACTGTTGCACATCTGCATACAAACTGCTGAAGACCTTCAGCAAGCAGTGAGACAACTTTTAAACTTGTCAACTACAAATGCTGCAGACAATGTCCCACAGAACATAGTGCAGAATTATTCTGTGTCATGAGAATGATACAGCACTCTAAAGGTTTGTGTCATGTACAAAGTGTAATAAGATCACTGCACTTCTATGGGGAATAACTTGTAGCAAGATTGTAAATGTTTCAGGGGAGGGAAGTAACAAGACATTGTGGCCACACTAAAATGTTGTCTTCGTAAAGTTTAACGAATATCACAATTACTGTACAGATTTTTGCCACAGAATCACATAGTGGATTGGGGGCATAATGTTAAAATGAGCTGGGCGTTAGTGATCCTGGAATTTTGTGTTCTGTGAACTGTAATTTAAATCACAAAGAGAAGTAAAGGACTATTTAGGGATATTAATCTTTTAACTCCATGTTTTGCTTCGTTATTGAGGTTCTGTTGTGTGACTAATGCTACTGACTCGCATTTATATAAATCACCAACCACCATGTAAAAGCTACTGTTGTATTCAGGTTATTTTGAAACTACGATGTAATATATTTTTCTGTTAGAAGTGAACACCTTTGTGCGCGACTACGTCTGGAGCCGCCAGAGAATATTTTTTGGGGAGGTTGTAACAAAATATTATCTGCTGATTGTTTCACGATTTTAATAGTAGTAATAAAATGAACAAAAATAAAACAACAGTATTTGAACCAAAAAGTATGTCGTTTTGGTCCGTTACAGTGGTCCCTTGCGTGAACTAGGTTCATGATCCTGTGCTAAACTGAATACATCCAACACAACCCCGTACCTAGTGCTTTGCACACTGATCCGCAAGCTGCCAAAACAGTTGGTAACAGTCGGGCTGCAGGGAAATTTTGTTGAGAAGCATGGGTTCACATCCAATCCAAAGATGTACAGTTGTATTGTCGTCAATTTCACAGCTGATTTTCGTCGTAGGAGGATCAATGATAATGGCGGCGCAGTTGAAATGTGCGTCTCTATTTTAAATTCTTTACAAGATTCTTCGGAAATAATCGACCCATTTTGATATATGCACGTTGAAGAGCAGTATTATTAAACATTCCTTTTTCTGATTTCGATCTCTTTTAGGACATGTTTGTATTAACGTTGATATTATGAGGCCTACATACACTTTCGTCGTTTTTATCTGAGTAAAATATCTTTTTCGACTGGAAATATTCGTGACGGGAGATGTTTTGTTTTTAGAGCGTGGTAACATAGTGATCCGTGATGGTGATCTCGTAACTCTGCGTTTGATGAAGGTTTATATTTTAAACTAATTATTTTGTAATTAATGCAGAAGTGAGAAGAATGGCCTCACGATGTATGTATGTTGTTATGTCAGTACGTATAGTATCCAAAAACACATTATATGATACGTAACTGATGGGTTTTCTTGTTCCAGAATAATTGTAATTGTGGTGTGTGTAAACTTAACCTAACAAGTTGCAGTTAACGAATAATGTGTGTTGCAGAGCAGTTTTCTGTTTTTAGTAATTGTTGGTTATTCTGTATTTGATCCTGAGGTATTGTAGAGTTTGTGGGTGGTAGAAACAGTGCTTGTAGTAAATTTGGGTGATAATATCCTGCCGCCGGCCATGAAAGGGTGAGTTTGACCTCACGTTTGTGACGGTTAGGATTGACATTAATAGTTCTTCAATTCTTGCGGTGCTCGTAATATTTTTAATGCCTATCTGTAAACTTGCCAAGCTATTGTTGATATTGTGTGTATATCATAGTGAAATGTATACGCCGATCCCACGCTTTTTGTGGGGCCTAGGTCCCAAGACCTTGAAAAACGAAAATTTGCGAATAATTAAATGCTTCCCTCCAAAAACCAATGTTGTAATATTTTTAGTGGGGGTTTTTTTTGTTGCAGAAATAGCGTGAAGGGGAGATGCTGCTCCCCCCCCCCCCCCCCCCCTCTTTAGCTTTTTTTGTAAAGGCTCAAAACACCTTTGCATTTTTCAAAAAATTTTTTTTTTCTT
>Ga0123352_10008265_pt1 | contig 16192 bp, 8 predicted proteins | sample TergutLab28metaG_FD_89700 | JGI IMG/M metagenome (GOLD analysis project Ga0123352, IMG submission 89700) | Labiotermes labralis P1 segment gut microbial communities from Petit-Saut dam, French Guiana - Lab288 P1 | ecosystem: Host-associated > Arthropoda: Insects > Digestive system > Gut ... | reverse complement strand
TTCTCAAACACCCTCAGCTTCCTTCCCTCCCGCAATGTCAGCGACCAAGCTTCACACCCATACAAAACAACAGGCAAAATTATAGTTCTATATATCTTGATCTTTAAATTTTTGGATAGCAACTTGGAAGACAAAAGGTTCTGCACCGAATGATAGGAAGCATTTCCTGACCTCAAACTGCTCTCAATTTCTTCTGCAATAGAATTTTGATTTGTTAAAGTTGTTCCCAAATATTTAAACTCTTCCACCCTCTCGAAGGTATTATTATCAATCCTCACACTCTGAATTCGTCCTGCATTCTGATCTCGAGGCATGAGAAAGACAACTAATAAGGTACTAAAATGGACCAAAAAATAAAACCGTAAACACTAACCGGTTCTGCTATCTAAATGCGTGCAATGAAGCTGAACGCTGCAGCACTGACACAGTGACACATTACACTGCCGTTTATTGCTATCACGTTTCCCTTCTATTCACATCTACTGCCAACTCTGGCTCATGCCGGACACGCCGATGTACTGTAATGATATGCTTAACCCGTCTGCGTATATTACACCTGTCGGGAATTTCAATTTTGAAGCTTTCAGCAATTCGATCGTGTATCCGTTAGCTTTATTCAGCAATGGAGGGACCAATCGTAAATAAGCAATGGTAATGTGAAGATATTATTAATCTGTTACGAATTTAGGAGTGGGCGAGCCGGACACAAGGCAGCAGCCATTGTATTTTAAAAGGCAAATATTTGCATGCTCACGACATGACGGCCTGTGAGAGAATGAAGATGCAGGTCAGTCGTTATTAACCTCAGCACTAGCTGCTGGCCAATGAAGAGCTTCATGCTCAGGTTGTTTTTGCCCTTGCTAAAAGAGACCCTTTATCAATTGCACAGGTGGCTGGCTATGTGTGCTCCACAACCGGTGTGGAAGTTTTGAAGTCACAGCTATTATTATCCTCAGGTCTATTATATTCCTTTCGTGTTTCTCAGTTATTTCTTATCTCCCACAAATGTGCTACAACCTTCGAGTATCCTTCCTTGTACTTTATACCCCCACCTGTACTCTGTGTCGGGATAAATTTGCCAAACATCGGAAGAACGTTCGTTTCGGTATAACGAAACGTATCTATAGCCGAATTTCAACAGTTAGGGAGAAATTGACACGAGATGAATATGTCTTCTTGAGGTTCCACACACTCTACTTCATTAACGTGCTGTGTTATCCATACACTGCGCAGGTCCGTCCTTGAACCGACAGCGAAACCCAGTCATATGAAGGCCAGTTCAAACTATGCAAACAACTTGGAACTCTTAGAGGCGATTATTATTAAACCAGCACGAATACTCCCGGCTTAATTAATCTTGTTATGTCAATCAAATCTTAAGTAGATGTTAAGCGCAGGTGTTAAAATTGCAGAACCTACAAGTTCCTCCTCGTCTTAGAATGTATTTGGTAATCAATACATGCATAACAGCTGTCATTCTTTAAATCTGATTTCTTCGTTATCTCCGTAATCGTTCTGTTTCGGAAATATGCGTTTTCGGTTACATAGATGTAATTTAACCTAAGAAACGTTCCCAAAGCGTAGCAGATTTCTCCTGGTATACACTGCATATATATATATATATATATTGATATGTACGTATGTATGTGTTCTATAAATCGGCGGTTTGAATAAATATATCAGCTCTTTGACCACAGTTCGAGGAAGCTCTGATCGCTGACTAGTATAAATTGGAAAATCCGTTGCTACAGTAATGGCAGACAACGGTGTACTGAAGTGAGAGAGGCTGCTGGCCGGATCGTTGGTTACCATGACAACTAGAACGACGGTAACTCTCATTCTCTTCTCCTCTCGTGTTTTATGGGCGGTGGTCTCTTACTAGAGGGACAGACAGCTCAAGGTAATGGGATATATTATATCCTATATTTATGCCACTTCCACTTGTTTTCGTAGGTCAAAAATCAAGTAAATAGTGTGAATATGTTGCACCTTGTGCAGTCAGTGTGCCCGATCATAATGTGCCAACAGTCCAATTTACTGGCTGTGGTAACAGGGCTGTTGTCTGACCACAGGGAACATAACTCAAACGTCACTGTTCTTGCTGGCTAAGACACTACATGCCTACTGCAAGTACTTTCTTCAGGAAGCTAAGGGTCTCAAAACATGCCATCAGCACAGCGGCCTTCTTCCCAAAGCATCGCGATAACAGTGCGGTTCATTCCTGTTCTGTGTACACAGGAAGATTAGAAAGGGAGTGCACCCAGCTTACTAGGGGCCGTCTTTACCTTACTCAAAATGGGAGTCACGAAAGGGAAAATTAGTGAAACTTTCCCTTATTTGAGTTCAAAAACTCTGTAGAAATTTTGTGACCTATGAGGTCAAGTTAAGGTCTTACGTCAACAAAGTTTTATTATGGATCAAAGTGACTGAAAAACAAATTTAATCGAAGTTTCCTTATAGAATTTCAATAATATGTTAAAAGGCTATTTTGGGACATGTAAAAAGTCCTTTCATAATTTATTTCAACTAGGCTTAATACAGATCAAAATGCATAAAAATCGAAGAGTTCAAAAATTTTTGATGAAACCCCCTTGCATTGAATTACAATGAAATCTATGAAACTATTTAAGAGATATATGGAAATGTCTACTTTTCTTACAAAAACTGGACTTAACGTATTGATCAGTGTGGCTTAAAATAGTCGTCGTGCAACAGAGATTTGTTAAAGTCTGCCATGTCGAAATTTAGAGAAGTCTGTCCGAACGTTAAGGTGATGGATGATACTACGTCAGCAAGGAACAGAATCACAGGCAAGACCTCCACTTAAGGCTCTACTGTCGTTTACTTTGCAATTTTGAACAAACTTTCGAGCTCAACTTTTGACAATATATTCAAAATTTTCTGTCAGTCAAAAAATTCCCGTCAAATTGCCCACAAATCTGTTCTAACAATAAACGAGAACGGTGACATATTAAAATGAGGGACGTTAGGTATTTCCTGTCCATTACGTCACACACTCCGTATTATATTGTCCCTGGGCAAGGCTACTGCCATAGAAGCTTTATTGTCTATTAAGCCTACATCCACCACGAATTTTGAAAATGTGTGTCGCCCGCACTCCAACGTTCCTTATTTCCTAACACAGCCTTGCGGTGCTGACCTCCAGCATCAGCAAAGGTCTTGCATATTCTGAAAATACTTCTCGAACTTCGATTGAGTGCGTCGTGTCTTCCTCCAAAATTGCCCTTCATTTCTTGCGATTAAGTTGGACTGACCTGACTTTTCTTCTTCGGTTAACTCTCAAAATAACGGTGTCCGAACTAATTCAACGTAATGATCGGAATTTGCTACTTCGAAGACAGGCCTTATAATTTTTCACACATTCCCATCATTTTTTGGTCATGAGCAGGGAACTCAATGAACTGCAACCGCATTTTCTTAAAACCGACTTATAATATTTTGGCTGTTTACGTCCCTACATAACCATACCTCCTCCGAGACACATGTAAGTTCTCATAATTTATTTTGCCCAGCACTCTATAAGTAATCCGAAAAAAAATTCAGGTATTCTGTACATTTTTCTATTATGTTTTCCGGCTGACGAGGATATTTTTACAAAATTCACAGTTTTTCATGAAGCATAATTTGCAATAACAGCAACGGTGCCGGCAAACAAGTCCATGTACGCCGAGTTCGTAATTCACTACGCTCGGCGACATGATTACTTGACGTCTATGTTTTAAGCATTTGTCTCCAAAGTCAGGACAGACTTTCACATTTCGAGGCCAGTTCTATTTATTATAAGAGATCGATCTTCCTGCAGCCCTACTCACGATAAAATTTGGAGGGTATCCTAATAAACGAAAATTTCAAATAATTTCGAAATAAATAGAATATATACGTTAAATGAATGATAGGATTATTTATTAGGTGTTATAAATATTAGTACACGCCCTGGCCTGAAATATTGGTATCAAATTGATTCGCCGAAAATAACTTTGCGTAACTTACTTATCGATAAAAATATTTGAACACGGAACTAATATGAAATTACTGTTACGGAGATCAATCCATATGAGCGTCACAAAATTGCGGTGTTTCTGAGGACACCTTTCGCGTTTAACATGCAAGACGGAATTGTGTCTTTAATAGGAAACACGACCTTTGGCTTCTACGATGTCAGGTTATGTAAAATTACTACTGGAGAAGAAAAGTGGATATGACAGCAAAATGAATATCTGAAATTCTGGGTCTGGTTATACAGATTCTTCCACTTGTAACTCTTTCCCTCTCTTTCATTCCTAACCTTTTCTTTATTATTACATTTCCAGCGAGCGAAAGCAGCTAATGCACATCATCCAGAGACGAATACAATATCATTTGAATCGTATCTGACTCTCTCTACGCGCGCCATAAAGTAATTTCGCGTATCAATATAGGCATTATGAAAAAAAGGATTTAAAAATACTTTTCCTGCAATGATATAGAGTTTTAATTTCAAAAATATTCTTTACAACAGTTATCTCCATAAATAAGGCTGCAGGTTTTTATTTCATGTTGAGAAATTCCGACAGCTTTGGGTCAGTTAAGATGATTCAGGGTAATCAAAAGTATAAGTCTATATGCATGTGAGATGCCACAGCGTTATGGTTATTTCGCTTGGTACTACGACATGGCAGGTCCTTGGGGTCCGAACGAGAAGATGGACTTCAGATATGAAGGATAACTGAAATTATTTTTAATTCTAAAAGTCATAGACACTCGAACAGGGCAGGCCTTCAGTTAACAGAGCGTGGCCTTAACATCTCTCACCGTATAAGGAAACAGATACACTGCGAAATACACACAGTGCCTTGGAGGTGGGTGTGTTCTTCATTGATTTATTTATTCATAAAACCATGAGTTGCGTTGTAATATACTAGAATACCAAATAAGCCAAGGCATGGAAAGAGCAACTCCAAAAATAGGCACAAGATCTCAGTTCCTCCTAACACTGTTCTGAAGAAGATATTTAAAAAATAAAAAAATAAAACGTAACCGCCCAGTCTGCGTCAGTTAACAATTTCGTACATGAAAATTGCCTTCTATGGGCAGATTTTAATCATACGTCATTAAACACTGCTAAAACAGTTCACATCCAGTACAACGAAAATAACACAACGTGGTCTAATAATGGGATAAATTACACGCATAAATTAGGGCACATTTGAAGCACGTGTTGATTTTAAAAATTAAGTTAACCGTAAACCACGAAACCACAAGCCTGAGTAGACTGGATCCAAAATATCAGTAAAATTATCCTTCCCAACTTTAAAAACGAGAATGTCACAACACATCAGAATATAGGCCTACTTAACCATCTGATCCGTAATAAAATGAGTGGTTCGAAAGCTATCAGACCCGTAGGAATTCGGTAAATTTCACACAAAATTTAAGTTAGTAACAAGACAGGAAATGTACGTATGACGTAACATTGAGGCGCTTTCGTGCAATCATTGTTGCAATGGAAAAGCAATAGGTATTATATATTCTGAATGTGCATTAATAACCCTAGCTATCCAACATACAATTCGCAGACGCCATAGGGTCTTCTGTGGCCTGCTCCGCTCTACGATATTTTTTCCACATTAACTCACAAACGGCACAACTTTTGAAAACACTGCGTTGAACATAAAATGTGTGTTTCGATGTTGTCTGCAAGTTTTCTCTGAAACATTTTTCATTCTAAAAAGAACTGAGAGAGATATTTTCAAAAACGTATAATGGTCTTCATGTAAAGCACCGGTGATTCTTGTCCGATTTTAATGAAACTTGAATTTCCTCGACATGTTTCGAAACATACTCCAACTTCAAATTTCATGAAAATCCATCAAGTAGGAGCCGAGCTGTTCCACGCGGACAGACGGACGGGCGGACACGACGAAGGGAGTAGTCGCTTTCCGAAATTTTGCGAAATCACCCAAAAATTTGGACAGAAAATAATGTGCTGCAATATAAATTTGGACATAAATTAAGGAATGTGTTAGTGAGGGCTTTAAAAGTGGCGATAAAAATGCAATAAGGGAAACAAATGATGTAGAAGAGCACTATCACTGGCTTGTAGACTGATATGGAGAGAGTCCAGTCATGTGTCGGAACAAGGTCTGCGCTAATTTATGCAGAATACGCGAGATGACACTATTACATTTAAATATACTAATGGAAGCATTTGTTACAAATCCTTTTATGAAAATACACTGCATTTTTCATGAAGTTTCTTAGTCATATATATATATATACACACACATAATTTGCTGAATCGCATTAGAGAATAGCGATATGCCTGCTAACATTATCCCTAGTATGAGTCTTAAGCTCTACACTGTTAAGGAAACGTTAATGCCAAATTTTATGTTATTTGCCCAGCAGCATACGCGTCTAAGGTTTAAACTTTTGGCGCCGGAATTATTTTTTTAATTTTAGCACATCCTGTATATGAAATGTGAATAACACAGGAACCAAATACGTTAGAATTATGAAACAAACTGCATTTTGAAGAGAAAAAACGGTTACTATATACACTGTTTAAAATATTCAGTACCTATATTTGTTGAATAAATATATAAAATGCAACTTTCGAGGTTAGCGGTGCGGTACGACCACTATAGTTGACATTAGGCGTCAAAGGGTTAATGGCGAAAGACCACACCCATTATTGTAGGCTTGTTCGTGGGTCGCATGTGAAAATATGTGGTATACCTAACCGCGCAAACTATTGCGTAATTTTTGTAGTACATAATTTACAAATGTGACTGCAGGCCGCATAATACAACCTGGCTGGCCGCGGGTCGAAAACCAATGCCAAACAAGCTCCTCGGGCATTAAGACCATCTTAAAAACATAGATTACAGTTTCAAAAACGGTATTACCAATGTACACATAGTTTGTGTACGAACTGAACTACGTATTTATTCAGGCAATCATACATACATATTTCCGTTGACAGCCGTAAGGCAACACATTGTTGTTCGATACATTAATTATTTAAGAGCAGCAAACGAAGGTTGCTTTTGTAGCAATCAGCCTGGACGGAGAAGACAGGAAAGTAAGTGAACGGATTATATTTATAGAACTGAACAGAAGCCAAATATTTTGAAATATAGGGATGGTACTGCTAAAAACTTAAGTTAGATACGAGTATCACATGAAAAGGAAAGCGTTGTACGAGTTTAAGCCAAGGACCGGAAGTACAAAAATCATTCACGAAGTTTCAGAGTTCAAGAAACGCATAGATGGGATATATGCTTCAAATAAATCGTTTCTGTATGAGGTTTGTTTTCAAAAAGAGTTTAGACACGGACCTTATAAGTAAGATCCTAACTTGGATACTATACTATAATTGGCGATAATTCATGTTCCTGTTAAAATCAATTGGATAAAAGCATTTTAATTCCAGAAAGAGCATCAAAGGTACAGCAGAGAAAAAACAGCCTCTTCAATGAAACCACAAACTTTAATATAGCTAATGTTAACCAGTTATTCTGCAAAGCATAAAATGTCAATAAGGCATAACGTAAATCAAAATGTACAGAAAGACGATAAAAGCAGATTTCAGTTAATATTCGCCCATTTCTATTAAATTATTATCACTATAAATACATTTATTTAAATAATCTTTATATTCTTGGTTAAATATCATATTGTAATATAACACGACAGGTCCATAGCCCCTTCCACAGCGAGTTGTCCATAGAGTGCGATCTACTGCTAACTCTTGCAATTTTCACTAACGTCTCTTTTCTCAAAGTCATCCTATAGTTGCTTAGGTCTTCTTCATCCTCTTACCGTCACTCTTATTCTCCCTACAATCTATCCTTCCACATCGTGTTTCAGAAGGCACTTCCTACGGAAAATGTGGCTAATCCAGTTAGCCTTCCCTCATTTTATTGTATGTAGGACGTTCCCTTTCCTCCTTGACTCTTTGTAAAAATTCATTTTTTTCACGATCGGAGCAAATGACCTTTCTTCATCCCTCTCCAACACCACATATCCAAACTTCCCAGCTATTTCTCCTCTACTTCCCAAGAGTCCACTATTCAGCCGTGCTCCAAATGTAGAACTTTGTTAGTTTCTTCCTTACATTTTAGCCCATTTTGTGGTAAAAGGAGTCAAATAAAATAGCCTCTCTAAAGTTACAAAAATATTTCACTCGGTATTCCAGAAGCATGTGGCTGAGACAATTCTGAGATAAGGGCTAACACGAGCAGAATGAAATGTTAACCTTGGTAAGAAGAAAAGGACAAACCTTAAGAACTTAAAATTTTACCAGATGTAATGCGGCAACTTACATCTTACCATCTGCCCTGTTTTAGTCAGCAGTGACCAGTTAAAAACAGCGTGGGTCACTGATGTACATTAATTTCAAAACTAATTTACTGGAGTGTAAAATTATATCACACATCCGAAATCGGTGATGAAAACGTTAAAAAGTAATTCACATGCCAATTTATTGCAAATCTAACAGGTGTTACACAAGATCTTAAACTCTTCCACCTGAAATAAAAATTTTCTTCATTTGCCCCCAGTGGTAACCACACAATTTCCAACTCAAAGTAGGAATAATTTGTATTCTGACGCACAGATTTTCTTCAGGAACAGAAGACTGCCCTAAAGTCTAGCACAACTATGGGTTCCACTGATTTCCCCCTATATAGAAAATATTACAGCGTGCCACATTAAATGCCAGATAATAATGAATCCAATGACGTGAACGGAACCGCTCAATACATCTTCCTTAAGCGCGATATTTTACGACGCTCTCAAATGTTAACACTATGCAGGGTCTGTGATAGACGAATTGATGAGGACAGGGTATTGGTGGAATTACACTCACAAGGGGAAGCCCGAAGGACTCGTAGAATAAAAGACCTGTCCCAGTGCCTCTCTGTACACAATCATCCCCTAAAGACTGACCTGCGATTAAGACCGGGTCTCCATGGTGAGAGACCGGAGACTAACAGACCGAGGTACTGCATGTTTGGCTCAGTATGCCCCAATTTTTACAAAATGTGAAATGTATTTATATGTCACCAAACCCACCTCCATACAACGCTGAGTTTAAGAATGGGTGGAGTTATGTCTCTATTCGCCTTATAGAGCTTCTTGACGTCGACAGAGATAAATTTAACTTTCCCTCTTACGTTATCAAATCCGTGCTTTAGAGTCTTGGACTGCAACTTGCTTCGTGGAGCACAGTCCTTCAGAATCAACAGTCCTCTGTTGACCAACACATTACTTCCTTTTTATGGTGCTGCAGTTTTATTACTGCGTTTGGACGAGCTCTGAGCCACATAAATCCTGTCCACACCCTAGTTTGTTAGAACCATTCCAACATCTACACCTTGTTTCCCAAAGGAGCTACCATTAGAATTTTTAGACCCAAATTCTTTTCTATGCTTGAGGCGTGTCCCGTCCGTCTCACATTCTTTAGTTCGGGATTTCCTCGTTTCAGATATTACGTAGAGAAATTATCGGAAGAAAACGGGATATCTTTATGAAATAAAGTGATATGTCAACTTGATGCAACCAGGTAATTTTATGGATGTATTCTTAGCTCTACATATTTCGGGTACACACGCCCATCATCAGGAGCATTAGATGTTGAGTTGCAGCACGTGGTTTTCTGCACCGAGTTTGTGGATGGGTGGTGGTCTTGAGAGCCGCTGCGTAGGTCGTGTGTACTGGTGCGCAGCACCATCCACACCGTACACATGAACTACGCAGCGGCTCTCAAGATCACCACCCATCCAAAAACTCGGTGCAGAAAACCGTATGCTGCAACTCAACATCTAATGCTCCTGATGATGGGCGTCTGCGTCCGAAACATTTAGAGCTAAGAATACATCGATAAAATTACCTAGTTGCATCAAGTTGGCATTTCACTTTATTTCATGAAGAAGATGCACGGTCAAACAAGCCTCACGGGATTTCTTGTTTCGAATGTTTTTTTATGTCACATAGCCCAATTAACAAGCAAAGAAACAAAAACAAAAAATGACCTCACGAACTTACTGTAGAACATTGAGATTGTATTGAAATCAGTCAAGCAGTTCGGACAAAGTTAAAAGCAGACAAATGGAGAAACACATTAACTAAAAGCTTAAGCATCTGTCGAAATTTCTCCAAGTGCAAGCACACTTCTCCGTTATAAATACATATATTTAATAGTCAAGGAAGTTAATTAGTCGTTTGACAAAAAAATGAGTTCTCTTTTGAGATTCTTACCCATTGTTTGGGATGTGTCCGTTGTAATCGTCGTCAATTTTTAACATAAAACTGACATTTCATGTTGAAATTATACACTGTATATGTAAGAATATGACACTTCACTTTAAAACAATATGTACAGTCTATGAAGGTGTACTATAAACACCTTCATTCCTAAAGCTCTCATTAGTGGTTACAAATCCCAACAACTGGTGTAATTCCAAAAACATTCCCAACAACCATTACATCGTCTTATGTTTATAGATCCCCCGAAATCGTTTGATCTTAGTCTAGTTATCACTACATACAAAACGTCATACACGATAGCTTTTCCGGTCATTTGTTATCCTACCGCATCTGTCAACTATATTGTTAGGGAATTAACAAATTTTACAGTCAGAAAATAATGTCGTGTATTTCCACCGTTGTTTCGCAGTTTGGCAAACGTCCAGTACACAAAACGACCCGTATGCGGCAGCACGGCGTTAAATACATAGAACTAGCCAACGGTAATGAACACACACACACATATCAGTAGCATGATAAGCAAGTAATACTTCATATCAGTGTAGTTTAACAACACGGCCGACGGATGGTCGCTGACCCTTTCAAAAAATTTAGTTCCGAATGACACAAGCTGGATGGCTGCTCATAGTATGATAATAGTACTGACTGTGTAACACTAAAATGAAAACAAAATAATAACAAGTCTTTGCTATCCGTGTGAGACTCGAAGCCCACTGTTTGAAAACCAAAGATTCATCGGTGAACAGTGGTTGGTCGTAAACTGACAACACATGCAGTAAAACTGGAACATACTATCGTGGTCATGGGGTCAGCAAGACACACCAAGAAGGGAAAAACAGAAGAAGAAGAAGATGATGAAGAGAAAAATAGCGCACATTTCATGCAATCCAAGTCCTTGATTTTATTACAGATCAAAATTTATAGCAGTATCTATAGGCAGTATCGTACTCAAAGTTAGTTCAACGCTATCATAATCCTAGCCGCTTTCATAAGTTAAACTTCCCGAATGTTTGGAAACATAGAAAGACGTTTACGGCAATGAAAATGCCATTATTAGCCCACCGCATCCATGCATAATACATTTTGAAGTAATAAAACGGAATACTTCGTGCAATATAAAACTCTCACTTTAGTACTATATAAATCCGGAATTAAACATGTACTGTTATATACTGTCTGGTGCTATAAGAGGAAGAAGAGGAAACTGGGGTTTCATTACCCAGTTTAACGGTGTACTGCTACTAAAACTAGAGGACAGTCTTTACCGAAACCTTTAATTGACCATATCTTTTCCCCTCGCTGAGTAAATTATAGGATATCAGTGCCTAAATGTAACCGTTTTCAATAATAAGTGTAAACCTCAACGTGTGTGCAAATATGTAACTCAACGGGCCAGAGACCTTTTTGAGAAGCTAAGAGTTGATAAACTATTTAAATTTCCCAAGCTGTAACAATGCCAAGTTCATTGCCGTATTTACATGCGACCGCCACTGCAACCTTTGTCAAGTCACATAAATCCAGTCGACGCCCAAAAATCCTACTGCCTTGGGATTCGTTTTAAAATAATGTTCCCGTTCATAAGTCTTCTAAGCACAGTCTACTCTTCAGGTTTCCCAACTGAAATTTTATCCACACTTCTTATATCCCTATGAGCGCCACATTCTCCTAGACTGAATCACCCTAATCATACTGGATAAATAATACAAATCAATAATGTTGTTCTGCAGTTTCATTCATTTTCCTCGCTCTTATGACCACAAAACTTTGTGATATGTCTCATAAAAGTATCTCCGACTCTGAGACCGAATGAAACAAAAGACACCATCCTTAGCCAGTTTCATCCCTTGCTTAACCTGAAAACCCATTTCCATTTAGGGAATTTTAAAATTTTTCCCACCTACGTACGTACACCTACATAAACTAAGTTTATATGAAGCATTATAACCACAGGTTTTTTGGACATTCTACTAACATTGCGATTTCTTGGAATGTAAAACATTATTCTGATTGTATTACACGAACCCCCAGCCCCTCCACTTTTGAATTCATTCATGAAATGAGACATAAATATAAAGCACAATCTTATCGTCTGAACCTAATAATGCGTAAAGATTATGACAATGATTTTTTAGTTTTTCCCCTGTGGCGCTGCGTTGCAACGTTGACTATGGCCTCCTAATTCTTGATGTTTCTAGATTACAAATAATGACGCACAACAGTCGGTAGAACTCCTCTGTACGAGTGATCAGCTCGTCGCAGAGACCTCTATATGACAACAAACAACACTCGAAATACACAAACAAACAACCCACAACAAAATAAGCGAGTGGCTGCAGACCTATGCCTTTGAAAGAGTGGCGAGTGGGACCAGCTTTCAAAACATGAACTCTCAATTTACAACAACATATACGAAGAAACAATATGCTATATACAAAAAGGAAAAGCAAAATGATCGAAATTATTTTCACATAAAAACGAAGTCTCTCATCGTCTGAGTTAATGTTTTGACTGCTGTAGTAACATTTCATGTTAGCACAGTATGAAACTGGGTGAGTGCGTTTCTTGGAGAATCTCTTCACTAATGAAAGTTAATTTATTCAAATCGACAAGAAGAAGATTTTATGTCTTAACAAGTCAATACCTTCGCTTTCGTAATTACACAACAAAAATTTTTTTGTATTAATAATTTCCGTCACACAAAACACGTTGCTTGATAAAGAGAGGTGTTGTGCCTTATTGTGGATATTAATGTATGTTTGTGACTGATACACCGACGGGGATATTTCGTACAACTATTATCCGAAAATTGTTATATTACAAAAATAAACATTCCAAAAGTTTTGTTCAAAATGTTTGTGAACATGAAGACATATAACATGTTCCATATCCCTTCAATAAAGGAATATTTACACTGATGCAGTAAACCAACACATGCACACTGGCAAAATATGCTTTAACATATACGATTAGTCACCTACATATTTCGGTCGCTTTTGCTGCCATCATCAGGGTGCTAACACAGGAATACAGATAAAATATAAACACACTGCAATTTGTTCATGTCTCGTCAGTATTATTGTTTCATCAGTATTTTTACAGAGCACACTGATGATGGGGGCACAAGCGACCGAAACATGTAGGTGACTAACAACATGTGTTTAAAGCATATTTTACCAGTGCCAATTTGTTGGTTCACTGCATAAGTGTAAATAATGAAGATATCTAATTAGACAATAAGAAAAGAGAGGTTTCGACAGCAGGTTTGCAAAATGTGCCAGGAACCCAGAAGAGTTTCAAACAAGTACATTAAGTCATAATTCGCCTGCCTTCTGATTTCACGAAAAGCGTCAGTAGTGAAAATTACGAGTACGAAGTGCGACAGCATTTATTTTAACAGCTGTGTTAAAGCTCGGTGGTATTATACTAATCAACTGGTATACTGACGGAACGCGATCACTATGAAATGGTAAAGCAGCTCTTATGTACATTACGTTTCGTACTTCAAACAAACCTAAGCTTCATGAATATTTACTGTCGACATGAAATTACTTTAGTAAGGATAATGCATATAGTACACATAAATACATTCCAATTATGCTGACTACCAAGCTTAATGTAGGTCTTCTATTTCCTAACTAGTTAATTGTTCGTATTATAATCAGAAATATATGATGTACAGTATCTATAATTATTTATGTGTATTATTACAAATTTCCAAACCGTCAAAATATTCATACAAGTCGCATTGCACTGCCTTTAATTTTGAAGTGACTGTTATTTCAAGTACAAGAACTTTACAAACACAGCCTCAAGTGTAAACAGCACAGCGAAGTTTTCATGAAAACTCCCCGCTTTCATGCAATGAACATACGAGGGGCGTTGTCATACAAATAATCAAGATCAATAATTCCATTCATGAAAACACGTAAAATGAAGGTCAAGGTCACATGTGGACGGATGGAATGGCGAGTTGGGTCACTTACCCCAGTGCGGCCTAAGAGTAATGCATCCATCTCACTCTCAGGGGTGGGATTAACCACAGCGGCGGTCGCTGAAGGGTTCACACCCCCAACTTTGAAAACAACCGGCTCTGCCATTCTTCGAAACGACAGATTGTTCTTAATTGCTTTTATAACGTTTATCCTTTCCACGATTATTATAGCGGTCCTTCATTTTAAATACTGCGCTGAATCTACACATTTGCTCAGTAATGTCAGACTACCAAAGTTCGACAAGTCAACACAAATTCAGCATTTGTTCACTTGTCCTGTTCGCATGAGATCTCTGGCCATTATGGACCATTAAGAATAATTTTCATGAAAACATTTTACCTTCTTTTCTTCTTACAATATTATCTGCAAATATTACACGGTTTTCTAATGTCACAACACAACTGTATTATAAGCATTCCTTCTTCGCTCGGTACGTTACGTACGCTCCGTTCGTCAACATTTTGTGGCCAGAGTAGTTTGTCCATCAGATTATTTTAATTTCAGCATAATCACATACTTGATGTAAAATATACTTGGTGTTTGACAGTAGTTATTTTCAAAATATACACTGCATTTAATCATAGGCGTCTTCTCTTCCAAATGTCTTTATCACGTGGTCCTGCACTGCAGAACTTAATAATAATTAACTAACACTTACAGACTCCACGTAACTTTCCCAAGGCACACCACATACTGAAGCAGTCACGTATATCACTCCACTTCAGAATCACAATAAAAATAAGCACAAATTTCCGGCTTAAATATATCGCCTATTATCGTAAATCACCTGACGCACAGCCTACTGAATCCAGCACTTTCTCTTCAAACTTGTGTTGAACCTCTCAAACTAGGAGCAGCTCTTATACTATATATCACAATATTACGTTTCACAGCCGTTAATTTCGGAATTTAAATGTCATATTGAAAATGTCTATAATAAGGAAATACCATCTGCATACAAGACAGAGGACGCACTGTCGGTAGTCACCACGCGCCTTAAACATAAGGAAGAAGACGCGCGCACCTGTTGAATGTGACGTCGAACTGAAAGCGGCGCAGGCAAGGTTTGAAAAGGACGAGCCAAAGTACAGGGTCAGAGTTATGAACGATGAGGTTGGAGGAAAACGAAAGACTGATTAATAACATGTGACTATAGCCAGGATCGGCGTGCTGTCGGGAGAGACGCGCCGTTGGGCTTAGCGACACTCGCTCGCTCGCCCCGCGTGCTGGGAACAATGCCGCCAACTGCCGCACTAATTTCACACTACCAAGAACATAAAGTACATCACAAACGGGAAAACAGGTTTACATATTTGCTGTCCATCTTCATTTAAAAGAATAGTATTCCTCTTTTCAAAACGTTGAAACAAGAGCTAATGTGCTTGTTGTACAATCCGGAGACATATTGATTCAAGCCTCGCCCAGGGTTTTGTTGCTCAGACTGATATCGATATGAAGATAAAACCAACAAATGTGTATAAACATTTAGGACTCTCTTACATTATATTAAAAATATAGTAATACTCTTACATGTACATGTTTCGGCCACTCTTGTGGCTATCTTCAGGGAGATGTCATACAATGGATATATTACAAAAATTGCAAGAACCAATGCAAAAATGTAAAGTACTAAGTTTTAAAATTTATGGTTTAAAATGGGGGCACGCGGTGGCGCAGTTGTTTGAGGCACTGCGCTCCAAGCCGGAAGATTGCGGATTCGATTCCCGATGGTGTCATTGGAATTTTTCATTGACATAATCCTTCCGGTCGCACTATGGCCGTTGGGTGCACTCGGCCTAGAACAGAAATGAATACGAGGAATATTTCCTTGGGGGGGGGGGGGGTTAAGGCAGCCGCGGCGTACGCCTGAAAAAAATAACACCTTCGTGTGCTTCCTATCATGAAACTAAGGGACCCCACCCTACTGG
>Ga0123352_10008264_pt1 | contig 16194 bp, 20 predicted proteins | sample TergutLab28metaG_FD_89700 | JGI IMG/M metagenome (GOLD analysis project Ga0123352, IMG submission 89700) | Labiotermes labralis P1 segment gut microbial communities from Petit-Saut dam, French Guiana - Lab288 P1 | ecosystem: Host-associated > Arthropoda: Insects > Digestive system > Gut ... | reverse complement strand
TTCTCTGGCCATAATCTCCGTAACCGTTCAACTTTGGATATAGGTGTTTTGGGTTATATCGGTATACTTTAACATAAGGAACACCCTCCCGAAGTCTGGCACATTCCTCCTGGGACACCCTGTATAGTGTTTTCAATTTGTCTGTATGTGTTGTCTGTTGTGTAGTCATGATTTGTTCCATATTCAGCTGTCTTATAGCAGGTATTGGATCTGTGAAATGTAAATATGTATCTATGTATGTAATCGCTATTAAGGAGACTGGACTAGAAGTAAGTGCTGTGAAAACTAAGAATATGGTCATGTCTCAAGATCCGTATTCAGGACAATACCACAACACAGAGGTAATAAATCCTTTGAAAGAGTGGAACAGTTCAGATATTTGGGAACAACCCATATAAATCAAAATTCCATTCATGAAGAAATTAGGAGCAGAATGAAGTCAGGGAGTGACTGCTCTATTATTCAGTGAAGAATAATTTGTCTTCCAGTTTGCTATCCAGAGATATAATGATTAAGATACACAGAACTGTAATCTTGCCTGTTGTTTTGTGTTGGTGCAACGCTTGGTCTCTGGCCTTGAGGGAGGAACAAAGGCTCAGGGTGTTTGAGAACAGGGTGCTGAGGAAGCTATTTGGACCTAAGAAAGATGAATGACAGGGGAGTGGAGAATAACATGCAACATGAAGCTTCATGCTCTGCACTCCTCACCACATATCATTTGAGTGACCAAAAGATATGTATGTATACAAACATATAGTGTATATTCTTCCATCCATAGAGGATCTTGTTCCTGTTTCATGTTGTGGCATCCATTATGTAAGTGAGGGTTCATAGTGTACATCACATAATAGAAGTGCATTTGCTAGTACTATATTGATTACAATCTTAACACACAGAATGAATAATATTCAATTATACACAAAAGTCATTTACTCCCACCATCTAGGGTCCACAAGTTTTCCAAAAATCTAGCAGCCACCTCCAAATGCTAAGACACCTGAAGAGTAGCAATAAGCAAGTTTCATACTGGGGACCCACTATTCTGAAGTGACATTACGCATTACTGTTATCTAAGGCTTTCTGCTCATTGCAGTGAACTGATACACATTTCTGTAAGTAAGTGGGGGTAGGAGGGGAACTGCAATAATTATGCTGGAAATATTAAGCATCAACATACAAAATTAAGCTGACTGAAATCTGTGCACCCCTGCCACCATCAGTTTAATACTACCCAATACAAAGGAACTCAGTAACTTACTTGATGTGACAGCACGTTTGTCACCAATCCATATGTTAGCAGCTTCAGGTTCATGACCAAAAGCCTCTGTCGCCCATGGAACATCACTTCCCACATCAGGAACCAATTCTGCGAAGTCTTCTGTCAGGTTTGAATTTTGACGCTGGATATAAAACACTCCAGGATACTGGTCACTATTTTCAAGAGCATTCAGAAACTCTGACATAGGCATAACCCTCTCTTCTGGAGTCACAAAGTATTCTGACAGTTTTCCATAGTCTGTGGCAATAGCATCAGCATAGCCATTTGGAGTTACAGCAACTGTTACTAGTTTTTCACCCAGGTAACTCCTGTTGCAAATATAACAATAGCATCAGCATAGCCATTTGGAGTTACAGCAACTGTTACTAGTTTTTCACCCAGGTAACTCCTGTTGCAAATATAACAATGTAGTTACCATTGTGACGTGAACAACAAACTTTGTAATTCCTCACAATTATACCTCTGTTAATGGGCATAAAAAATGAGTTGCAACTACCCAGTGTCAAATATACCAAGAATCACACACCCAAACAAAGCATGACATAATTCACCAGTTTCCAGCAGATTCCTCACATACACTTTCCATCTACCAAATTCATGGTCCACTGTAAACAACCATTCTAATCACTTGCAATAGTTTCACACTCTTGAATACACTTGGCAGAAATGTGTTTTTTTCTTATTTTCTTCTCCTTTTTGGCACCTGTAACTGTGCAAATGCTTTCCCAATCTGATAACACTGTACAATGTGATTGTGTGTGTGCATACCTATACACACACACACACACACACACACATACATCTATTATGAACACCCTGCTCATGAGTTGTTCCTCATATGAGACAAAACATAAAATGTGCATGAAAAATAAAGAGCAACAAATATTCTTCCACCCGCCCATTTATCACTCATGCTGCTTCTTAGTTGCAGATTGAAATATAATCTGGCAATGAGCAAAGGACAGAGTTAGGATGTTACAAACAGGCAATATATTCAGTTAGTCAACTCTATGCATACTACTGCTACTTCTCTCTGTACTGTACCTCAAGAACGGCAAATTCCATTTTTTGATGGCTGGCCAATTATTTACTGCACCCTTTATTAGGACAGGAAGATTAGTTGCTACCCAGTCTCGATAAAATTCCAGCGATGAAATAGAACTAGCCACAACTGGAACATCTGACCTTAGGTACAGCTCTGAATGAACAGAAAACATAGAAAAATCATAACATGTATATGGCTTGTGTGTATAAAATAATTTTGGAAATGTGATATAATTACAATCCACATGAGAAAACACTATGAGTGGAGTGTTCACCTTGTCTGTATTTTGACTATTTTATAACCAGTTTCATATGAAGCTATACATAAAGGCTGAATATAAGAAACACTATTGTCTGCGGACATTCTAAAACACCTTACATTCTGCGCTCATTCCTACAAGCAGTACAAACAAAATGTTTACAGTGCTTTGAAAAGAAGATAAGTAATAAACATGGAAATTTAAAGAACATTAGTTATAAACAACAACAGGAAAGTTACCTTTGGCTTCTGTTGACAAAAGCTTCAATGATTTCAAAACACTCCATTTTGATACGGACATTCTAATAAAAGCTGAAACACAGAGATTTACTTAAGACAAAAAAACAGAAAGCATTAGCACTGCAGTAAACTGTTTAAATCATTCTGTGTATGGATTCACAAACCCAAAGCATCACCTTATCCCTAGTAAAATTGAACAAATGTTTCATCACCAGATGTATACAGACGACTTAGCCATAACAGTCTATCAAGAAAATCTCACCATTGATCAATACACCTCCAGTAACAGATGGAGAGAATGGCCAGGAGCTGAAAACATTTATTGATGCAGATGAAGAACATGGAGAAAACGAACAGTCACGATGGAAAAGTTTTAAAACTCAATTTAAAAAATAAACCAGTGATTACAAGGCCAGGTCTTAGCCAATCAAACAAACTCGCTTGCGCAATTACTTGGTACGCACTATGTTTAGTGAGCGCGCATCACTGTCAATTACCATGTGTTCAGCCATTTCATTTCTAACATTATTCACACTCTTTTTCTCAAATCCCAAATCATTAACAGCATTCATCATAACAATGCAGTCACGAGATATCTTCTGTCCATGTTTCTGTGCTTCAATTTCTGGATACTTGAAAGTTGCATTTTCAAACCAAGCTTCATAATGACGAATGGAGGGAAACTTCTTCCATGTCTGACACCTCATGCATCTCCACTGAATAACACTAGCTGGTTTCTTGAGAATACGAACTTGTGCAGTCAGTCCAGGAAGCAGAAGTCCTTCGCAACCTTTACATACAGTCCGCTTTAGGTGAGGCTCAATTTTAAGTAAAGATTTCTTTGCCACATTTACAGAAACATGTGTGTAATAATTAGATATAGCACTTTCATTCATGCTTTGCTGTCCATTCTGTACGTGTTTAAATAAAGAAAATTGTGCAGCCTGATAAAGATGATTCCACTGCTGTGAAGGTACATTGCATTCAGGTAATTGTTTCGACTGCTTCATCTTCAAATCTTAAAGCAAAATATACATCAAAGTGTGATACTGAAGGGAACACAGCAGGTAAGCAATGGTCTCTCACTAACACTCATTCCTAATACCAAAAATTACTTGAAAAATAAATTTCGCTAAAACTGAACAAAAATACACTCCACAATAATGCAAGTAATTCAGTAAACTCAAAATATTCACACCATTGTGGGGGCAAAAATGAATGACTGAAATAATCAAGGGGGAGAGGAATATCCTATGTACAAAGGCTGACTGGATTGGTCACATATTATATATCTTATCTTCTAAAACACTTTATTGAAGGATAGAAACGGGGAAGGAAAGAAATAACAGGACGAGGAAGAAGACGTAGGCAGCTACTGGATGACCATAAGGAAACGACAGCATCCCGGAAATTGAAAGAGGAAGCATCAAATCGCACTGCGAGAACTCCCTTTCGAAATGCAGCAGACCTGCCGTAAGAGACTGCAGAAGGCGCGAACCATACACATTGCTGGTACCAACATTATAACCTCCACACACGGTTTGATAACAGCCTTTATTTTAAACCACCACGCATTCCTGAACTAGCAAAGCTTGAAACGTTGCTTCCTCCGTGATCGCACAATAGTCCACACGCAAAAATGGCCCCACAACACTCACAACATCCTTGGTTTTTAATACAGCCTCATCCGCACCTCAGTTTACACATCCCTAATGTACCGTACCTCATTGACACGCCGTCACACTCTAGATCACAGATTACCACAGATTACTACTTACTATATAATCTGTGGTCGCAAACTATACTAGCTAAACTGTGGTGGCAAATGGGTAAACCAGGGTGGAAACTTGGCGGCTGAGAGTGACATCTTTTGACTCGGGTATGTTGGCACTTCAGATTTTACACAACAGATGGCAAGAGTGCAGTCAACCAATCACAGACTTGTATTAATTCATTTGAATTTGGCGTATAACATTTCCAATCCTGTACGGTATGTGTCATGATTTGTGTTAAAGATACGCGAAGAATGCAGCTGTCTGTTTATAGAGCATACAGTGTCGTATAATGGGTCTTATGCACCAAAAATAATTATTTTTAATTCAGAATTCAGTGATGGTGTGCTGTTATTTGACATTGTAGTTTTAATTCTGCATATACCTAATGCCTTATTAATCTCTCTTACTTTTTGCAGTTACTTGCATAGAATTGACAAAGGAATTTGTGTAATTGACTACATACACTGTAGTCAACTTGGCTGACTACCTATATTTTGAGTTACAAATCAGCCAGCATGATAAATGCTATGTAGGACATTAGCCATTTAATGACACTGTAATTACATTCTTTGCTTTTACTTTTATGTGCAGGGTTCAGCTGTGGGCAGACAGTCTGGGTGTGCCGTACAGTGCACAAGCCTGGAAGGTTATATGCAGCCAGCAGTGTTCAGAGGCTGATTTTACATCTCCTGAATATATACGCCTGAACAGAATGGTAGTTCCTACTTTCTGTGCAGCATCCTCACACTCACATTCAACACCACAACCTACAGAACTTACCTTCTCTACCCCTCCTGTGAGTTCCTTGTCACCTCTTGTTGCCTATCCGGATTACCTTCCTGTCCAGAGACCAATTAAAACCTATTCCAAGTTGTCCATAACGACATCCAAAATATTTTCAAGCACAGAGCCCTCCTTTCCCCTTGGCCGTGTTAACGAAAATGCTTGTGTTGGAGGAAGGTGAATGAGGAGGATAAGTTCAAATTCCTGGAGACCAAAAACCTAAATCAGGATGCTCTTGAAAACACATTTGGTTCTAATCGATTGCACTGTGGTTCAAACAATAACCCATCTGTTGGACGTAGATGCCGAGAAGACAGTCATCATTAATGGTCTTGCTTACAGAAGCCTGTATGGCACTAACTGTGAGGAAGATGGTGCCTCTCTTCTGGACAAGTTACACTCATTTCTCAAGCCATCCAGTGCTTCATCAACCAGTCCATCGACAAGTCATGACAGTGAGACCACTGGCACTGTTCCACACATTGTTCATATTGGAAAAGAAGCACAACTTGGAGTGAGTGCCACTGTACATGCATGTGATGTGAAAATGTTTTCAGTGGCACATGTTAGTGGTTTCATTGCTAAGCGCTTGCTTAATAATAGTAGTTGTGACATATGCAAAATATGTCTGTTATCTGAAGTGCCATCACAACTTTATGTCTACACAGGATTCAAGGAACACAGAGGTACAGTACATTCTCTTACATATCCAACTGAGAAGTTGGTGGAGACTTTTGGTACTGCTGTGACTTTTGGAGAATATGATGTCAATGGTGGCTCAGAGTCAGTGGAATTGTGTGTCATAGATGCTATAAAGAAGGGAGTTGACTTCGACTGGATTAGGTCAGCTGGTTGTTCTCTTCACCGCCAAGGAATTGTGAGAGGTGTCACTAGGATTTCAGTTCCTTGGTGGTGTAAGCAAAAGAACCAGATGACAATTAAAGCTAGTAGGCAGAAGGTTTTAAAGAGGAAATTCCGGATTTTATCACACCAGTTAAGTCAGCATTAAAGTAATGACTCTTTATGTCAAAAATAATCCAACAAGATGTGACTTTGTACAGTTTTTTATTCCGTGCAAACTGCTCTACATATTTTGGGTCATGCTTTCACCCATTATCAGGAGCACGAGTAAACTGTAATTAAAGCATCTGGCACTGATCAAACCATATGTTACCTTCCACTGTCGTGGAGGAGTCAGAACTGGCCAGTCAGGACCCATGAACATAAAATTAATAACTCTATCTTTGATGTATTAATCACAAAGATGTACAGGATTTGCAATGGTTTGTAGCATACAGCATGAGAACAGGTATTTACTTACTTCTTCAGAACTGTTATGACAATTACTGTTGTTGTGGTGGTAAAACTAATGAGCATTACTTTTTAGCTGACACTACCACTGTTCAGGCCTTGCATTCCAGCCATCAGTCTTTGTATATATGTGTAAATATGCTAAATATTAACAGAGTTCATACAGTAATGAAGGTCATACAAAATCACAACCATAGTTGGTTACACACATTAGTGACATATACAGGTGAACATGGTCTGTAGTATGAGCAATGAGATACTCTTTGGTATGAATGCAAGTTCGGTGCATGTGACATTTCTTTGCCAGTGTACTGGGACTGAATTCCTTGTGAAGGAGAAATAGCTCAAACACAGTGTTATGTGTTTGCATTGGTGCCAGCAGTATCAGAATGTGGGTGACGTGAAGTAGAGATGAACATGACATACATACCTGAACATGTCAAGAAATGATACATGCTGCAAATACAGTGACTTATAACACGGCTAATGATTATGAAAGCTTCAGCAAAGAAATGGCAAGTAAAAGCTTGGGGTGGCATGTCATGCAGTCTCCAAACAAGAAGACTGAAGTTGTATTTTGGCCAGCATGGATAAGAAAGTCTGTGAGTTGCATGTTGGTTGTTTTGCGGCCTAAAGTGGGAACCTTGGGCACAGCTTTCTTTGCGAACATGATGTATGAACGGTTATGCCCATTTAATGAAGAAGCACCTGCTGAAGCAGACCTATCTTTGTGCACCTCACCACCCAACTTAATTGCATTGAATGTGCTCATGACTTTTGTATGACCCATACAACTAATGCATTATTATTTATTCTTCTGTTTGTAAATATATTTCTTGAATTCTGTAGCTTGTATTGTACTTGGGGGGGGGATCATGCATTGATGTTAACATTGGTGCAGTGGTGGGCTGTAAATCTGTAACCACTCTTGCAAATTAAGTTATGTTTGTTATATTCATAGTTATTACATTTGTAGATCTTCTAACAATGTGAATATTGTGTAGCGTGCGTGTGTGTGTGGTATTTGAATATAATATCCATGCTCATAGACCCACATAGTTGTAAACGTCGTTTATAGTCTCTGATTACCACTGGCAATAAATGACGGGTAGCTACGGATTAACAAATGGATTGTGGTATTCGGCAAGGCTAAGAAAACTGGAGACATTAGAGCGTGAAAATAAACACACACTTCAAAAGATAACGACAGAAAATCACACACAGACACTCGTTATTTCGTACAACGAACGGTACACCACACATCTTTATATATTATTCCGTGCAATGAGGTTATACTATTTTTAAAAAACCAACCTTTGCATTCAAAGTATACACAGAGCTTCAGTTTCTTGATTCCTTCTGCAAGTTTCTGGAACTACCCGCCATTACCAGGGAGTGTACACACAAGTATATTTAAAACACAATATAAACATACAATATTGGTATTTATTTATCACATCAAGTTCCGAAGCCATACTCATAGGACGTTAAAACAGGTCAATAGTTTACTTTAATTAAAATTCTCATAAGTTGATATGTCGTTAGTTTCTCGGTAGTACACAAACATGTAGTATTTTTTCATCATCCGCCGTAGATCTTGACCACCATCTTACATTATGTAGTATGGTGTCAGTAATCTGTAACACAGATCAACCCTACCAACTGAAGCCTCAGGTCCACCACTACTATGGTCACAAGGCGTTACTACTGGATTGGATTCGTGCATCTTGAATCGCTCAAGAACCTTACCCGCGTTGACGCGATGGCACACGAAAATCCCATCCTGCCGTTGCTCTATCTGCATTTGAGGAAACTCGAGTGTCGTAATCTTGAAGTTACGATGCAAGTGATCAATAAACACATCGATCTCACTTCATCAGTCCCACGATTAAGCCGTCATCCACACAGAAGGCGACACTTAGCTTCTTGCCTTTGCGTTGGTATACAAATAAACATGGGCCCGCTGTACTAATTTTCAGTCTCCGTTTCTACAAGAAGTCTACAAAGCGCTGCTTCCAACATGTAGGGGCTTGATTGAGACCGTACAGGCTTCGCTTCAGCTTGCACACCCGACCGCTGCCATCGTCGGACCCCTCTGGTTGACGCATGTCCAGAAGTTTGCGACACAGAAATGCCGTCGTCACATCAAACTGGCGTAACTGCAACTTGTACAGAACAGCAACTGCAATCACAGCACGTACTGTGTCGTAGCGTGCCACAGGGCTGAATGTCTCATCGTAATCAATGTCTGCCGTTTGCACGTGTCGTTTCGCCACCAGTCGAGTGCGAAGCCGTTGAGTCAAACCATCAGCTTCGTTCTAAGCACCCAGCTGTTGTCGATAATCTTCACATTCTTCGGACAAACACCTCCCACGTGTCATTTTACACCTATGCATCCACTTCTTCCTTCATGATCGTAACTCGCTCCTCTTGCGCGGAATTCATAGCTTTCCAGTGTGACGGATCCCCACCACCAGTAATAGCTGCGCGTACCAATGGAAGAATGTATTCCCCTGAACTCATCCCCATCGGCCGCTTGACCGTGCGTTTTGCTCGTCCTGTGTTCCTGGAAAACCCTTCCTCGGTCTCTACTTCGAGGATTTCTCCGACAGTGTGTCAACTTCTTGCCTTTTTTCCGCAACCACATCTTCCACAGCTGTGTTTTCCAACCCCGATTCAACCACTGAAATGGTGCAAAATCGTTCTGGCTTGAAGTAGACATCACGCGAGTGCATAGCCTTTTGAGAGGTGGCACTTAAACCTGGTACACTTCTTTATCATTCAGGTAGACATTCACGAATACTGCCGTAGTTTTACGAGACAATCTAAAGGTCAACTGCTGAGTTCAGAATTATGTTTTCATATTTGAGTCGGCCATTGATATATATTGTTTTAAACGGTATTGTAAACAATTCTACATTTTAGTGCCATTAAAATATTCGAAAGCTTGAAAACATCTCAACAAAAAAAAAGGACATTTCTAAAAATTTAAGAACCCCGCACGGACGGATATTTTTGGGTGGAAAACAAGACTATGTCAGGGGAAAAGGGGATGCATGGTAGCCTTGCAACCCACTATGACATCTCAGCTGGGATAAAACATATGTTGCAATTAAGCATGGTGCAGAATGTCATATAATAAAGTTTTGGCGATACATTATCCAAGAAGTGGGATTTTCTGTTCGAACACGTCGACGCAATCGAGAAAAATAATCCGGACAGGTATATTCGTTAGTAACTCGGCAAGGTCCAAGCTCCACGGCAGTTGAACATATCAGAACATTTTCAAGTACAATTAGAGTATGAAGAACCATGAATGACTACCTCAAGTCGGTAACAGAAAAATAAAAAGAGGTTTATGTGTTATCCTCGTTTAATGTACCTCATATTCCTGGTGGCATGGATCATTGATGACAGTGGCACGGGTTACCAATCTGTATACTGTATACCGTGAACAGACGGTGTAAGACCACCCCTCCCCTACCCTCTTCTTCATTCCAAGCCATAAAACAAGCACAGGAGCATCCATCTGGTATTATCCACACAACATTGCCTGAAGGCAGTCCTGGAGTCAGACAACAAATTATATATATATTTTTACATGTCATGCTATTTGTATATAATGCTCATATTACTTCATTTAATACAGAGTTTAACTAACGTTTTTGTTGAATGTGTTATTGTAAATCATTTTCTTTGACAGAAACGTGCGTAGTCAACTGCGAAATCGTCTGCTTCAATTTGAGACGAGCGGCCCTCGCTATTGGTTGTCACCACTGCTACTTGTTACGTCAGGAAGTCCCAAGTTCGCCATAGTATACTGTAGTTATTGTTTTTACGTGCGTACGGAAGGACGAAAATGATGGAAGTGAACAAAGATGAAGCGGAAAGGTGTATTGAATATGCTGAAAGATTTATTTTGGATGGTAAAAAGGACAAAGCAGAGAAATTTTTGCTTAAGGCAGAAAGATTATTCCCAACAGAGAAAGCGAAAGGTAAGCTAAGGTGACTATATTTCTTCATATTGCATGTCTGCGCTGCTAATCAGAACAAAGAGTCTTAGTTTCTTAAGTAAACGTTATTTGTACAAAATGGTACAGATACGGAAGAACATATTAAACATCAACATTATGTCTGACGTTTTAAGGTTAGGACGTAGTCGACCAGCTTTACAGTGGAGTATACGCTCCAGAAAACTGCCTCTCAAGGAATCATTGAGCACGTGACTTGGTATCGAAAAATTTACTGTGCTTCACTTAAATGCTAGCCTTTGGAAAACCCTTAACTGATGTGTTTTCCAACAAGCATGCATATACTTAACATTCCAAGCAACGTAAATTAAATTATATCCCATTTGAAAAAAGAGGGATGAGTTTGTAAAGTAACAGACAAAAAGTGTTTTGCATAGACTGAAGTGTTAAGGATGTTCTACATGGTCAGTGTTTAATGTGTATGTAGTGATTTAAGTATGAATTTTACACTTTCAGTATATTTTCTCCAAAATATGCAGTTAAGTAAGTGGTATTATTCATTTTCTTGTGGAAAAGTTTGTGTTGCTGTCGTTTTGATTTTGCAGTGGGAAGAAGTATAGTGAGGAAGAGATGGCTTAAAGAGTGGTTCAGGAAGTGCCAGAAGTACTTGTCCTCATTTTTTGTCCATTGCTGTGTATAATTTGTTTATGGAAACTCCTAATCTATTCTGTTTTTCACACTCTGATGTGTGGTGCCTTTTTTCATTTCTGTTGTGAACACCAGTAGTTTAGTCCCTTGTACACTGCAGTCTTTATGCTTGTTTGAGTATTAATTATTTGATCCCTCGACGTCCCACAAGCTCAGTATGTGCTGGTTAAGCATTCATGTGTATAACAAAAACAAATGTCACATGCCTTTTTTAACATTGATACTCATAGTATGTTTAGCAATAGTCTTACTCAAGTGTTACTGATGCAACACTAACAAGTGTTTACAGTAGGCCTACTCTTATACAGTTATATATTATTACTATCAATTGAATGTTTCTTCTTCTTTTTCTTCTTCGGGCCCATCAGCTTATTGCACCGAATGCACCACAGTCTTAGGCTTATTGTGCAGCCCTAATATTTCATTCAGCACAGCCACAATAGCCCTCCGCCTCATATGAAGAGGCAAAGGTCCCTTATTGAGGCTTTTGGTTCTACAGTCGGCCTCCCAAAACATTATAGCGCTGACGAGCCAACGCCTCGCAACAGCAAATAATGTGCTGCACTGTTTCAGTCTCCATCCCACAGACTCTGCAGATTGGATCCCCATCAAACAGGCCCATAGTGTACAGGTGCCTCCTTACAGGAGCATGCCCTGTGTAGATCACAGTTGCCATTTTTAGTTGATGCCTACCTAACTTGAGTAGGTCGTCAGCTCTTTTCTTACATGGTCTATCTATAAATAGTTTGCCGTGTCTGAGGCCTGGCAGGTCTATCCAGGCTCTAAGATGTTGCATCTCAGTCCAGTTCTTAATTGCTTCTCTTACCGAACACTTAGGTATACCAAGAGCCGGCTCTGGACCAAGTAACGGCGTGGCTGACGCTTGTCTAGCAAGCTTATCAGCCTCCTCATTACCAGAAATGCCCCAGCACCCAAGCAAGGGTAACCTTATTCAGGCTAGCCAACGCTGAGAGAGCATCCAGGCATTCTGCAACCATTCCAGAGGTCACTTTCAGACCACTAAGTGCCTTAAGTGCAGCCTGGCTGTCAGAGAAAATAAGAATCCGCTTATTCTTATAGGCCCTTCATATATTTTCATATGCACATTGTAGAATGGCATAGATTTCAGTTTCAAAGACTGAGGCAAATTTACGCAATGGGAAGCTGTGTTGAATGTTTGGGAAACATGTATCAGTATTTTGCCTCATCAGTATTGGTGTTATCCTTATATGGTCAGTAGTACAAGGGAGAGTCAAATGAAAACTTTAAATATTTTTTATCTCATAATTTATTGAACACAAAAGGTCCACAAAGACTTCATTTTTTTATGTAGTCTCCTTTGTGTTCCATACAAGTGTTCCAGCACTTTGGAAGTGCATGGATACCTCTAGGAAATTCTTTTGGCTGAGATTGCAGTCATTCATACATCGCTTGCTACACCTTTTTGTCAGACCTGAAAGACTTACCTCCCATCGCCTCTTTGAGCAGTCCAAAAACATGAAAGTCACTAGGGGGTGGGGGGGCGAGGTCTGGCAAGTACGGCGGATGTGGAAGACAAAGGACAGATCTTGAATTGTTGCAACAGTTGAACAGGTAGTACGGGGCTGAGCATTGTCATGTTGGAGCAAAACACCTGTACTCAGACACCCACGTCATTTGGACTTGATTGCAGGATGCAGGTGATTCTTTAGGAGATCTGCATATGTTGCACTGGTCACAGTGTTCCCCCTGGGCATGTAGTGCTCCAAAATTATCCCTCGTTCATCCCAAAAGAGAGTCAGCATAACCTTTCTTGCAGATGGTTGTGTGTGGAATTTTTTCAGTTTTGGTGAGGAGGTATGGTGCCATTCCTTGCTCACTTTCTTGGTTTCTGGCTGGTGGTAGTGGACCCAGGTTTCATCTCCTTTAACAATTCTTTCTAGAAAGCCATCACCTTCTGCTTCAAAGCATTTCAGAAGTTCCTGGCAGGCATCAATACGTCGTTCTTTCAATTCTGCAGTCCGCTGGCATGGCACCCACCTTCCAGACACTTTATGGAACTGCAGAACATCATGGATGATATGGTGTGCTGATCCATGACTCATATCCAGATGTGTGGCTGTTTCATTCGCTGTTATGCAGCAATTTTCCTTCACGATGGCTTCAACTGCTACAATGGCCTCTGATGTCACTACTCATTGTGCTTGACCAGTTCGAGGAGAGTCTGTTACAGAACTAATGCAGTTCATGAACTTCCTAGTCCACTTGCACACTTACTGTAGTGACAGATGTGCATCACCATACTGAAGGTTCATTCGTCATTGTATTTCAATGGGTTTCACCCCTCACTACTTAAAAAATGTATGACAGAACTCTGTTCTTCTTTGGTGCATTTTGCAAGGGGGCCCACCATCTTTACAGTACTACTGCGCCATCGTGTTGCATTCCTGCATCGTATTGCCACCTGTCAGCCATTCTTCAAACCATGAGTATCATTGTTGTCAACTTACAAGACAGTCAAGCTGTGTTTCGAATTTTTATTGCAATTTTAAACGTTTTCATTTGACTGTCCCTTGTACCGTCAGTATCATAATAATGACTCTAAACATTGGTCCTTTTTTTTATGTACCTCGGTTTCAAGTGTTTTATGTTCAATTAGAGGAATTACAGAACAAGATGCTATGCATGCTGGTATTTCTTGGTTTATTTTTTGGCCAGGACTGACTGTACTGAGTGAGGTTTGTCATGATTTTCCTCAGCTACTGCAGGAACATTGCAGGATAGGTCATCAGATTGGGCCACCTCTTCCATTTCCTTTCCCAGATCATTGTTTAATATCAGAAACACTAAAAGAAATCACAAATGAATAAGTAAACAGTGTTGTTTCTTATTCACTACATTGAAGACATTTTGAGGAACTCACAGCATTATGTGTTCCACAATTTGAAGCTAATGTGTAGTTAATAGATCTAAGCATTTCTCCAGCACTCTATTGAATTTGAGTTTATTGTGTTTTGTAGCCACACTACAAATTGCAGTGATATCATTAATGGAACAAGTGCACCAAACCATCCCTTTTTTTAAAATGCGACATTCATCGCTGTTCAACGTTTTGTTAAAATGAATTAATATTGTCATTTGCTGATTTTTCAGATCTTCTTGAACAGTTAAAAACATTTCAGCCTCAAGCAGAAGAAGAGGGTGAACCAAGGAAGCGACGTGGTAAGTCTGCATACCGTCCATGCAGTGTTTAAGAGCAGCATTCATTAAAGGAGTTGAACAGGATGATGAGGATGGTCAGTTGAATGAAGACTTAGTGCCAGAAATGTTTGTGCTTTCACACATAATTACCTGTCAACACAATCAAAGTTTTCTGTAAAATTTATTTGAACCCATTGTGTAACATGTTAGCTGTTGTGCCTCGTGGTGATTGCGGTATGTCTGTAGTGGGTATTTTAATTGGCCCTGCACTGTTAAGCTTCCATGTTAATAAATTGAATTGAATTTTTTTGCTGTTGCTGCTGCTGCTGTTGTTACTGCTAATGCTATTGCTGTTTTTCTTTTATTGGTGCAGTTCCGAAGAAAGAATCGGATGAACAACCACAACATAAGGAACACCAGCAGCAATCTAAATCGTCAGCAAGTGATAAAGAATTTAACAAGGAACATTTAGAAGCTATAAAAAGGTATTATTTGATTTGTTGCGTATCACAGTTCAGCAGTTCTTACAGGAGGGTATCAGTTATTGTCAGGAATAAGCTGCAAATTCCAAAAGAAGTAAATTCGGGTTTTATTGTGTTTCCAATCTTGTGACATGTTTTTTCTGCATCCACTGAATAAACTCCAATCTATATGCATTTAAACTTCGAATAATGGAGCTGTATTATTAATACCCCTAGATGGAATCTTTCTGTGGGGATAAATTGGTAGTGGCATGAAGTTGAACAATCAGTGCTGAGGTTAAGAATCTAATAAGCATGCCTCCACTCCCCCATACGCATGCATGGTGCTTTACCTTTTAAAGGGCTGCTTTCGCATATGTGAACGCACACAGGAAAACACCCCTAGAAATTAATTTTATATATTTAGGCAACAAGAAGGTAATTCATTGCATTTTTAAGACATGCTGCAGTGCTGCATAATCTCTGTTTTATTTTCCACCAAATGCTGTTTATTTTATCTTTTTCTGTTCCAGTAATATGTTTTTTATAAACCATGTGTAAAAATTTAAATATTGATAAGTAGGATAAAGGTTAAGTACAGGGACTCGTTAGATGATACATGCTAAGGAAGCCTGATTTAGTTGTTTATATAAAAGCACCAGTGTATGTTCTGTAATATCTGACATGAGAAATCTGTGCACAGTCTTGGAATAGAAATATTCTTAAAATAGTTTAATTACAGTATTATTGAAAAGCAAAATAGAGAAAGGACCTGTAGAGTTGTAAAATGTTATCACACTTGTAACATACATTACTTGTACCCATAGGTGTAACTTGGTGGGGGGAGGCAAGGGGGAATGTTATTAGCCACATTTGTGTGACTGTACGTATAGGTAATATAACACTGCCTGCCCTGATATATGGAGTACAAAGAGGCTCGTGGACATCATCAATAATGAACAGTAGAGGTTTAATTTATACTGAGTACGAAGAAATGAAGAATAGATGAGAAAGGATAAAATTTTAAACTAGGATACAATTTATTATTTTAACCTTTACACAACGGGATTTAAATAGCTACAGTCAACCTTCGCGTACGACATTATTTTCGCTTGGCATTTAAATTTTTGTACATGGTTTACAAAAAACTTTATTATTTCAGGAACCAAAAAAGATTTAATAA